>ERZ795044.457-NODE-457-length-37971-cov-30.710993_pt1 | contig 37971 bp, 39 predicted proteins | sample MGYA00375128_ERZ795044 | MGnify/ENA primary metagenome ERZ795044 (study PRJEB30173, sample SAMN05720213) | anaerobic digester metagenome | isolation source: active sludge of municipal wastewater-treating anaerobic digesters | place: USA | collected 2014-12-22 ...
GCCGGTCCCGGGGAACGGTGCGCCGTCGGGCGCACACGCCGAAGGGGGATTGGTAATAGGTTTCCGCGCCCAGGCTGCCCGTGCGCGGAGCGGATAGTATTTTCATAACGTAGTTCCTTTTTGTTGTTTTTTTATTGTCGTTCTGTCATCGCCCCGGAGGGCGACTCGGCTTCCTGCCATTCCTTGGGCTGGAAGTCCCCGCCGCCGCCACCCCGAGCCCACGCGGGAAGGCTGGCGGGTAGGGTGTCTTTGCGCAAGGGCGAATTTGGGAGGAATTGGCGATGGCAGGCCGGTGCAGGGCACCGTGTAAGGGCACGCGGCCTGCAAGGGGCGGCATCATCGCTTTTAGCGCCTTAGCGAATGTTGGCTGCAACACCAACCTGGTTGTTGAGTGGGGCTGGCGAGGGGCGGTCTCTGGATGTACACTAGCCGCGATGCTGGATAACTTGTTGGATTATATTCCCGATGGCGTTTTCACGGTGGACGCAGAGTGGCGCGTGACGTTTTTTAATCGCGCCGCGGAGCAGATTACCGGGATTCGGCGCGCCGAGGCGGTGGGGCGCCGGTGCTGTGATGTTTTTCGGGCGAGCATTTGCGAGAGTGCGTGCGCGTTGAAGCAGACGCTTTCCACGCATCGGCCGGTGGTGAACAAGGTGGTGTATATCATTGACGCGCGCGGGCAAAAGATACCGATCAGCATTTCGACGGCGGCGATGAAGGATGGACGCGGGCGCGTGGTGGGCGGAGTGGAGAGTTTCCGGGACCTGCGGGTGGTGGAGACGCTGCACCGGGAATTACAGCAGCAGAATTCCTTCGCCGACATCATCGGGCGCAGCGCGGCCATGCAACAGGTTTTTGAGCTGCTGCCCGAGATTGCGGAGAGCGACAGTGCGGTGCTGATCGAAGGAGCCAGCGGGACGGGCAAAGAGTTGTTTGCGCGCGCTTTGCACAACCTGTCGCGGCGGCGGTCGAAGCGGTTTGTGGCGCTTAATTGCGGCGCGCTGCCGGATAACTTGCTGGAATCGGAGCTGTTTGGCTACAAGGCGGGAGCATTCACGGATGCGCGGCGCGACAAGCCGGGGCGTTTTGCGCTGGCCGAGGGCGGCACGATTTTTCTGGACGAGATTGGGGATATTTCCCCGGCGATGCAGGCGCGATTGCTGCGGGTGTTGCAGGAACGGGTTTATGAGCCGCTGGGCGGGGTGGAGCCCGTGAAGGCCGATGTGCGTTTTATTACGGCCACCAACAAGAACCTGGGCCAACTCGTGGAGCAGGGGCGGTTTCGCGAGGATTTATTCTACCGCATTCATGTCATCCGGCTGGAGCTGCCGAGCCTGCGAGACCGGCGGGAGGATATTCCGCTTTTAATTGATCACTTCATCGCGCGGTTCAACCGGCTCAAGGGCAAGGATATCGGGGGTGTTTCCGACGCGGTGCTGGCGCGGTTGATGGAACACGACTTTCCGGGGAACGTGCGGGAACTGGAGAACATTATTGAGCACGCCTTTGTGTTGTGCCGGGGTGGCGTTATTGAAATGAAGCACCTCCCTCCGCCGCTGCGGGGCAGCGCGTTGGGGGAAGCGCTCCGGTTGGGCCGGGCGATGACTCTGAAATCCATGGAAAAGTTGCTGATTCAGGATGCCCTGCGCCGGAATCGGGGGAACCACCAAAAGGCGGCTCAGGAGCTGGGCATTAATCCCAGCACGCTTTTCCGGAAAGTCAAAGCGTTGAGGCTGGCAAAGCGAGGTTGAGCATGGCACACTTAAAGCAAATGGTCTGGTCATAAAATGAAACTGGGCATTATTCTTTCACAGACAGAGCCAGAAACGGTCTTTAACGCACTGCGGCTGGCGAACTATAGTTTGCAGCAGGGGGACAGGGTGAAGATATTCCTAATGGGCAAGGGAGTGGAATTGGAGCAGATTCGCGATCCGAAATTTGATGTTCAGGGACAAGCGCGGGCGGTTCTGGACGCGGGCGGGCAGTTCCTGGCCTGTGGCAGTTGCCTGAAATTGAGGGAATCGGCAGGGTCGGAAGTGTGTCCGCTTTCAACGTTGCAGGACCTGTATGAACTTGTTCGGGATTCGGATCGGCTGGTGACCTTTTGAGCATGGGGAGGGGCCTGAAAACGGAAAACCGGCCGCAGCGCCCGGCGAAACGCGCGGCAGACCCCGAGATGGCGGCCAACCGCCGGCTGCTGCTGAAACGCGAGGCCCGGCTGCGGCGGTTTGGCTATGACTCGCGGGTGGGAATTCAGTTTGTGCTGGCGCAGGCACTGCCGCTGGGAGGGAAGGTGCTCGAGGTGGGAACGGGCAAGGGGCGTTTCCTGATCCGGTTGGCGCGCCATGTCAAGGCCGTGGTTAGTGTGGATGTCTCAGCCGAGGAACAACGATGCGCCCGCCTCAACGCAAGGAATGCGGGCGTGGAAAGGAAGATTCAATTCGTGCTGCGGGATGCGCGCCGGCTGCCGTGGGCGAACGAAACTTTTGATGCGGCGGTCACCATGAACGCCATGCATCACATCGCGAATTTCGGGCAGGTGCTGCGGGAAATGCTGCGGGTGGTGAAGCCCGGCGGCAAGATTGTGTTGGCGGATTTCAGCCCGCGGGGGTTTCAGATTATCGCGCGGGCGCATCGGGATGAGGGGAGGACGCATCCGCGCGAGTTCTATGACTTTCGGGCGCTGGCGCAGACGCTGCGAAAACGCGGATTGGCCACGCGGCTGCGCAAAGGGGCAAACCAGGAGGTGCTGATCGGCCGGCTCCCGGCGGCTGCGGCGTAAGTATGGTGAAACGAGGGCCAGCCCCAATCAGGGGACATGCTACGCGACGTGACTTTCTCCGGCGGGCGGCGGGCGCAACTTCCTGTCTGCTGATGCAAGGATTGGGCGTCGTGGGAGGCGCCGGCCAGACCCGCGAGCGGCGAACGAATATGCCAGTTCCGGTTTCCGGAGCGGCAGTGAGTGGCCGACCGGGAATAGTTCCAGGCGCTCCGGTCACGGTGATTACACAGCCGGTTTCCACTGATGCCAATCCGCGCGCGCGGGCCTGGGGCTACCTCACGGAGGTCCTCAGCCGCGCCGGCCTGTTTTACGAGACCCTCCCAGCGAGCCAGGTGGAATCACTGTTTCGGCGCGCGAAAAGCGTCGTGATCCTTGCCGGCGATTTGCCGCTGACGCAACCGCAGCGAGCGGCGCTTGCTCAGTGGGTCAAGGAGGGCGGGGCGCTCATCGGCCTGGGAGGAGCCTCCGGTTTGGAGGAAGTATTTGGGGTGGCCGGGGGAATCCCGGTGGCGGAGGGGTGGATAAAGGTCACGGCTGGAGAACACCCCTTAACGGCGGGGTTGCGCAGTTCTCTGCATGTCTTTGGCGGGCGCGCACTGAAGAAGAGTTCGGCAACCGTTCTGGCAGAACTGCAAACGGGCAACGGCATTTCCAAAGGGAGCGCCATACTGGAGAACCGCTTCGGCACGGGCCGAACCGTTTTGTTGGGCCCGGATTTGCTCTTCTCGATTGTTCACATCCAGCAGGGGCTGAGGGTGCTGCAAGATGGCAGGCCCGCGCCGGATGATTCGGCTCCGGTGAACGAGGGGCTGCTCAAGACCGAAGACGGCCTCGTATTGGATTGGCAGCGGGACCGATCCCCGGTGCCGCCGGATGGCGGGCCGCTTTTCCTGGAGCCGATCAGCGATGAGTTGCGCGAACTCATTCTGCGAAGCGTTTTTCACCTGGCCCGACAGCAGGCGATCCTGCTGCCCGTGTTGTGGTATTGGCCGCGCTCACTCAAAGCGGTAGCGCAGCTATCACATGACTCGGATGGGAATGACCCGCAAAAGGCGGCGGCTTTGCTGGAAGTGATGAATCGCAGCCGGCTGAAGTCCACTTGGTGCATCCTCTACCCGGGAGGCTATCCGGTTGAATTCTACCGCACGCTCGTGGAACAAGATTTTGAAGTCGCGTTGCACTATGATGCCATGACGGGCGGGGAGCATACGGCATGGTCCCGAGACAACTTTCTGTTCCAACGGCGCTGGTTGATGAAGGAAGCCGGGCTGGAGCAGATTACTACCAACAAGAACCATTACCTGCGCTGGGAGGGGCGCCTGGATTTCCTGCGCTGGTGTGAATCGGCGGGCATAGCTTCTGATCAATCGCGCGGACCGAGTAAAAAGGGCACCATTGGCTTTCCGTTGGGAGGTTCGCAGCCCTACTTTCCACTGGATGATGAAGCCGATTCGCCGCGGTTCCTCAACGTGCTCGAGGTTAACCTTCTGACGCAGGACTTGGTCATTACCTGTCCGCCGGAGTACGGCCAACCCTTGCTCGATTCCGCCGCGCGGCACCATGGCGTGGCGCATTTTCTTTTTCACCCCGCGCACATACTCAAGCCGGGGGTGGCGGATGCCCTTGCGGGCTTGGTGGACTATGGCCGGAGACAGGGATTGGAATGGTGGACCAATCGGCAGATTTGGCAGTGGGAAATGGCGCGCCGGAGCGTGGAGGCCCGCTTCCATTCCGGGAACGCCATCACGCTGCGGGCAGCCGCCAGTCTTCCGCAAGCTACGCTGTTGCTGTTGCGCTCACACCCCGCGAGCTGCGCTCTTGCTTTGAACGGGCGCCCGGCGGACCCTAAGCCTTGGGACTTGTATGGGTTTGAATTTGACGCGCTCACCGTGGATATTGGGGACGAGATTCGGGTGCAAACAATCTGAGAACCAATGAAATAAACCCCGCTCGCGGAATGCTCAGCGACCACGACCAAAAGATTCTGCCCCGCTGCCCCCGCCTTGGCCACGAAATCACCTTCGGTTATTGCCGCCGGGAAACAGGCGGCCGGCCCTGCCGGTTGATCTTAAACTGCTGGTGGGAACAATTTGATGTGCGCGGTTTCCTGCAAGCGCATTTGCCCGAGGACGAGATGGCGCAAGTCGAGCAAGCGCATGCCGCCGCACCCCCAGCCAAGATTGTCAGCCTGATGGAGATAATTGACCAGGCGGCGCAGAGAATATCGGGCGAAAAGCCCGGCGGGTCTTCCGGTTAGCATGGCAAAATGCAACGGGCGGCGCAGGTAGCTATTGCAGTCTGCGCTGCTTCCGGATCATTGCCCCAGCGGGTCGCCATGCCCAAAAGCCTGATTATAAAGGAGATTTAGTATAAAACGACCGGAGGGTGGCTTGGCATGAATCCGGCATTAGGGAGGGTCGTGCTGATAGCGGTTCCCAACTGTCAGGGTCGCGTGTCGCCCGTATTCGACGTGGCGGCGCGACTGGTATTGATTCGCTTGAAAGGCGAGGCCGAAGTCGAGCGCAAGGAGATAGTGCTCTTTGAAAAGCAGCCGGAAGGGATGCTTCACAGCCTGCAAGAATGTGGGGTTAAGCTGGTGATCTGCGGGGCCATTTCGCGGGAGTTGCAGATGAAGCTGGAAAAGGCGGGCATTCGAGTCGTGCCGCAGATTTGTGGAGAATTGGAGACGGTCATTACGGCTTTCCGACGGGGCACGCTGGGGCAGCGTGAATTTACGATGCCAGGGTGCTGCGGCCGACAGTGGGGCGCCGGCCGATGGCGGGGCCGATGTCGGCGGGGACCTCATGGCAAGGCTCGGGGGAATTATGCTGCCTGGACTTAAACTGGCGGTGAAACAGACTGCGATTTTATTAGGAAACACATTGATATGAAAATAGCAATCCCTCTAACGGGAGGCCGATTGTCGGCTCACTTTGGGCACTGTGAACAGTTTGCCTTGATTGAGGCTGACCTTGCCTCCAAACAAATCCTGACCCAGACCCGGGTGGCCCCGCCGCCGCACGAACCGGGTTTACTGCCCCGCTGGCTCTATCTCCAAGGGGTCCAGACGGTTATTGCCGGGGGCATGGGAAGGCGCGCGTTGGATTTATTTGCCCAAAACGGCATCGCGGTACACGCCGGCGCGATAGATGATGCGCCGGAGAAATTGGCGCAGGCGTTTTTAAACGGGACGCTGAGCGGCGGGACTCCGACATGCGGCCATGATCACAAGCACACGCATTGCTCATGAAAGTCGCAATTACTACCCAGGGACCGGATTCCGCTTCGCCGGTGGACCCTCGGTTTGGCCGGGCGCGGTTCTTTCGCATCGTGGATACCGAGAGCGGACAGCAGACGACGGTGGGCAATGCAGAAGGGATGAACGCGGTTCAGGGGGCTGGCACGCAGGCCGTTCAGACACTGGCCCGTCTGGGGGTTCAAGCGGTCCTTACTGGACATGTTGGCCCAAAGGCCTGGAGCGCGCTGCAAGCGGCCAAGATCCAAATGTATTCCGTCACCAGCGGCTCGGCTGAAGCGGCTTGCCAGGCCTTTCTCGCGGACCAGCTTTCGATGCTGACGTCAGCGGAAGCACCGGGACACGCTTGAGGCAAAGCAGGCTGCCCGCCTCCAGGCCGGGCGAAAACCAAACTTCATCACGGAAAGAAACCAAACTTGAAAGGACAAAGTTATGACACCAATGGGAGATGGGACCGGCCCGTTCGGACAAGGGCCAGTGGGTAAGAGGATGGGGCCTTGCGGCGGAGGAAGGCGTTGCGGCAGAGGCCAAGGCAGTCAAGGCCGAGGGCGGAGTGGCGGTCGAGGTTTTGGCCGCCGCCGTTGGCGCAGCGGGCCGCAAGGACAAAATTTCAGGGCGGCAAACGCTCCAACCGAAAAGCGATCTGGTTGAGAATCAAGACGCCCTCTTGGCAGTGAGGCTTGCGATAGCCAGCGGCAAGGGTGGAACGGGCAAGACCACCATTGCCACGAATTTGGCGATGCGACTGGCGCACCACGGCCAGGAGGTGGTGTATGTGGATTGTGATGTCGAGGCACCCAATGGCCATCTCTTTTTGAAGCCGGATGAGGTCCGGGAATACCCGGTCAACCGGCTCGTTCCCCAGGTGAGCCAGGAACGATGCCAGCATTGTGGCGATTGTGGCCGAATTTGCCGTTACAATGCCATCTTATGCCTGGCTGAGCGAACGCTGATTTATGACGAGTTGTGCCACAGTTGCGGCGGCTGCGTTCGGGTGTGCCCCACGCGGGCCATCACTGAGATACCGCACTTTGTGGGGGTAGTTCGAATCGGCATTGCGGGCAAAGTTCAATTTGTGTCCGGCACCCTCAAGGTATCCGAGGCCAGCAGCCCGCCGGTTATTCGTGCCGCCTTACAAGCTGTGCCGCCGTCGGACTGGGTGATCCTGGACGCTCCCCCCGGCGCGGCTTGTTCGGTGGTAGAAACGCTTCGGGACTGCGATTATGTATTATTAGTAAGTGAGCCAACGCCCTTCGGATTACACGACCTTCAGATAGCGTTGGAACTGGCAAAAACATTGGCGGTGCCATGTGGGGTAGTCGTCAATCGGGCTTATTCCTCCATGGCCGAGCTCCGGGAATTATGTGGACAGGCGCAGGTGCCTGTTCTGGGGGAGATTCCTGATGATTTGGCCATTGCCCGCGCATATTCCCGGGGCCAACGGATCATTGACGTGGTGCCGGGATTGCATCGGACTTTTGACCACTTGCTGCTTCGGTTGCTGGAAGAGCTTCAACCGAATGTACTGCCGTTTCGGACGCGGCAGGATTTAGAACAAGCTATCTACGCAAACGATCGAATGGAGGCGACAAATCTAAACGAACCGGGCCGGCTGATGGCGACATGAAAGACGAAGCTTCCAAGAACATGCAGAGCGTGTCCGGAACAATGCGGAAATATTGGAAGTCCTGTGAATCGGAGTTTTGGCAGAACGTCTTTCGCGTTGAAACAGATTATTTATTGAAGCATTTAAAGGGCTGCCAAACCGTCTTAAGTGTTGGCTGCGGCCCGGCCGTTATCGAAGCTGCGCTGGGCAAGCATGGCTACCAAGTTACGGGGGTAGATATCGAGCCAGGAGCTTTAAGGGAGGCTTCAGGCGCGGTGAAAATGGTGGTCGCCCGGGCAGAAGATTTGCCCTTTCCCGCGGCCGCCTTCGAGGCGGTAATCTTTGTAACCTCCCTGCAATTTATCGAAGATTATCGAGCAGCCGTGGTGCAGGCGGCGCGGGTATTGCGCGAGAGCGGGCAGCTTATCGTGATGCTGCTTAATCCCGCATCGGCGTTTTTCCAACGGAAACTCTGCCAACCGCACTCGTACGTGCACTGGATTCGGCATACAGACCTCGAGGAAATCCAATCGGTCATCAGCGAGCAGTTCGAGGCGCAGACGGAGTATTTCCTCGGCATAGACGGTGCGACGTTGTTTGAGACTCGGGATCCTGCAGGAGCAGCTCTATTCGTCATTCGAGGCACAAGGAAGGCCGCATCCCTATGAGGGAACTGGTTGTTCTCAGCGGCAAAGGCGGCACCGGCAAAACCAGCGTGACGGCGTCGCTAGCTGCTTTGGCCGAAGCACCAGTATTAGCAGATTGCGACGTGGATGCCTCCAATCTGCCACTGGTTCTGGCTCCACGCATCCAGCACCACGGGACATTCTCCAGCGGACTACGAGCTCGTATTCAATCCAGTCGCTGCTCCGTCTGCGGCCAGTGCGAAGAGTTATGCCGATTTAATGCCATTTCCTACTATGAATCCGCCAACGACGATGAAGCCGGCGCATTCCGGGTGGATCCCATTGCATGCGAAGGCTGTGGTGTTTGCGCTCACTTCTGTCCAGAAGGCGCCTTGGAAATGATTCCAAGCGACGGCGGTGAATGGTTTTTGTCGGAAACCCGCTTGGGACCATTGGTCCACGCGCGCCTGCGGCCCGGACAGGGGAATTCTGGCAAATTAGCAGCGCTCGTTCGTGAAAAAGCACGCGAAACGGCACGCGCCAATGGTCGCGAACTGGTCCTGATTGATGGCCCGCCAGGCATTGGTTGCCCGGTCATCGCCAGCATGACAGGAGCTACGAACGTGTTGGTGGTTACGGAACCGACGGTCGCCGGCAAGTACGACCTGGAACGAATCCTTGCGTTGATCCGGCACTTCAACCTCCCTGTTTCGGTATGCATAAACAAGTATGATTTGAATTCGGCGATGGTGGCACAAATCGAGCGCTACACTGCGGAACTCGGGGCAACCACTGTCGGGCGGATTCCCTATGATCCTGCCGTGACTGCAGCCCAACGTCGTGGCATCTCGGTTGTGGAACTCAACCAGGGTCAGGCGGCGCCTGCTATCGTTGAATTATGGAAGACTCTATCCGAAAAATGCCTCAACCTGACGCCTGGTCACTATCAGCCGATTTCGGCCGGCTAAAAAGTACTGACGCCGTCACCATGCGAACTTTTGTAGAAATCAGTGTCTTTTGCTTGCATTTGCGCGCTCAACGGAATTTCCATGTCGGCAACAGGAAAACCTGAAGGTTCCCAGGCTGTTACCGGGTTTGTTTGTGAAAATTGTAACTTTTCCCCTTCTGTTGGATCAGTTTAACCAGACACGTATTTATAAAACAGTAATTACAACCATAGACAAAACATGACAACCGCATCCGTAGCACCTGAAACTACTTCCGCCGCCCGTATTCCGTTGATTGGCGAAACAGCACCGGCCTTCGAGGCCCATACCACGCAAGGCCCGATTAGCTTTCCGAAAGACTATGCCGGCAAGTGGGTCATTCTCTTTAGCCATCCGGCTGACTTCACACCGGTTTGCACCACGGAGTTTATGACTTTTGCCACGATGATGCCGGAGTTTAAACAACTGAACTGTGAGTTGGTGGGGCTCTCAATAGATAGCCATTACGCCCATATTGCGTGGTTGCGCACCATCAAAGAGAAAATCAAATACAAGAATATGGCCGATGTCGAAATCGTCTTCCCGGTGATCTCGGATGTGAAAATGGAAGTGGCGAAGGCTTACGGGATGGTGCAACCCGGGGCCAGCAGCACGGAGGCTGTGCGGGCTGTGTTTATTATTGATCCCAAGGCCATTATTCGCGCGGTGCTGTATTATCCGTTGTCCAATGGGCGTAATTTCCCTGAAATCAAACGGTTGTTGATCGCTTTGCAAACCACGGACAGGCATGGTTGCGCCACCCCGGCGGATTGGCAACCTGGCGACGATGTTATCGTGCCACCCCCGGGTTCTTGTGGCACCGCCAAACAGCGCGTAGAGAAGCCGGCCCCGGATGCTTATGCCCTTGACTGGTTCATGACGTTCAAAAAGCTTCCAAAAGATAACTAGGCTTGGCGGGAAGGAACTGCACGGTTGGCGTTGTGCAAGGCTTCCCCGCGGCGGAAAGGAAATATCATGAATGTGGCCGTTTTAGGAGCTAGCAACAAGCCTGAGCGCTATAGCTTTAAAGCCGTGCGGATGCTTCGTGAGCATGGACACACGCCGTTGCCAATTCATCCGGCGCTGGCGGAGGTGGACGGTTTGCCGGTCTTTCCTTCGCTCGAGATGGTTTCGACCCCGATTGATACGATCACGGTTTATCTCTCGCCTCGCAACCAGCAGCCTATCGTCAAAGACCTGCTGAGCAGCGGTGCGCGCCGCGTTATTTTCAACCCCGGCTCTGAGAACCCGAGTTTGGCTGACCAACTCCGCCAATCTGGCAAACAGGTCGTGCATGCCTGCACCCTGGTATTGTTAGCCACCGGTCAGTTCGCATCCTGAAGGACCTGCGACGGCGCACCAAAACGGGGTATCGGGGCAAGGACGGCCGCGCGCAACTGCCTTAATGCAATCGCTGGCACTTCCGCTCGTTCTTATGCTATAAATAGCCGATGACTCTACCAACTGCACTGTTACTCGGCTACTGCCTGCTCGCCCTGCTGGCAGCCTTAATTGGCGGCATGATGCCCTCTTTGATCAAGCTGACGCATACCCGCCTTCAATTCGCCGTCAGTTTGGTTGCTGGTTTGATGTTGGGATTGTCGGTGCTTGGCCTTCTTCCGCATGCCACGCATGAGTTGGGGTCAGTTCACCAAAGCACTTCCTGGCTGCTGGCGGGATTCCTGGTCATGTTTCTCTTGCAGCGATTTGCACCCTTTCACCATCATGATGTCCCTGAAGGAAGTCCCCCCGAGCCTTGTGGGCATACTCATTCGCTGGCCGAGAGATCGGCGCGCGGCCTCAGTTGGATTGGGTTGGCGTTCGGATTATCTCTCCACTCGGTGTTTGATGGATTGGCGATGGCCGCGGCAGTGACCGCTGACGCGCAGACACCGCGCGGTGGAGCCTTGGGGCTTGGCACGGCTTTAGCCGTCATTCTACACAAACCTTTCGGGGCCCTGGCGATTACGACGCTAATGACTGCCAGCGGGGCAGGACGCGCTTTAAGAAACTGGGTTAACTTGGCATTCGCTTGTGTGACTCCGTTGGGAGCGATGCTTTTTTTCCTTGGGGCTGGGCCGTGGGCGGTGGTGCATCCCTCCTGGCTTGGTTGTGCCCTGGCTTTTTGTGCCGGAACCTTTCTCTGCATTGCCTGCGCCGACTTGCTGCCGGAATTGCAGTTTCATACGCATGATCGCTTTAAACTTTCCCTGGCATTAATCATCGGCTTAGGTATCGCTATTTTCATAGGGCAGTTGAAACTTCCAGGCCACGGCCACAGTTCAAACCACCCCAAGACAGAACACTTGCATCCTCCCAGATGAGCTCCACCTTTTTTGAGCGGGGCGGCCTTTGGATGCTCGGCCAGAATCTGTTGCTAGTATTTGTCGGAGCAGGCGGTTTCTTCTATCGCAACCATTGGCACCATGTTCTTCTCGCCAGATGTGGCGCTTTTCTGCTCCTGTTCGCTGCGGGTTGTGGCTTGGCGGGCGCGATTAGCCTGGGCCGGAATCTAACGCCATTCCCCAGACCTTCGCAGAGCGGTCGCTTGGTGCGGACTGGTATTTATCAGTTTGTACGCCATCCCCTCTACGTTGCCGTGTTTTGCGCCTCGGTAGGCTGGGCGCTGTTTTGTGCCAGTTGGCCTGCGCTATTGGCGGCTTTGGTTTTAGCGCCGGTTCTCGACGCCAAAGCGCGGCGCGAAGAACGCTGGCTCCAACAGCGGTTCCCCGAATATGCCAGCTACGAACAGCGGGTGCGGCGCTTTATTCCCTGGGTTTATTGAACCAAATGCTCGGACTGACTGTTTACGTCGGCACGGACAATGTCATCAGCACTTCCAAACCGCGGGGCTTTCGATTTTTAGCACTTACCGTCCCCCGGCACGCTTCGACGCAAGCCTTTACTATCGCCAGTCCAAGGCCAGTTCCCCCAGTAGCGCGGCTGCGCGATGGTTCTCCTCGGAAGAAAGGATCGAAAACCTGGGGCAGGGACTCTTCGGGTATGCCTGGGCCTTCATCAGCAACCCCTATTATAACTGTATCATCCTTGCGCTCGGCCGTGATGATGATGGGGCCCGCTGGATCAGCATAGCGTAAAGCATTGCGGATCAGATTTGCTAACGCACGAAAGAGCAACTCCGGCTGAGCCATGACCGTCAGGCCATCCGGCACTTGAACGTGCAAATGAAGGGTTGGCGCTGCCTCCTGTTCCAAAACTCGCTGGACAGTGGCGGCAAGATTAACCGGCTCGAGTTGAACCGCTTGCGGTGTCAGCCCAGCTTTGGAGAACGAGAGAAGCTCGTTTACCAGGCGCGACATTTGCTCCACCTCCTCGCGCAGGTCATGCATGTATGTCTGCTGTTTATCATCCGTTCGCTGTTCTAGAATGCCAAGAGCTACCTGGATGCGCGCCAGAGGGGAGCACAATTCATGGGCAATATCGCCCAAAAACCGCTTTTGGCCCGTTACAAAGCCCGCCAGGCGTACGGCCATACGATTGATCGCCAGCCCCAGCCGGCCCAGTTCATCGCCTCGCCGATCATTGACCCGCGTCTCAAACCAACCCTCGGAAATTTGCTCGGTAGCGCGAGTCATCTGGGAAAGCGACCGGGTTATGCCTCTGATCAAAGGCAACCAAAACAGCACCGAAAAGACTAATGCTCCCACTCCCACCATCACCCACGGCGTGGGGTCAAAAAACAAACCTCCAGCACTGAGCGAGCTTGAATTCAGCAGAAGAGTTAGTGGCCAGGGACGGCTGGTGCCAGGCTCAGCCAGAGGTAAACGAATGCCAATCCAATATCCCGTTGGATTGCTGGTGCGCACAACAAACCGCGCCTCCGGCCTGACGTCGGATTCTTCTCGCGTCCAACGAGGCCCTCGCCCAGGCGGCGGGCCGCGCCTCACCCCCGCGCCTGGATTGGGCCGTTCGGCGACCTTAGCCGCCACTTCGGTTGGCAGGTCCATGGTTGCACCGGCCACTTGAGAACCGTCCGGACGAAAGAGGAAGAATTGCACTTGATAGGCTTTGCCGAAACGCTGGAGAACTTCGTCCCAGGAACTAACGGACTTGGCTTTGAGTTCGTCGGTAATTACATCGCTGACCGCTTGCACGCGTCCGCCCGCGCGTCCCGCCAGCAAGGAATCCAATCCAAACTGAAATTGTAATCTGACAACGAGATGTATCGCCGCACCTAGAACCGCCAGGTTCAGGAGCAGCCAAATGAGAATTTTTGGCAACAGCGGAAAACGGAGGTGCAAAAGCATAAATACGCGCCACTAGGCGTCAGGATTGATCAGCATGTAGCCCGCACTTCGCACCGTGCGAATGTAGCGCGGGTCCCGGGCATCATCGCCCAGCTTGCGGCGCAGCGTCGAGACGTGCACGTCAATTGAGCGGTCGAATACGTCGTAGTGCCGCTCCCGGATTTCCTCCAGCAGTTGCTCGCGCGACTTGACCCGCCCCCGCGCGCGCGCCAGGGCCGCCAGCAAATCAAACTCGACGGGGGTGAGCGTCAGCGGCTGGTTCGCCAGCAGCGCGACGCGTGAGGCGTGGATCACGCGCAGTGCTCCGACCTGGATTTCGGGTTCGTTTTGTGGTTGCGCGCTCACTACTGTGCGCGAGGAGCGTCGAACCACCGCGCGAAGTCGGGCGAGCAGTTCACGCGTCGAGAAAGTCTTGGGCAAGTAATCGTCCGCGCCAATCTCCAGCCCTACAATCCGGTCGGGTTCCTCGCCCCGCGCAGTCAGCATGAGCACGGGAACGTCGGACGTGCGCCGCAGTAGCCGGAGCACCTCGAAACCATCCATGGCGGGCAACATGACATCCAGGATGATAGCCTGGAACTGCCCCGTTTGCGCCTTCTCCAGCCCTTCCGGCCCCGTATGCGCCGCTTCGACTTCAAAACCCATTGGCTCCAGGTAATCCCGAATCAGCCGACAGAGTTTCTTGTCGTCGTCAATAATCAGCAACCGGGGCTTTATCTCCCCGGCCTGCGGGCGCCTGGCTCCTTCCGTTAGCATCTTTGGTTCCACAGGTTATCTTAGCGTGCGTGCGCTGATTGACGCCAACTTTTACAATACCTTAACAATTTTCTCCCGCGGCACACATAAAAGCTTAACATTGCGGGAGTCTATTTTCTATAGGGGCCAGTAGTTTGAACGGCGTGGCCGACTCAAGCCTGGCGCAAACATAAGAACATAGAAAACAATAGAAAACGTATGAAACAAACAATAACACTAGTTATCGGGCTGGTCCTTGCCGGCGGGGTACTAACCGTTGGCGCTCAACCTGGCCAGGGACGAGGCGCAGGAGCCCAACACCGACGCGGGGCGCAGCAATTCCCGCCTCCGATTGCAGTCACCTTCGACATTGACTTGGACGGTGTGCTGTCGGCGGCGGAAATACAGCAGGCTCCGAGTCGTTTGTTAAAGCTCGACCAGAATGGGAACGGACAACTTGAACAGCAAGAGTTGTGCTCTGGGGGGGGAGGCCCAGGCGGGCAGACCTGCATGTGGGGGGGGCAGGGCATAGGGCGCCGCGCCAATGGCAACGGTCAAAACGCGGTATTGCTTGCCCTTTTCGACAGCAATAAAGATGGACTCCTTGATTCCGCGGAGATCAATGGTGCCTCGGCGGTTCTCAAGGCCCTGGATAAGAACAACGATGGGCAGGTAACTGCCGCGGAAATCCGCCCATTGCCGGGGCGAGGGCAAGGCCGTCCGTGGGCTCAAAAGTAATCAGCAGTAGGCTCGGGATACACCTTAAGTTTAGGCCGAGGGCAACCGGGCGCAAAGCCAAGCCTTGCGCTCCGGTTGTTGCCGTCGTTGACTGAAAGGAACGCCCCTCTGAAGCAAGCCCGAGCATACTCTTCTCCGAAGCGTCAGAATCGGTGAACAAGCTTTTCGACCAGGAACGTACTCTCGCGCATCGCCTGCTCGCTGAAAGGGCCAAACCATTCGGCGATCTGGCGAAAGCGGGCGATAAATTCAGTTTTGTCGCCTCGTTCGACAAGGCTAAGGTTCTTTTGAAGGGATTCGAGATAATCTTTTAGCAGTGCCTGACGCTCCGGTGTGGCGAAGATAATTTCGGCATAAAGTTGAGGATCCTGGGCGAAGAGGCGGCCGACCATCGCCAATTCCAAGCGGTAAATCGGGCTGGAAAGTTCCAGGGTGCGCAACACGGGCACCCCTCGCGAGCATAAAAATTGACCAAAGGTAAACGTAGCAAAGTGGCGCAAAGCCTGGACGATCCCCATAATCTCATCGTGCTCGGAGGCAGGTGTCTCAACCAATACGTTGCCCCATAGAGTCAGTTGATCCAGAAACCATTGGCATTTGCTCAAGGAACGCCCCGGGCTGAAGACAACGATTTGTTTGTCCATGGTGACTGTCGCCGGGCCAAAGAGGGGGTGTAAGCCGACGACCGGGCCGGCATGTCCTCGGAGCATAGCTTCCAGGGGTTTACGCTTAAGGCTCGTAATATCAGTCAGCACGCAAGCGGGCGGGAGGTATTTGCCTATCTGCAGCGCAATGGACGGCGTGATTTCTATAGGCACTGCCAGCAGGCACAGATCAATCCCGGTTGTCAACGAGCGTACTTTGGGCCAATCGTCGCGATCCAGAACGCGGACCTCGTAGTCTGACTGACGAAGCCAGGTCGAGAAAAAGCGTCCCATGTTGCCAAGTCCGCCAACAATGAGAATTTTGGCGCCCGGCCGAACGCTGCGGCGGCTCAAGGTACTGAGTTGTCCAACGCGGGAATGCCGGAGCATCGTTCGGAATAGATCTTCCACGTAGTCAGGGTCTAATCCAGCCTGGGTTGCCTGGGCGCGGCGTGTGGAAATCAGGTTTTCTTCGCGTGCCGGGTGAAAAGTGGGCAGATCATGCCGTTTTTTGATGTCGGTAACCTGTTGGATTATCCGACCTCGTTGGACCAGCAGGTCCACTAATTGCTGATCTATCCCGTCTATCTGCTCGCGCAAGGAATCCAAAGCAGACTTTGCGCCCTGCGCGGAACCGGAAGGCGTCGGCCCGGGCAGGCATGGTTTGGAACGCGGCTTAGACATGGCTAGCCTCCAAGTGATGTCCTGGAATAATCATTGCGCATAAGGTAGCTAATGTTCGGGCGCTTGGCAAGGTGGACGGTTGGACGCGAAAAAAGGGGAGAACACTTTCGGATTCCTTGCGTTCAGATGCGCCGGATGGTTAGTGCTTGCGGCTTTCAGACCTCCGTCCCAGTGCGGTTTTTCGTGACGGAAGCGGGCTTTGGTATTAGGCTCGAGGCATGTTGAGTCAACGTTGGCGGCCGGTATGTTGGGCCGGGGTAACCATCGGCGTAATTTGGCTGTTGGCGCTGGCCGGATACCGCCTTGTTGGAAATACTAAAATGACCGCGGCGAAGGTGAAAGAGTACGCCGAGTCCGTGGATATTAGCCAACTGAAGGATGATGCGCGGGCGAAGGCAATTCAAGGATTGGCTGACCGGCTGAATGCGCTGTCGCTGGAAGAGCGGCGCAAGGCGCGGCTGGAGCAGGAGGCATGGAACTGGTTCGACCAGATGACGGAGGCGGAACGCGCGGGTTTTATTGAAGCAACCATGCCGACCGGTTTCAAACAAATGCTGGTGTCGTTCGAGCAATTACCGGATGACAAACGGCGCAAAGCAGTAGATGACGCCTTGCGGCGGCTCAAAGAGGCGCGCGCCCGGGCCGGGCTTTCCCTCGGACGCCGCGGGACTAACTCCCCGCCCGTGCTGAGCGACGAGCTCGAGGCCCAGGTGCGAAAGATCGGACTTAAGACCTTTTACAGCGAAAGTTCAGCGCAGACCAAGGCCGAACTGGCTCCGGTGCTTGAAGAGTTGCAGCGCGTTATGGAAAGCGGACGGCCATTCCGGGGGAGATGAGCGTATTCCGACGAAACCTTTCGCCCATGAATTCGGCTGTTGAGCAACGTACTGGCCCCGGTTCAGCCAGGGGAACCCGATCCAGACAGGAAACAATCCGGGGCTGGTTTGCGGGTGCCTTCACCCTGATCGAATTGCTGGTCGTGATCGCAATTATCGCCATCCTGGCCGCCCTATTATTGCCGGCTCTTAGCCGGGCAAAGGAATCGGGACAGGCTACGGTCTGCCTGAGTAACCTGCGCCAAATTGGGCTGGCGTTGCAAATATATGTGAGCGACAACCACAATCGGCTGCCGACCATGCGGGACCGATCGTTGACCACGCTGACCAACGAATTGCCCAGCCCGGATCTGGTGCTTTCGAACTACGTGGGGAATTTGAATGTATTTAAGTGCCCCTCGGACAAATGGCCCGGAGATACGGCAAAACTCTTACCCGGGGCGGGCGCGACCTTCTACGAGCAAACCGGTTCCAGTTTTGCCTGGAACAGCCTGCTCAATGGCCGGGACGCAGAGCATCTGGTTGCGTTTGGCCTGAAATTTGATCCGCACCAGATGCCGTTGATGTACGACAAGGAGAAATTCCATATCGCCCGTGGGGCTGCCAAAGCGCAGAACTGGCTCTACGCGGATGGCCATATCAAGAACTTGCTATTGTTCGAAGGCACCATTCGAAAATACCCGTGAGCGAACCGATGATTCAGCTCAAGCGCCTCAACAAGCAATTTGGCGCGCGCCAGGCGGTGAATAATTTGACGCTCGCCGTGCCGGCCGGCGAAATTTACGGGCTGCTGGGCCACAACGGCGCAGGCAAGAGCACGGCGATCGGGATGATGCTCGGGCAGGTCTGGCCCACCAGCGGAGAAGTGCTGATTTGCGGTTATGATGTCTCCGCGCATCGCCGGCAAGCCTTGCAGAAAGTGGGGGCGATTTTCGAAAGCCCGGCTTTTTACGACTATTTGAGCGCCGTGCGAAATCTGGAAATTCTAAGCTCCTACACCGCCCTGGTATCGCCACGACGCATTCAGGAAGTGATCGAATGGGTGGGGCTTAGCGGGCGGGAACGCTCTCTGGTGAGAACCTACTCACACGGCATGAGAGCCCGACTGGCCCTGGCCCAGGCGCTATTGCCGCAACCCGAATTGCTCATTCTCGACGAACCCAGCGATGGCCTGGACCCGGAAGGCATTCATGAGATGCGGCAGACAATCCTGCGGTTGCGCCAGGAACTAGGGCTGACAATTCTGCTTTCCTCTCATTTCCTCCATGAAGTGGAACAACTTTGCACGCGAATTGCCGTCTTAAACCAGGGCTGGATGGTTTTTGAAGGCGCACTGGCGGCCACCAAAACAAACGAGATCTGGGTGCGGCTTAAAACGAAGGATTTCGGGCTGGCGGTAAAGGAACTGCTGCAGGCGCGGATGATTACGCGGGATCGCGATGAATGTATGATCGCGTTGAGTCCCGGCGTGGAGACCGACCAGATTGTGCGGCGACTGGTAGAGCGCGCCATTCCGGTTTATGAAATAGTCCCGGCCGAGCAGACTCTTGAAGATTTCTACCTCTCGCTGATGGAGCGACAACGAAAGGCGCAGTGAACATGTTTGGCCTTCATTTGCGCAACGAACTCTGGAAGCTCTTTGGAAAGAAGCGCACGTATATTGGGTTTGGCGCTTTTCTACTGGCGCAAAACGCCATGCTGTTGGCGTTCAAATTTACCCGCTGGCAATCTGAAATGGAGCGGTTGCTGGAAGGCAACGGCTACCTGGCCCTGGAATACGTATCGGCGTTGACGGTAGCTTTGATCATGCTGATTCCACAAATTGCGCTGCTGATGCCTCTCTACACGGCCCTGGTCGGAGGCGATCTGGTAGCCAAGGAGGTGGAAGATGGGACGTTGCGCATGATCCTGTCGCGCCCTATTTCCCGGTTTCGGCTATTACTGGTGAAATGGCTGGCAGGGGGTATTTTTTCGGCGGCGCTGGTTGTGATGCTCGGCGTCACGGCGCTCGGTTTTGCCCGCCTATGGTTTCCCTGGCAGGGAATGTTCGTGTTCATTCCCGGGCAGATTTTCAACGTATTGTCCCCGGCCGACGGTTTGCGGTTCTATGCCTTCTCGCATCTATTTATGACCCTTAATGCCTGCACGGTGCTGGGAATCGCCCTGATGTTTTCGAGCTTTAACATCAAGCCCGCTGCCGCCACCATCCTGGCCTTATCGCTCTTGTTCGCTAACCTGGTAATGGAAGGCATCCCGTTTTTTGAGCGATATCACCAGTACTTGCTGACCTTTCATTTCCATGCCTGGCGTCTCGTGTTTTCACAGCCAATGCCCTGGGCGCAAATCGCGCAATCGGTCTGCGTTTTGCTCGCCGTTAACCTCACCACCTTTCTTATAGCCGCGGCTGCCTTTCAAGCGCGCGACATCAAATCGTAGGCCCTTTTTAGGCGGGCTCATACCCCCGCAGACTCAACCACGCCGAAACGCCGATTTAACCCCATATATCGCGGCGATCCCAGAAGCTCCCCAACTAATGGTGTTTTTACAAGGGGATTAATTAGAAATTGCTATTGTGATCCTGGCTCATCTTTTCTATACTTTCCCCGTGAAAATCGAAAGCCAAAATGGCCTCTGGAAACGGTAGTTATGCCTGTGGAAAATACCGTTGAACCGACCGGGAAATTGGCCGCCATTTCAGCCGCGCCCGAGAAGTATGATGCGTCCAAGATAGATAAGCTGGAAGGGCTGGAGGCGGTGCGCAAACGCCCGGGAATGTATATCGGCGACCCGGACGAGCGCGGCTTGCATCACAGTGTTTTTGAGGTGCTCGACAACTCCATTGACGAACACCTGGCCGGATTCTGCAGCAAGATCGAGGTTGCCGTTCATGTAGATGGCTCCGTCTCGATTCGCGATAACGGGCGAGGCATCCCGGTGGACATGCACCCCAAATGGAATATGCCGGCGGTCGAGTTGGTGCTGACCAACCTGCATGCGGGAGGCAAGTTCGGGCAGGGCGCTTATAAATATTCCGGGGGATTGCATGGCGTCGGCGCGAAATGCGTCAACGCGCTTTCCGAGTGGTTCAAGGTGGAAGTGTCGCGCGACGGGAAGGTTTATTCCATGGAGTTCTCGCGCGGCGTCACCACGCAAAAACTGACCGTGGTTGGCAAGTCTCGCGGCACGGGCACGCTCATCACTTTCAAGCCCGACCCGCTCATTTTCACGATCACGACCGAGTTTAAGTTCGACGTCCTGGCAAACCGCTTGCGGGAACTGGCGTTTTTGAACCCGGGAGTGGAGATCGTGCTGACGGACGAGCGGGACGAGAAGACCGAGACCTTCCTGTACAAGGACGGCATTGAGCAATTCGTCAAGCAACTGGGCCGAACCAAGCAGGTGCTTCACCCCAAACCGATCGTCATCAGCCGGCAGAAGGAAGAAGTGTTCGTGGATTGCGTAATGCAATACACCGACAGCTATAATGACCAGATCTTATGCTTCGCCAACTCGATCGCCAACCCGGACGGCGGGACGCACCTTACCGGGTTCCGGTCGGCCCTGACGCGCGCCATCAATCAATACGCCAAGCAAAGCAATTTATTGAAAGAAAAGGACCCATCCATCTCAGGGGATGACGTGCGGGAAGGCCTGGTGTGCGTGTTGAGCGTGAAGCTGCCCAACCCGCGCTTCGAGTCGCAGACCAAGGTCAAACTTGTCAATACCGAGATTGATGGGCTGGTATCCTCCGTCGTCTATGAAGGGCTGATGACGCACTTTGACGCCACTCCCGCGATGGCCAAGAAGGTGGTGGAAAAAGCCTTGCTGGCGGCACGAGCGCGCGAAGCAGCCCGCAAAGCCCGCGAAACGGTGCGCAAGGGCGCCCTGACGGGCGGCGGCCTGCCTGGCAAGCTGGCCGACTGCTCGGACCGCGATCCCGTCAATACGGAGCTGTATATTGTCGAAGGCGATTCCGCCGGCGGGTCGGCCAAGCAGGGGCGCGACCGGAAGTTCCAGGCAATCCTGCCGATTCGCGGCAAGATCATCAATGTGGAGAAGGCGCGCCTCGACAAGGTATTGCAAAACAACGAAATCCGCACCCTGATCACTGCCGTGGGCACCGGGATTGGCGACGGGGAAGGGGAGGGGGCGTTTAACCTGGAGGGGCTCCGCTACCACAAAATTATCATTATGACCGATGCGGACGTGGACGGTTCGCATATTCGCACCTTGCTGCTGACCTTTTTCTATCGGCAAATGCCGGAATTGATTCGGGGCGGGTTTGTCTATATCGCGCAGCCGCCGCTCTACCAGATCTCGCGCAAAAAACGCACGGAATATGTGGATGACGACGCCCGGCTGAACAAAATCCTGATCGAACTGGGCACGGACGAAGTGCGCCTGCGCAACCTGGCCGATGGCAAAGAGTTGACCGAGAAGCAGCTCGCGGAAATCCTGGAATTGCTGGAATCGCTGGACAAATACGCCAATGCGTTGCGCCGTCACGGCGGTGACTTTGCGGACTACGTCGAGCAGCGGCATCCCCAAACCCATGAGCTGCCGCGGCACCTGGTGAAAGTCCGCAATGGCAACGAGGAGACCGTTCATTACTTCCATTCCGAGGAGGAACTGGAGGAATTTGGTTCGGCCAACCCGGATTTACGCCTGTTCGGAGAAGAAGACTCCGACACCAGCCTGGTGGAAAAGAACAAGAACGGGCATGCGCGGCGCGCGCGGCACGTCGAACTGCATGAAAGCAAGGCCGTGGCGGAACTGCTGGCCAGGCTGGGCCAGAAGGGCTTAAGCCTCGAACATTACTCGGCGCAGGACAAGCCGCTCTTCGAACTCATCGAAGGCGAGGGCGACAAGGAAGAAATCAAACCCCTGTTCTCCATCCCGGAGATTCTGTCCCGCGTCAAGGAAGTCGGCCGGCGCGGACTGTCCATCAAGCGCTTCAAGGGCCTGGGCGAAATGAACCCCAAGGAACTGTTTGAGACAACCATGAATCCGGCCCGCCGCAAACTGCTGCGCATTGATTTGACGGACGCCGTCGAGGCCGAAGAGATGTTCGTCAAATTAATGGGCGATGAGGTCGAACCGCGCCGCCAATTCATCGAAGATAACGCGCTGAACGTGCGAAACCTGGATATTTGACCCGTGCCCGCCGCCTTGCGCCACCTCCGGATTCACGCCCTTTAATTTTCGGCATGCCAGACGATACCCCTTCCAACGATCCGCGCCCCGCTCTCACGCCGGCGTACGCCGCCCATGAGAAGATCAACAAGATCAACGTGGCGGAGGAGATCAAAAACTCCTTCCTGGATTATTCGATGTCCGTGATCATCTCGCGGGCGCTGCCAGATGTCCGCGACGGCCTGAAGCCGTCGCAACGCCGCATTCTCTATGCGATGCACGACCTGGGCGTGATGCCCAATCGCAAGCATCTCAAATGCGCCAAGATCGTGGGCGAAACGATGGGCAACTATCACCCGCACGGCGACCTGGCGATTTATCCGACGCTGGTGCACATGGCGCAGCCCTGGGCCATGCGCGAGCGGCTGGTGGAAGGGCAGGGGAACTTCGGCTCCGTGGAGGGCGACCCGCCGGCGGCGATGCGCTACACCGAAGCGCGGCTGGCGCCGCTGGGAGCGGTGCTGATGGAGGACATGGACAAGGATACGGTGGACTTCGTGCCCAATTACGATGAGACGCGCACCGAGCCAACCGTTTTCCCCGCCGCGTTCCCCAATCTGCTGGTCAACGGCGGCACGGGCATCGCCGTGGGCATGGCGACCAATATGCCGCCGCACAACCTGGGCGAGATCGTGGACGGCATTTGCGCCCAGATTGACAAACCGGACATTACGCTCCGGGAGTTGATGCAGCACGTCAAAGGGCCGGATTTCCCGACGGGCTGCATGATTTGCGGGCTGGAAGGCATCAAAAACTATTTCACGGATGGGCGCGGCAGCCTGAAGGTGCGCGGCAAAGTGGGGCTCGAGGAAATCAAAGGGGGGCGCGAACAGATCATTATCACCGAAATCCCCTTCAACGTGAACCGGGCGGTGCTGGTCGAACGCATAGCCACACTGGTCAACGAGAAAATCATCACCGACATCACCGGCGTGCGCGACGAGTCGGATGAAAACACGCGGATCGTCATTGAAATCAAGCGCGACGCGGTGCCCAAGGTGGTCATCAACAATCTCTACCAGTACACCGCGCTGGAAAGCAGCTTTTCGGTCAACGCGCTGGCGATAGATCATGGCCGGCCCAAAACCCTGGGGCTGAAAGACCTGATTGGCTGCTACATCGAGCACCGGCGCGAGGTGGTGATTCGGCGCACCCGCTTCGAGTTGCGCCAGGCCGAGGAACGGGCGGAAATCCTGGAAGGCTATCTGATCGCGCTGTCCAACCTGGACGAGTTTATCCGCATCATTCGCCATTCCCACACCCGGGAGGAGGCTAAAATCAAGCTGCTGGCTTTTGACTTCACCCGGGCGCAGGTGGAGACGCTTGGCATCCTGATTCGCAGCGAGGCGCGGCTGCTCAACGGGCGCTACTCGTTCAGCGAAGCGCAGGCCAACGCCATCCTGGAATTGCGCCTCTACCAGTTGACGGGCCTGGAAATTGACAAGGTCCGGGCCGAGTATCGCGCCTTGATCGCGCGGATCAAGGACCTGCTGGATATCCTCGCGAAGGAGGAAAGGGTGCTGGGCATCATCAAAACGGAGTTGCAAGCCATCAAGGCGAAGTACGCCACGCCGCGGGTAACGGAACTGGTGCCGGACGAGGGGGAGATTGCGATTGAAGACCTGATTGCGAACGAGGGCGTCATCATCACCCTCACGCATACGGGGCTGATCAAGCGGACGAACATCAGTTCCTACCGCGCCCAGCGCCGGGGCGGCAAAGGCGTGATCGGCATGACAACCCGCGAGGGGCCCACGGAGGAGGACGTGGATTTCATCGAGCACCTGTTCACCGCCAGCACCCATGATTACCTGATGTTCTTTACGAACACCGGGCGCGTGTACGCCGAACGCGTGCATGAGATTCCCGACATGGGGCGGGCCGCCAAAGGCCGCAGCATCGCCAACCTGCTGGAACTGAAGGCCGGCGAGACCATCGCCGCGTTGATTCGCATTGAAGCCCGAACCGGCCCAAACAAGGAAGACATCACCTGGCAGCAGCCGGGGTTCCTGTTTTTCGCCACGCAGCAAGGCACGGTGAAGAAGACCCCGCTCACCGACTTCGCCAACGTGCGCAAAGACGGAATCATCGCCATTCGCATCGAGCCGGGGGACGCGCTGATTGACGTCAAGCTGACTTCCGGGCAGGACCAGGTGGTCCTGATCACGCGCGATGGCATGAGCATTCGCTTTGCCGAGGAAGACGTGCGGCCCATGGGGCGCCCGGCGGCGGGCGTGCGCGGCATCAACCTGGAGAAAGCCGATGCCGTCGTGGCCCTCGCGCTGGCGGTTCCTGACGCGACCTTGCTGGTGGCCGGCGAAAACGGCATCGGCAAGCGAACCCCCTTTGACCTGGCCCGGGAGGATGGAACGACCGAGCCGGTCTATCGCCTCCAGTCGCGGGGCGGCAAGGGCATCATTACGATGAAAGCCAATGAGAAGACCGGCGCTGTGGTGGGCGCCCTGACCGTTCAGGACGGCGACGAAGTTATGCTGATAACGGCAGGCGGGCAACTGGTGCGCACCTACGTGAAGGACATTCGGGAGACAGGCCGGAATGCGCAGGGCGTTCGGCTGATTAACCTGGCCGAAGGCGATCAACTGCAGGCTATCGCGCCAGTGATCAGCGAGCAGCAGGAGAACGGTGCGGAAGAATAGCCGGGGGCAGCGCCGCCCGGCGGCAACCGCGGTCGCGGGAAACAGCCGCCGCCGCGAGGCGGGGCGCGTCGGGAAGACTCAGGGCGACAGGCGCTCGATCCGCCAGGTGTTATCCGGCTGCCGGGTATAGCGAAACCGATCGTGGAGGCGGTTGGGGCGGCCCTGCCAGAACTCGATCCGCGCGGGCCAAAGCCGGTAGCCCCCCCAGAACGGAGGGCGGGGCACTTCCTTCCCGGCGTAGCGGGCTTCGATCTGCCGCCACTTCTCCTCCAGGGCTGCCCGATCCGGAATCACGGTGCTTTGCGGCGAGGCCCAGGCCGCCTCCTGGCTGCCCCGTGGCCGCGAATGGAAATAGGCATCGGACTCCGCCGGCGGCAGTTGGCTGATTTCGCCCGCGATGCACACTTGCCGCTCCTGGTTCGACCAATAAAACACCAACGCCGCCCGGGGATTTCCAGCCAACTCCTGCCCTTTGCGGCTTTCGTAATTGGTGAAGAATACAAAGCCGCGCTCATCCACACCCTTGAGCAGCACCACCCGCGCCGACGGATGCCCATGCGAGTCCACCGTCGCCAGCGTCATCGCCGTCAGGTCGAGCGGCTCAGCGCCGCTGGCCAGGAGCAGTTTCTTGTAGAGCTTGATGCCAAACTTCCGCAGCCGCCCGCTGGCGCGGACTCCCGCCGCCTGCTCAAACCACTTCTTGAACTGGGCGATGGGATCCGCCTCCAAATCCCGCCGCCGCAGACCGGTCAGGTTGTATTCACGCCGCAAGTCCGCAATAGCCATAACCCAAAATCAAAACCCCGCCCGTTATCCCGCCAGGCGGGAGCCGGGGAGTGAGGGCGAATCGCGCATACAGGCGTCGCCGGGCTACGGCTGCGCGGCCGAACTGGCAGGCATCATCCCCGTCTTGCGCGCATAATTGAAGATGCCTCCGGCATCCACCACGGGCCGCACATCCCCCAGGGACTTAAACGGATAGACCTTGCCCGAATCCTTGCTGGTGACGGTGCCGGCATCCAGATCCACCGTCACGACCTCGCCTGTTTTGAGGGCGTCGCAGAGCCGTTCGACGGTTTCGCAGGGATACAACTCGCCCGTGGCAACGGCATTGCGGAAGAAAATGCGCGCAAAGCTTTCCGCCAGAACGACCTTGCAGCCCGCGGAACCCAACGCAATCGGCGCATGTTCCCGCGAGCTGCCGCAGCCAAAATTGCGCCCGGCCACCACGATCGGATATTGGCTGTCGAGCTGGCCTTCGTCCACATAACGCTTCGGATACGCCGATTCCGGCAATCCCGCGAAGGCGTAAGCCCCCAGCTTTTCGTACTCCTGCGGAATCGTCGGCACGAGATTCAAGTATTGCGCCGGGATAATCTGATCCGTGTCTATATTATCCCGCACCACAAAGACTGGTCCGGCAAAAACAGATTGCATGAGCCCAACTTGGACGACGGCCAGCCCATTTTCAATCAGATATTGACAGGAATCTACTTTTCGAACGCCTGCCTGGATAACTCGTCCGCCCAAAGGAACGGCTAAAACTGGACGCAACCACGCACCCCAAACCCGAATAAAGCCGAAAGCCAACTCCAACCAAATCCTGCCGAACTGTCCAATTATTGGACACTTGCCTGCTTTCGGCCTCAATAGCCATTTCCAATGCCAGATTTCGCCTAACCTGCATAATTTCACGGACATCCATAGATACCAGCTGGCCGTGTACAAGGGGTGTACAAGGGGAGTACAACGGATGCTCAGCAGAGGAACAATGAAAAATCCGTTGTGCATCCGGTGAGCATCCCTTGTACACCCCTTGTACACGGCGCTTTGAGATGGTATCGAGAGGGTGGGGGCAGGGAAGTGCCGACGAGAGCGTGCCAGGGCAGGGGACGGTATGGCCTTAAAAACTATCGGAAACGACGAAATTTACAGGGACAACGGATTGACATTGCTTTCCCGGATGGTTTTCGGCATCCTTGCCTGTGAAACCTATGAAGCAGAAGGGTCGAATCGCTGTCGCGCCACTGGCTACTGGCCAGGTTTGGCGGATGGCGGATTCACATCTTCATGTTGACCTCGTAGGCAAGCACCTGGTCCATTACAAGCTCATCAAGCGCGACGCCAAGCGCACCCCCATGTCGCTTTCCAACAAGAAGACTGTGGAGAAATACCTCAGGACCAACAAAGCCGTTTTGGTGCAGGGATAAACGCATTTGCCCCAAAAACGGGGTGGCCTGGCAGAAAAGAGACAGAGCGTGCTGGCGGCGGGCTGCGCACCTCAAAACCGAGTCGTTCCCCCGAGGAGTCCGTGCCTTCGCCCCCCAAAGGCTCACCCCCAATATACGACACTCTCTTTAAGCTCCGGTTAAAGACTCCGCCCGCTGGGAACACCATGCCCTGCGGACACAAGCCTGTATTCAGCCGCCCCGGAGATTTTATCCCGGCTTGTCTTTTCGCCAACTCCGGCTTAACAGGGAAACATGAACCGCAGACAATTCATCCAAGCCGGTGCGGCGGGATTGGCGTTGGCGTCCCTCGGCGGCTATGCCGCTGAATTCGCAGACCAGAAGAAGCGTGTTGGCCTCATCGGCTGCGGTTGGTACGGCAAGAGTGATTTGCTCCGCCTGATTCAGGTTGCGCCGGTCGAGGTGGTCTCGCTATGCGACGTGGATAAGCAGATGCTCGCCGGGGCGGCGGAGATCGTCGCCGCGCGCCAGGCCTCCAGGAAGGCGCCCCGCACCTATCATGACTACCGGGAGATGCTCCGCGAAAAGGACCTGGAGATTGTCCTGATCGCCACGCCGGACCATTGGCACGCCCTGCCGATGATCGCCGCGGTGGAAGCCGGCGCGGATGTTTATGTGCAGAAGCCAATCAGCGTGGATGTGGTCGAGGGGCAGGCCATGCTGGCCGCCGCGCGCAAGCATAAACGCGTCGTGCAGGTCGGCACCCAGCGCCGCAGCACCCCGCATCTCATCGAAGCCCGGGACGCCATTCTGCGCGAGGGAAAGCTTGGCAAAATCGGGCTGGTGGAGATTTACAGCTATTACGGCGGCGGCGCCGGAACGGAGCCCGAGGACAGTGCGCCGCCCGATTACCTTGACTGGGAGATGTGGACCGGCCCGGCGCCTCTGCGTCCCTACAACCGCATGAAGCACCCGCGCGGCTGGCGATCGTTCATGGAATATGGCAACGGCACCGTCGGCGATCTCTGCATCCACATGCTCGATGCGGCGCGCTGGATGCTGGGTCTTGGCGCGCCGCGAACGGTCAGCTCCGCCGGTGGCATTTTCGTGCGCCAGGGCCGGAAGGCCAACATCGCCGACACCCAAACCGCGATCTTCGACTTCGGCGATTTGCAGGTGGTCTGGCAGCATCGCCGCTGGGGCCAATCACCCGACCCGCGCTATCCCTGGGGCATTACGTTCTGGGGAGAGAAGGGACATCTCAAGGCCAGCATTAACAGCTATACCTTTGTGCCCGCCGATAACCGTCCCCCTCTGCACCGCGAAGTGACGATGGAGTTGGAGCAATACCCCGAGGACCGGGAGGAAAAGGAACTGGAAAAACAAGTCGCGCCCGCGATACGGGGCCACATGAAAGACTTTCTGGCCGCCATTGCCACGCGTGGCAAGCCCGTGGCCGATATCGAGCAGGGGTATATTTCCACGACGGCCTGCATCCTGGCCAACCTGTCCATGAAGCTGGGCCGCAGCCTGGCGTGGGACGCCGCACGGGGGCGCGTGGTCGGTGATGAGGAAGCCAACGGTCTCCTGGCACGGCCCTACCGCGCGCCCTGGGAGCATCCCGAGCCGTTGAAATTCAGTTAGTCCCGGCCCGCCGGGTGGGCCACCGCTTCCGGCGCCGCCGCCGCGCCTACACCTTCGCCGGCACGACAAACGGTGGGCGATAAGGGCGCGTCAGCATTTCGTTGGCCGCCCGGTTTCCCGCAAAGCGTTCTTTCCGGGGGTCAAACTTGAGCGGCATCCCCAACCACACCTTGTCCTTCGCCAGATCCACGCCGTTGGCATCCAGATGCCCGGCCATGCGGTCAAAGGCCTCGGCCAGGCTCCGGTTATCCGCAAGCGCCTGCCGGATTTCTCCCGGCGCCTTTTGCGCCCCCAGCCGATAGGAGATATTCCCGGTATGAACCAGGCCCGCCGACAAATGGCCTTCCAGGATCTCCGCGTTGAGCGCTTGGACGTTGCGGCTCCGGACAGCGGCGATCCAGTTGCCATGATGGCCGCCCGATTCCGCCGTCAACCCCACCGGAGTCTTCACCGAATCGGCCGCGGCCTTCTTTCGGCCCGTGAAGCGCGTGATTTCCTTGCCGTCGCGGTCATAGATGATCGCTTCGGTATAGCTGGGGACTACCACGCTGCCATGCTCGCACTCGATGACGTTGCCGATGCTCACGCCCCGGTAGTTGTCCATCTTCCAGCCCTGGCTTTGCGCCGCCTGGTCGTGCGGCAAGCCGCGCACTTCAAAGAGCAGCGGGGTTTTGTATCCGTGATAGACAATGAGAGTGTTGGGGGTTTCGGCGGAATCCTGGTAGCCCAGGCGCCCGCCAATGGCTTGCGTGAAGGGCGCAATGGTCTTTTCGCCCAGAAACCAGCGGGCAATATCCAACTGGTGCGGGCCCTGGTTCCCATAATCGCCGTTGCCGTAGTTCCAAAACCAATGCCAGTCGTAGTGAATCGTCCCATTGCCGGTTTTGCGGCGCGGTGGTTCGTTTGGGGCCGGGCCACACCAGAGATCATACTCGATGTAAGCGGGCACCGGCTGCGGCCCATCCACCGTTCCGATACTCCTGCGGGCCTTGTAACAAAAGCCGCGCGCCAGCAGAATCCGGCCCAGGCGCCCCTCGCGCACATACTGCACCGCCTCCTGCAGCCCTCCTGACGAACGGCACTGCGTGCCGCATTGGACGATGCGCTTATATTTGCGGGCCGCTTCAACCATTTTGCGGCCCTCGAAAAGGTTGTGGCTGGCCGGTTTCTCGACGTAAACATCCTTGCCCGCCTGGCAGGCCCACACTGTTGCCAGCGCGTGCCAATGGTTCGGCGTCGCGATGGAAACCGCGTCCACATCCTTGTTGTCGAGCACCCGGCGCAGATCGGTGCAGGCCTGGACGCTGCTGCCCAGTTCCCGGGCCTTGGCTTCCAGCACCTGGCGGTCCACGTCGCAAATAGCCACCACCCGCACGCCGCTGAGCCTGTTCAGGGCCTTGATGTGGCCGGCGCCCTGGCCGCGAAAGCCAATCACCGCAACGCGGATGTCGTCATTGGCCCCGACAGCCCGGCTCCAGGTGCGAGCGTCCAGACTGAAAGCGGCGGCGCCGAGGGCAACGGTTTTGAGGAAATCACGACGATTCAGGTTCATAATAGTATTGTATTGTCTTTGGATTCAGTAGGGGAAGGCGGAGGTCAATTCAACTCCTTTTTCCTTAACTGGCAGAAAACCGCGCACTGTCTGCCAGCCGCCAGGCATTCCGCGAGACCCTTTTTGCGACGCTGAGAGGGCCCCTGTAGCATCGGGCACTTCAGCTCCACAGCAGCCGATTCGGCAAGGAGGAGCACTTTCGCATTCGCTTGACGGAGATGGGCTTTCCATCATACGATAGATCTATATAAACAGTTAGAGCCCAATCCCGCGCCTCTCCATCCAGGCTCTGCGCCAGCGCAAAGCTCACCGCCTGCGCTCCCTCAAGCTGCCGCCCCGCCTCATTTACACCTCCCTGCTGGAACGGTTCCTGACCTGCGGGCGCCCCCACTGCTCCTGTCATCAAGGCCACAAACACGGTCCCTTCTTCTACCTCAACCGCTGCCTGTCCAAAGGTCGCATGAGCAGCCTGCTGCTCAAATCCGACGCTCAGATCACCCAAGCCCGCCAAGCGGTCCAGGCCTACCGCCAGGTGCTCGCAGCTCTCGACCAACTCTCTTGGATCAATCTGGAACTGCTGCGGCGCGATGAGCCCTTGTTCGGGAAACCAACCCCAGTATGAGACTGCGTCAGTTCGCCGCCTATGTTCGCAAAGTCTTTCGCCTCCACCGGCTGGCCGGCCGCATCAGCGGCTCCCGTTGTGACCCCGACATCCCCCTCGGCCATCTGGTTAAGTTTGGACTTCGGTGCCGTGTTCACCCCCCCCAGCTTTCTTCAACTCCAAAGCGAGCCGCGCCGGAAAGCCTGGCGCAACACGCTGGGCTACGCCAAGCCCATCCGCGATGATGCCCTGGCTTATGCCACCGCGCGGATGCGGTTGGAGCCGTTGCGGACCGCGCTGGCGACCACCAACAAAGTGCTCAAGCGCAACAAGGCTTTCGTGCGCAATCAGATGAGCGGCCTGCTGGCTCTGAACATTGATGCCAATGAACATTTCAAGAGCCGGAGCCACTGCTGTCCGCAGTGCCTGCAACGCCAGCTCACGGTCAAGAATGCTCAGGGCCAGGAGGAAGAAGTTACCGAGTATTATCACAAAGAGGTTTATGCCCAACTCAGCGGACCGGCCTGGAACACGCTGTTGGATGGCGAACCCCTGCGTCCGGGGAGGAGGGCGGGCGGTGGCGTTGCGCTTGTTGGGCCGGCGGCGGCGTCTCTATGGCGTGCGCTTCCTGGATGTGGTCGTGGCCGATGCCGGGTACGCCAAGGGGCCGTTCCTCAAAGCGGTGACCGCTTTGGGCTGGGCCCTCGTCGTGGTGCTCAAGCAAGGGGATTACGACGTCTACCAGGAAGCCTGGGCCTTGACCCAAGGCCAACCCACCCACCAGTTCCGACAAGAGGAGCGCGAGGTCCGCCTTTGGGAAGTGCGCAGCCTGACCTTCTCCAAAACCTATGGCCGAGCCGTACGGGGGGTGCAGGCCGAGAAGAAATGGACCCAGTTCAAGGTCGTGGGCGGCAAAAAGATACCCGTTCCCAAACAGTCCGACTGGTTATGGGGGGTGACCGAGGACCTCGGCGGCTATGGTGGCCGGACCATTGGGAACCTGGGGCACGGTTGGTGGCGGATCGAGAACTACGCCTTCAACGTCCTGGCCCAGCACTGGCACCTGCGGCACTGCGCCCATCATGATCCGACTTCGATCCTAGCCTGTTTGCTCATTACGCTGCTGCCCTCAACCTGTTTCATGCCTTTGTTCTGCTCTAGGGCAAACTCTATCGGCAGGGCAAGATCACCCTGCAAGAACTGCGCCTGCAACTCTACCGGGCCGTTGAACACGGCTCGCTCCTGCTCCTGTTCAGCGGGGGAGCGCAAGGATAGGCTTTCGGCCGTCTGTTCTTTGATACTTCAAAACTGGCCGGCGGACCTTCACACAAGAAGTGTGTACTGGTGGAACGGGCGCGGCCCCCTCGACCGACTCGAAGGAACCTCTCGCCCCAGTTTTCCCAGCGCGAGTGCCGCCCCAATCATGGTGGAGACCAGCATACGGAATTTCTGCCGGGGCGGATGCGGGGTTGCCGTGCGCGGCGGTTTGCAGTATGCTCGGCCGCACGATGGCTTACATGGACAGGCCGGTCTGGCGGCGGAACTAAAGGTGCATGGCGCGGCAAAGACATAACGTGCTACCTGGCTTCAGCCTGACGATGGGCTTTACGCTTTTCTACCTGGGCGCAATTGTTCTGATTCCTTTTGCCGCCTTGGTTTTGCGCGCGCTGGAGCTGTCGTGGCTGGATTTCTGGCGTTTGGCGACGACGGAACGGGCACTGGCGGCGTATCGGCTGACGTTCGGGGCATCGCTGATTGCCGCGGCGGCCAACGGGGTGTTTGGCACGCTGCTGGCCTGGGTGCTTGTGCGCTATCATTTCCCCGGCCGCCGCAGTCTGGATGCGCTCATTGATTTCCCGTTTGCGCTGCCCACCGCGGTGGCAGGATTGACGCTGGCCAGCCTGTTTGCCCCCGACGGCTGGCTGGGGCGTTACCTGGTGCCGCTGGGAATCAAAGGTGCGTTTACGCCGCTGGGGGTGGTAATTGCGCTGACGTTTGTGGGGCTGCCTTTTGTGGTGCGGACGCTCCAACCGGTGTTGCAGAACCTGGAGCGGGAGGTCGAGGAGGCGGCGGCCACGCTGGGCGCGGGCCGGTTGCGCACGTTCGCGCAGATCATAGCCCCAACGCTGCTGCCGGCGGTGCTGACCGGGCTGGCGCTAGCGTTTGCCCGGGCCGTCGGGGAATACGGGTCCATTGTATTTATTTCGGGCAACCTTCCCTTCAAGACGGAGATTGCGCCGTACTTGATCGTGCAGCGCCTGGAAGAATATGACTACACGGGAGCGATTGCGCTGGCGGTGGTGCTGCTGGTCTTTTCGTTTCTGCTGCTCGGGGCCATCAATTTGCTGGAACAGTGGTCCCGCCATGCGCGCCGCCCCGCTTGAGGTTATGACGACCTTTTTCCCAGGCAAGCGTGGAACGGCGCCGCGCGCCGCGCAGCGAGGCGTGGAGGAATCGTCGCTGGCGAAGTGGACGCTTATTGGCATTGCCCTGGTTTTCTGCGTGGGGTTTCTGCTGCTGCCGCTGCTGAACGTCTTTGCGCAGGCCCTGGCGAAGGGGGGGGCGCATTATTGGCGTTCGCTGACGGAACCAGATTCGCGGGCGGCCATTCGCCTCACACTCATGGTGGCCGCCATCTGCGTGCCGCTCAATGTGCTGTTTGGATTGGCGGCGGCGTGGGCCATTGCCAAGTTCGAGTTCCGGGGCAAGCCGTTTCTGGTCACGTTGATAGATTTGCCGTTTTCGGTTTCGCCGGTCGTGGCCGGGCTGATGCTTGTCGTGCTGCTGGGGCAGCAAGGTTTCTTTGGCGAATGGCTCGCGGCGCATGAGATTAAAATTATTTTTGCGGTGCCCGGCCTTGTGCTGGCGACGGTATTCATCACCTTTCCTTTCGTCGCCCGGGAGTTGATTCCCGTGATGCAGGCCGCCGGCACGGAGCAGGAAGAAGCGGCGCTAACGCTGGGGGCCAGTGGCTGGCAGACATTTTGGCACGTCACGCTGCCTTCGGTGAAGTGGGGCCTGATCTACGGGGTCATCCTTTGCAACGCGCGCGCGATGGGAGAGTTTGGCGCCGTCTCGGTTGTTTCCGGGCACATTGCCGGACTCACGGAGACGATGCCGCTGCGGGTGCAGGCGCTTTACGAGGGCGCGACCACGGCGACCACGGCGGCGGCGTTTGCGGTGGCCAGCTTGCTCGCCTTGCTGGCGCTGCTTACCCTGGGGGTCAAGAGTGCCCTGGAATGGCGGCAGGCACGGGCGGAGCGGATAGCCGCCAGCGGGGCAGGCCAACGATGAGCATAGAACTGCAAGGCGTCACCAAGAAGTTCGGCGATACCGTGGCCGTCAACAACGTCAGCTTTTCCGTTAGGGAAGGCGAGTTAATGGCCCTGCTGGGCCCGAGCGGCGGGGGGAAGACCACGGTGTTGCGGCTGGTAGCGGGGCTGGAAATGCCGACGGCGGGAGACGTATTTATCCGCGGCCGGCGGGTGAATGATTTATCGGTGCAACAGCGGAACATAGGGTTCGTGTTTCAGAATTATGCCCTGTTCAAGAACATGAACGTGTTCCGGAATATTGCTTTTGGCCTGAAGATTAAAAAGTGGAAGCGCGCCCGGATGCAGGCGCGGATTGAGGAGCTGTTGAAGCTCTTTGGGCTGGAGGGGTTGGAACGGCGCTACCCGCACCAGTTGTCGGGCGGCCAGCGCCAGCGGGTGGCCATCGCCCGGGCGCTGGCGCCGCAACCAAGTGTTTTATTGCTGGATGAGCCGTTCGGCGCTGTGGACGCCCGAATTCGCCAGGAACTGCGGGAATGGCTGGTGACGCTGCATCATGATTTGAACGTGACGACGGTGTTCGTCACGCACGATCAGGAAGAAGCATTGGAGGTCGCCAACCGCATCGTCATCTTTTCCGGCGGCGTTCTGGAGCAGGTGGGCACCCCGCGCGAGGTTTATGACCAGCCAGCGAATGAGTTCGTCGCGCGCTTCATCGGCGCGATGAATGTGCTGGAAGCGAAAGTGCGGGAGGGCGTGGCGCGCATCGGCGAACTGGAGTTCCCCGCCCCCGGCGAGGCCGAGGGGCAGCAGGTACGAGTGGGGTTTCGTCCTTATGCGGTGCAGGTTTCCGCGGATCTGACACGTTATCGCTATCACGCGGTATTGCAGCATACGTTTTTCCTGGGGGTGCTGCTGCGGCTCGAATTGGAGTTGCCCAGCGGGTTGACCCTCCGCGCCCGCATGACCAAGGAAGACTACGCGCAGCAGGGGCTGGAGGATGGGCGGCGCGTCTCTTTCCAAATCCGCCAATACCGCCTGCTCGCCGGAGAGGCGGCGGCGTTGGGGCCGGAGGCCGAGTTGCAGCCAGAGACGCCGCCGGTGCTGGGAGACTATATTTGAGCGGCAGATTCCGGGAGGTGCCGGCGCTTTCCGTTGCGGTTTGCGCTGCCAACAGCCGGCAGTTGACGCGAGGCTTCGTTCCGGGATAAGGTGTGAGCGGCAATGGCACTATGCCTTCCATACTAACCAAACGAATGAGATCATCTGTGAATTATAATTCATCTTCCGCTTTGAATCGCCGCGAGTTTATCGGGGCAGTCGGCCTTACCGCCATGGTTCTGGGAACTGCGCCCTGGGCCCAGGGCGCCCCGGGCAAAAAGATTCCAATTGGGCTGCAACTCTATTCGCTGCGCGAACAGTGCAAGACCGACTTGCCGGGTATGTTGGCGGCCGTAGCAAAAATCGGATATCGCGGTGTCGAATTTGCCGGGTATCATGGCCGCAGCGCGAAGGAATTACGCAAGCTGCTTGACGATCATGGCCTGGTCGCCTGCGGCACGCATACGCCGTACGAATCTGTGTTGCCGAATAAGCTGGAAGAGACGGTCGAGTTCAACCGCATCCTGGGCAACAAGTTTCTCATCGTTCCCTGGATGAGCGAGGCGAAGTCCAAGCAGGAATGGCTGGATCGGGCGAAACTGTTCAACGAAATCGCCGACAAAGTGAAGGCCCAGGGCATGTGGATCGGCTACCATGCGCACGCCCATGACTTCAAGCAGATTGATGGGGTATCAGCCTGGGACCTGTTCTTTGGCAACACCAAGCCCACGGTGGTCATGCAGCTTGACACCAGTAATTGCCTGGCCGGAGGGGCGGACCCAGTCGCCGTGCTGAATCGGTATCCCGGGCGGGAGCAGACGATTCACCTCAAAGCCCACGGTGGTGGACCCGATGCCGTCATAGGCGAAGACAAAGTGGATTGGAAGTCGGTTTTTGCCTTTTGCGAGCGCAAGGGCAAAACCCAGTGGTATATTGTCGAGCATGAGAGTGCGCGGGATCCCCTTGATGCGGTCGCGCGCTGTTTCGAGGCGCTGCGAAAATTCGGCAAAGTGTGAGCTGAAAAGCCTGGCGCAACATTGCGTCCGCCGTGGCCCGGTTAATCGCTCGGGCAAGCTCCCGTCAGCGTCTCCCGCGCCCGGAGTTCGGTAGTTTTTGGGCGAATACGCCGAGGTGGTTGGCCACTCGGCGCTCAACCCCAACTGGTAATCCGCATGGGCGGTTTAGCAGTTTCGGAGAGCCGTCCGAACCTTCGATGACCAATGCGGTGCTGCCGCCGCCGTCCAAGTTTAGCGCGTTGTAAGCCCCGAGTTTACGCATCCATTCCGCCGTCTCCGCCGTGGTGGTGCCCTCGCTGTAGCCACTTTGCCGGCCATCAATTGCGACAAGGTAGAGGTAGCGCAAATTACGGCTGATTCCCACTGCGGAGCGCGGGTGGCGGCTGACCATCGTGCCATTGTTCGTGCCATTGATCAGCAGGGCATGGAATCCGCTCAGGCCATTATAGGCTCCTCGGACGTCCACTGGTGAACGTGCCACCCAAGCCCGCCGGTCCTGGCTGATCAGGAGCGCGTCCCAATCATGCCGGGATTGATAGAGGTCTCCGCGAGACAATGACAGGCCCTGCACGCGGGTCGGATCACCCCGCTGTTTGGCAAATACGTCAAAGATTGAGCCATTGAGCGCGGCTTGGCATTTAAACTCACTTAGAAACTCGGAAGTGGTACGGCCTCCCCAGGCGTTGGTGCCGTTGCCGATCCGCGGTGTGACCAGAAAACGGATGGTCGGTTCACGCAGATCTATCCGAACTGCCCGAACTTGCAGGCGTCGAGGAACCTTGGTCGCGCCCTCGCATATTTCCACGCCCCGAAAGATCGGTTTCCAGCGCGAAAGCGTGGCTTGAGCGACGACATCGGTCGGTTTTGCGGCCGGGGCATTAGTAATTACGACCACTCGCGCGGCTGGCACGGAAGGTTGGCAACTCGCCACTAGCGGCGCGAGCGCGACCATAAAAACGGCGATTATTTGGCAGCTCCCCGGTCGCCGATACATCTTGCCGCAGCCATTCATTTTGGATTTCATCGGCGGCAACCCTAACATTCCGCTCAGAGAAATAGCAACGGCAGGTTCGCCATGCTCATCTTTGCTTTTTTCGGGGCTTGCGCTTGGGCTGGGAATTGTGGCACAGTGGCAGCGTGTTAAGACGGAAGTGAGTCTTGCGCCTGTTGAGCGTGCCTGCGTGCGAGGGAGCCGGGGCACTGCCCAAGGCCACAATGTGGTCGGGTCATCGGGGAGCAGCGTACGGGGTTCGCTGCGCGGACTGAACAGGCGGCGGGGCAGGCTGGGTAGCTCAGTTGGTAGAGCAGAGGACTGAAAATCCTTGTGTCGGCGGTTCGATTCCGCCCCCAGCCACCACCGCAATTCCTCCGTGGCAATCAAGGGTTTCTGAACATCGGCCATCCTCCGTATCAGAATTTGCCCGCGGACTAAAATTTAGGCGGGCTCAGTTGAAATAAAAGAGCCGCGGTTTTACGTTGAGGGAGGTATTGCCTTTCCAAAAGCGGAGACATTTTTATTTCGCTGTCTCCACCTGCAGATCTCTCGCAGGTTGCCCTCCGCCAGCACTCGCTGCTATTTCTGTGA
>ERZ795044.464-NODE-464-length-37827-cov-8.256539_pt1 | contig 37827 bp, 49 predicted proteins | sample MGYA00375128_ERZ795044 | MGnify/ENA primary metagenome ERZ795044 (study PRJEB30173, sample SAMN05720213) | anaerobic digester metagenome | isolation source: active sludge of municipal wastewater-treating anaerobic digesters | place: USA | collected 2014-12-22 ...
GAGATCGAGTCCCTGGTCAACATCCCCAAGGCGGTTGCCAAGTTCTCGAACGGTCGCATCACCATCGACAACGACGAGTTCAAGTACGATGGCATGCCGATGCACAACGCCCTCACGACCAGGATCCTCGATCTGCTCAAGAAGCAGAAGCCGGTCGAGAACCTCATCAGGTTCATGGAGAACCTGATGGAGAACCCGTCGTACCGCGCCGTGAACGAGCTCTACGGCTTCCTGGAGGCCTGCACGCTCCCCATCACCGCCGACGGCTGCTTCCTCACCTACAAGAGGGTCAACAACGACTACACCTCCATCCACGCCAACCCCGATGGCTCGCACCTCGACAACTCCATCGGCAAGGTCGTCAAGATGCCGCGCAACATGGTCGACGAGAACCCCGAGCAGACCTGCTCCAACGGCCTTCACGTCTGCTCCTACGGCTACCTCGCCTCCTTCGGCGGTGCCCGCACCGTGGTCTGCAAGGTCAACCCCAAGAACGTGGTCGCGGTCCCCGTCGACTACAACAACCAGAAGATGCGCGTGTGCGAGTACGAGGTCGTCTCTGAGATCCCGAACGGTGAGGAGATCAAGGACAAGTACAGCACCGACGACTACAGCTACGCCAAGGACGAGCCCAAGGCTGCCTCGGCCGAGAAGAAGGCTCCGGCTACCGGGAACTGGGAGTGCCGCTCCGCCTACGATCCGGACTGCGTCGAGTACTACTCGAACATGACCGCCGGCAAGGCCAAGTACCAGTTCGCCAAGGAGTTCGATGTCGACTTCACCGACGTCAGGATCCGCAAGGCGTAAGTAACAGAACTAAAGCCGCCCCGCATGGGGCGGCTATTTTCCTCTGCTAGGAGGCTCACATGCCGAAAGCTCAGTCCAACATCGCCCTGGATGTCATCCAGAAGTACGGCAATCAGAACTGGGACAAAGACACCGCTCAGAAGGCGCTCGACGACTACATCGCCGCTCTCAAGAGCCAGGGCGATGAGAAGAGCATTCTCACCGCGGAAAAGAAGCGCACCTCCACCCCCTCCAACATCCAATACTTCATCTACAACGGCACCCTCAAGCGCGAGGGCCTCGCAGTCATCTAACACTTCCTCGTACGAGGGGTGATTTTCTCAATAGGAGAGTTACATGGCGTACAATGCTAAGGTAACCCACAAGCTCATTCGCAAGGTCTGGACCCAGTACATGATCGACGAGTACAACAAGACGTACTCGAAGAAGTACGGCGCGTACAACGCGAAGGACCACTCGATCCGCGATGACGGCACCGTCGTCGTCAACGGCAAGCTCGGCCGCGAAACCCTGGAAGAGGTCGGTCTCGACTACCGCACCTTCCGGATGAAGTACAACACGTCCGACAACCCGCTGGGGATCTAGTATGTCCAGCACATACTGGGATGGCTGGAACGGCACTAGCACTGGTCAGAGTACCGCCAGCTACGGCTACAACTCCTGGGGCTCAACCGCCACTACGTACTACCCGATCTGGACGTACGTGACGGTGAAGAAGTTCCTGGTCGAGGCTCCCAAGAGCTGGACCGACGAGGCGATCGACAAGTTCATTCGACTCGTCAACATCGATACTCAGACCGGATTCAAGGTCGAGATGGTCATCAAGGGTGACGTCCTGATCACCGATCCCGAGATCGAAAAACGTTCAATGAAGGACTTCCGTCCCCTCTTCCAGAGCCGTGCATCGGCAGAAGACAACGAGAAGATCAAGGCCTTCTTCGAACAGTTCCATGATGAAGACAAGGAGTCCGAATTAAGAAGTATCTCGTAACCCTCTCCAACCCGCTCGCCGGAGAGAACGCTCCGATGGCCTTCGATGCCGGTCGCAAGACCTGGAACGTCAAGGCCGATCGTCCGACTGTGGCACGCTCCACGATCGCTGCCAAGCTCCACCAGGAGACTGGCATCACGCTTCAGGAAGCGTACCTCAGACTACACGCTCGCAGGGGCTGATAACAAAACGAACTACGTAGGTAGAGGGGCGATCCGCCCCTCTCCTATTATACCCGCTCTCCCATCCTCAAGTATACTAAGTATATTAGAGACAAGGAGGGCGGAGTCTTGACTGCACCTAAGAATATCTCTCCAGACACTCTCACCCTCACACGTGAATCACTCGAACAAGCGATGATGACGTGGACGAAGAAGCACGAAGGACCGATTGGATATGAGTACGTCGGCCTACTTCTTTCAGATGGTGAAATACTTGAAGCACTGGACCGCGTCGCGGTATCAATGCAAGTGAAACAGGCAGCCTTTTGTGATAACGAAGCCTGCTTGATATGGACGGCATGGATGAACCTACAAGAATTTGGAACACCAGGCTTTCCTCTGACTAGGCAAACAATAGAATAAGGACTACTATATGATCGTTCTCTCAGGCGATACGCACTGTCCGATTGATGTGCGTAAACTAAATAATCACAATGTCAAGTCCGTCTGCGACGGAGAGTACCCTTCGCACGTTATCATTCTCGGCGATTTCGGACTCATATGGAGCCTGAATCCAACGAATGAGGAAGAAATGTACTGGACGAAGTGGTTCAACGATAAGCCATGGATCACTCTCGCCGTACTTGGTAACCATGAAAACTACGAACGTATCTATCAGCTACCTTTAGTTGACCTCTATGGAGGAAAAGCTTACAAGGTATCCGATAAGATCTATATTCTCCAACATGGACATATTTTCACTATCGAGGGTAAAACATTCTTCAATTTCGGGGGAGCGGTATCTATTGATAAGGCTCGTCGGCAGAATCGCATCAGCTGGTGGGAAGAAGAGAATCCTACCCAGGGCGACTTTATGCGAGGTACTGAGAACCTCCAAAGGATTGGCAATGAAGTCGATTATGTAATCAGCCATACCTGTCCTCAGGAAGCGATCAATACATTTCAGCATACCCTTCCTTTCGGTCATCTCGATCCGGAGGAAGATAGGTACTACGAGCTTAAGAAGAATGATACAGCGGTTCGCTTCTTAGGTGAATACGTTAAGAACGGGTTGAAGTTCAAAGGCTGGTACTGCGGGCATTTCCATATTGATCGATCCGCTTTAGTGGGGGACAGACACTACCATGTCCTCTATAACAACCTACATTGTCTATATACTTAAAAGAAACCCGCCAACTTCGGCGGGTTTATTTTTATAGAAAGAGTTGAGACCCCGGTTCCAACTTATACCCAGAGAAGATCGATATAAATTCAAGTACATCTATATTCGTAGGACTGAACCCCGGGCTTACAGTATAATAAACTAAGTCGATTGGCTTAGAAAATTGCGTCGAGGCTAGAGTAGACTGACAAAGCGTAAACGGAGTGTGATTAAAGGGAGTTTCCAATCTCTCCATCTCGTACGTTCCTTTAGTATGCTGTCCTATCCACTCTACATATGAGCAGCGACCATCATCAATAAGATGAGAGATCCAATTACCTAGATGAGGTTTATTTCCTGTCTCTTGATCATGCTTAATAGCCTTTGGACCTAGCGGGATATCATCATGACGATCAACATGTATAAGTTCAATATTTCTATAGTTTTGCTGGCGGCAATCCCAAAGAACTTCATCGTGATCAATAAAGAGTCGATACGGAGTTCCCTTACCTACGTTAAAGCGATCTAAGATTTCACGAAGATAATATAGGCGTACATAGTCTTCAATTCGCTTAGTTTGAGAGGGACAGTTAAACATAAAGTCCTGATCTATGTCAAGTACTACCATGCTGCTTCCTTATAGTATATCTAATATACATCCTCGCTTTGCTTTCAAGAGAGTCGTTCTGATATTATTAACGAGAGCGTAGGCTCTCTGGTGGAAAAGGAAGGTATATGGATATTAAGCGTAAGTTAGCAACAATCAGGACTATTAAGACGGTCGAGCCTATCCCGAACGCTGACAGCATTGTTAAGATCACGTTCGAGTCGATGGGTTGGGTCTGCGTCACCAACAAAGATACCAATCCGCAGCCTGGCGATAGGCGCGTCTACTTCGAGGTTGATTCGGTTCTTCCGAAGCTTCCGATTTTCGAGTTCATGGCACCCTACAACTACCGTGTCAAGACTATCAAGCTCCGCGGCCAGGTAAGCCAGGGTCTCAGTATGCCTCTGGAAGACTTTGCAGACGTGCTTAAGTACCCTCCTCAGAATGCTATCGATGCAAATCGTTTTCTCGAAGGTGCCGACGTTACTGACGCTCTCGGAGTCGTCAAGTACGAGATTCCGGAGACTGCTCAGATCGGTGGCGACACCAAGGGTCCATTCCCGGGCTTCATCGAGAAGACTGATGAGCTGAGGGCTCAGGGGTTCGAGCAGGACGTTCTCGAGAAGATGCTCGCTGAGCATGAGTTCGACGTCACTGTCAAGATGGACGGGTCGAGCGGCACCTACTTCCTCTTCAACGGAGAGTTCGGAGTTTGCAGCCGCAACCAGGAGCTGAAGGATACTGAGAGCAACATCTTCTGGAAGATGGCTCGCAAGTACAACATCGAGAAGCGCATGCGTAAGTACGCTGCTACTGGCAGGATGACCAACTTCGCCATTCAGGGTGAGGTGGCTGGTCCTGGCATTCAGAGCAACCGAATCGGCCTCACTGAGGTGAAGCTGTTCGTTTTCACCGTCCAGAACCTCGACACCGCTACGCGTCTCGATAATAGCGAGATCGCCTTCGTACTCGATGAGCTCAGCCACGTCTTCGATGACACGTTCACCCAGGATGACAACTGCGAGCTGTTCCAGATGGTTCCATGGGTCATCGACGTTCCTCCTCTCAAGACGTTGGAGGATGTCGCAAAGCTCTCCGAGGGGACATTCATCATCACGGACAAGGTTCGTGAGGGTATCGTTCTTCGTGCTAAGGACAATCCGAGCATTTCGATGAAATATATTAACCCTCGTTACCTTTTGAAGTGGGATATTTAGGAGCTCGACCAATCTGCCAGCCTTCAGCAAGATAGTCTGGCAGATTTTCTTGAGTACACATCTTAGATGTCTTTTCAAAATGTATCCAAGTACGGCCAGTCATTTTAGCAGATTTACTTTGTCGTTCAGCATCAGAATATTCTCGCGGGTTAGCTCTTCGGGCTTCTGAAAGATGTTGTTTATGTTCCACAGTTTTAGGACGACCCTTTAGAGCTGCGGAGACTTTTTGACTAAACTCAGGAGGCTTTTTATAGATATAACTGTCCTCTGGAATAGGGTCCCCGCGCTTCCACCGAGCTGATCTCTCTCTATCTTTTAGCCGCTTCTCTTTTTCATCGAGGGGAAGAGCTTCAAGACGGGCTTCGCAAGTGGCGGAACGAGTAGCTAATACACGCGCTCTATGTTCCGGATCGACCCAGAGAGCTCGAGCCCGTTCCGCTTGAGCAGCTCTTCTCTCCTCTGTCCATGTCGACTTCCACGTCGTTCCCGAACAGGCTCGCATCAAGATCGTAGAGGAGCGCATCATGGAGTTCCTAGAGTCCTTCGTCATCGCGGCATCTTACGACGAAACTGACTACGACTAACACGGATCCTTTTTTATTTGACTCCCGATGGAGAACTCTGATATGATACATGCACAAGGGAGCTATCGTGAGCCTATTCAAACACCAAAAATGGGAACTCGTCGACGAGGGCGTCGATATGGTAAGAGTCTATCCTATGACTAGTCAGCGCGGGACGATCGTTTGCGACGTATACCGTAAGATGCGTCACAACGGGATGTATAAGTACGTACCTCGGTTCTAAAGGAGTATCTATGGACGAAGCGTACGAGATGACCGAAGAGGAGAACGTCCTCTCCGAGCGCATTCACGATGCGGATCCTGAAGTCAACGAGCGCATGGCGCACTGGCTTCACGCCTTCTTCGAAAAGAGGGTCACCCTCAACGATCTCAAGGCAACGTTCCACGCTGCGTATGAGAAAGACGAGATGCCTTCTTTCCCCTGGGAAATTCAGTAACCTTCAAAAGGAGAACTTCTAGTGACCGATAAATCCAACGCGTCTGCCCTATCCACCCTGATAGGCGTTCTCATCGGAGTGCCGATAGCCATCGCCTTCGTGGCGCTATTCGCAGTGCCCGTCGATCTCCTCGGAGCCAAGGTCATCACCTCGCTCTGGGCGATGTACCTTCCCGACATCGGGTTCCAGATCACGTTCTGGCAGGCGTTCGGCCTTCTGTACATCGTCGGTGTTCTGATGGCCAGGTCCCCGAAGATGGAAGAGAAAGAGGAGCATCCCTTCCTCAACCTCTTCTACGGCCTGACTGCCAAGACCCTCGCCTACCTGATGGCTTGGGGGCTCGGAGCTCTGGTTTTCAACTGGTTCGTCCAGTAACCCAAAACGGATCGACATCTGAGAGCGGCGCAAGCCGCTCTCTTTTTGTGTGCGGAGTAGTATAGTACTAATATTATATGATTCGAGTTAATCTGTATCTAACATACGGAGCATGCCAGCGTCCTTGCTGTCACTGTGTTATCCCATACATGCGAGAATATGCAGAGCCTCAGTACATTACGCTATCCGATATTGAGGCATTCATTCGACTGAACAAAGCTCACGCTGATAAGTTTCTCATTCTCATAATTCCTATGGGAGAGCCTCTCATCAATAAGGATATCTTCAAAATTATAGATGCACTAGACGAAGCGGGCTTCAATCTCCTTCATATGTCGACTAACCTTGCACTTAATCTCACCGACGATCAGCTCCAAACTCTTAGTAAAATTAAAGACATCGCAGTAGATATTAGCTCATATCGGGTTCCCCGATGGCAATCTGATCTAGTAGCGAGCAACTGGGAGCGTTTAGTAGGAATCGCTAAGAATAGCAACGTGCATCTAAAGAAGGTGTACCATCCGAGAGACTCGTATGTCCTTCCTGATCGCATAGCTTCCCGCATAAACTTACAACCGGAACCGGTGGAGATATTCTCTCGGGACATGGTCAAATATATAATGCCGAAGTTCGATTATTTTCGCTACCTCAAACAGATCGATATTCATCCGAGCGACCCTACGATAGTAAATAATCGAGAGATGATATTTACCAGCACCGATGTAACTGACGCTACTTGTATTCCGAGCCAAGTGGTAGTTCTCCCGACCGGAATGGTAGCGTACTGCGGACTGATGCCGCTGGGACATGAGGAGCTTAATGCAGGGAACGCATTCACTACTCCGCTGTTCGATCTCTTCAAAACTGAACAGTCTAAGCGCGCATACGACGTCGTCTACAACCGGAAGCTCGCTCCCTGTAAAGGTTGCAAAGGCTGTGGACGTGAGGATGATCCGACGTTTCAAGAGCTACTTCGTAATCTCGTAGAGGCATAAATGATCAATATAAACCTTCACGCCGTATATGGTATCTGTCAAAAGAGATGTCCGCATTGCTGCATTATCCCCGGAGTAGCTCAGCACGGTACCCACATAATGACCGTTCCCGATATCGAACGCTTTATTGTTCTGAATCAACACGATAAGGATCGACTAGGTATCTTCTTTATTCCCGCAGGCGAGTCTTTAATGAATCCGAACTTCTTTGAGATTGTAGATCGTCTCGCCACGGCAGGGTTTCACCTCATCTATATCGCAACTAACTTAGCTACAGAATTGACAGATGAAAACCTCCGCACGCTAACTAAAATTCAATACGTAGCGGTTGACTTTAGCGATTATGCAATCCCTCAGTCTCTTCTTGACCTTACTCTCGAAAACTATAGACGTCTCCAAGCTATCGCTCCAACACAGGTGCAGGCTAAGCGCGTCTATCATCCTAATATGGGTCCTGCTGTTGTACCGGAAATGCAGTCTGGTACAACTATCGATGTCTACTCTGAAGGCTTTATGAAATGGCTGATCGACCCGGAATATGACTTTGAGAACTACCTTGAAAGACTAGGTCTTCCGTCTCTACAAGACCCCGCAATCCGGGATTGGTCTACTGTTCCAAAACTCGAACACTGTTCCCCGTTTCAAGTATCTGTCTTAACTACCGGAGAAGTTTCGCTTTGTGTATGCCAGCCGCTACGCGAAGATGGCACTTACATAGGGAATGCGTTCAGTACCCCGGTGCTTGAAATGCTAGGTACAGAACGCACTCGCGATATAGCTCATCAAATCTGGAATAGAGAATTTACAGCAGGTTGCAAATTCTGCTATGGCGCCGGTGAAGACGGTAAGGATTCTGAACTAAGAGACTTACTATTAAGTTCTTCGTATATGTCGTAGATGATACCCTGGTACGTACAATCTGGGTGAACCCCAATACCTTTCGGTAACGGATTCGGACTACAATCTAAGGCTCTGCAGCCACCTTTGCAGTACTTAAGATATTTACAAGCGGCACACTCGGGACCTATATTTTTCTCGTACGTATCCATTCGTTCGAAATACTCTGTATTAGAGTAGTCGGCATATATATCTCCGTAGTACTCTGTGAAACCGGGAGTGAATACATAGGACTTAGGAACGAGGCGGTGGCAAAAGTAAAGACGACCCCTGGGACCTATTGTTACTGTTCTATGAGGGTTACAGCAATACTTAGAATCTGTTTGAGCCTTAACTGCGGATTGATACACCCCGTTCTCGTTTAAGAAGCTCGGGACTAACCTTGCAATAGTTTGAATAACTCTCTTTAATTCCTCTAGCTTGTTTGGAGTCCAGTCCGGGTCCTCTGCATTGAAGTCTAGATGCTGTAATGGACAAAAACGATTGATTGCTAAAAAATCTTCTAATAGAGTCGACACGTTAGCAGCGCTAACTACGCAGTTAGACCGGATACTATTATGATCAGGCCCGAAAGCTTCTATATACCGCGTTGTTAGTCGGATCAGATTTTGAATTACGAGATCCCAATTTGCTCTATACCTATTGTGAGCCTCTCTACGACCATCTATCGACGTGGTAACTGTAAAGTGGTACTTTACAAAAGTATCAATCATCTCGTCTGTTAGGATAGTAAGATTAGTATTGATATAGAATTTTGTAGACGGACCGTAATGTAAGAACAGCTGCTTAGCGCTGGTTTTGACAAATTCGAAATTCAAAAGAGGTTCGCCACCGATATAATGAAATCGGATAGGTTTAGATTTGTCTCTGTGGCTGTCTACAAAAGATACAATACTCGGAAGCATATCTACAGATAGCCAGGCATCTGGCTTATCACTGTTAACACGCTCGCCTGCAAAAAAGTTATCATAACAGTACGTACACTTCTGATTGCAGTTCTCTGTAACCAGAAGTGTAACATATGTTAAATTAACATCAGATCTTATCATAACTAAAGAAACCTAAGCAGGGGCCGTCGCACTGCCCAGCCTTTCTAGCATTACATTCCTGACAGGCATCGGGTAGTACTAGAGTAGCTCTAGCAATCTGGTATTTCATACGAAGAGATTCCTGAACTGCGGTATCGGACTTTAGTCTAGTAGCGTCTACTACGGTGTTAGCATTTGGATAGCAATAGATGGCTGTTCCGTCGGGCATATAGTCCGTAGGGCCGGGACCGGTTCCGCAGATATACTTATCTGATCCAGCTAAGAATTTCTTTACAAACTTAGACTCTTCTTTAGACTCGTACATACACGGGAAGTTAATACAATCGAGGTTAGCTGGGATATTAGCATCTAGAAGCTTCTTTGTAATGAACACCAAGCTATCGCCAAGCTTAGTATTGTTAATAAAGAAAAACTGATTCTTCTTATCCGTATCGCCAGGGAAGGATAAGCTTACTCGCATATGCTCAATTGCGATGAGGTTATCCTTCAAGTAATCAATATAGTTTATGTAATATTCAATTCCTACATCCTGATCAAGCGTCAGCCCGCACGACATATTGTCTTCAGCATTTCGTGCATATAGAAACTTATATATCTCATTATAGTTTTCCTTGAAGATCTCCATACGGTTCTTCTGATCAAGCTCCGTAGAGTTGATAAGAAAATGCATGGGGCGCGCTTCAAGATACTTTAGAATAATATCTCGCTTCTCCTTAGAGAAGAGAAAATTAGAGATCAGAGTTACTTCAATATTCCTCTCATAGCAGAGCGCAAGGATCTCGTCGAATTTAGGATGCTGAGTTGGCTCACCACCGAGAAGCTTAACCTGACCTGCTCGACCCGGAGGCAGATTGGCTACGTGCTTGTCAAGGATAGATGAAAACATCTCCATTGACATATGCACATCGTCTGCACATGCTCCAACAGTTACGTGAGAGTCGCGAGTTTCACGAGCAAAGCAGTATGAACAACCTTTATTGCATGCATGAGTAAGAATGACGTTCGACATTGAGTCTCCTAACAATGAGCCGTATGGTCATATGACCCCTGGCGCTGTGCATTAAATATAATTCGCGAATCCCGAATTTCGACTGTTATCCCGTACTTCTGGAGTCTATCTTGAATCTTAGAAACACTTAGCTCTGGATAGAAATTAGAAGACTTTGGTAGGCTAAGTTGAGTCTGTCCGGCTGGGACGACGTCGTTCTTAAAATATGACTCAAAAATATCGTTAGCATGCTCAAACATATAATCATATAGAGGCTTAAACATAGCGCACGTTAGATCATTTCGAATACCCCACTTGTGGGTTCCGTCCGCCTGCGGCTTCGTATAGTGATATGCCATGCAACCGTGGTCACAAATATTCTGAGCTTTGCAGTCGTCGCAATGAGATCGCTTCATTGCTGCAATCTTAGCTTTCTGAAACTCTAGATGTTTTAGTATTTGCTTCATAGAGAGAAAGTCTTCATCAAGCCCGTGCATGAGAATGGCATCTTCATAAGCATCCCCGTATCGGCCGCAAAAGAGAACGGAACCGTCAGGGTCCATTTCCAATACGTTGATTCCAGAGCCGCAATACTTGACGTAGCAGTTACCGTTTTCCGGGTACAAGCTACCTACATTCGTCAGGTAGTCAATCATAAACTTTTCTATGCTATTTGTAATATTACCATCAAAACACTGGCCGGTAGCGATGAACTGATCTACCTGGGCTTTTGTCACCTTTTCAAAAAATTCCTTTCCAGGTACTTCTATACTACTCGGTTGCCCAAAGGGAGTAATCACATCCTCTACGTAGTTGAGTCGACCTTGGTTTTTATGGAATTTGTTTTTTAGGATCTCTAGCGACTCTGGGATATAGTCTACACTATGCCGATTTACTACGAGTAGAAACCCGTGCTGAACATTATACTTCTTAAACATCTGAGTCTTCTCATGATAGAAGTCTTCAGACTTGTCTGTACGAGCTTCGTTAGCCGGTCCAGTTCCGTCCCAACTAGCTCCGACAGCTACATTAAAGCGGTTAAAAAGCTGGCACCACTCCTCATCGATGAGGGTGAGGTTTGTTTGAATAGATAGCGACAAATGAAGCCCAGCTTTGAAAAACTTATCCCGGGCATACTCACACATCTGGAAAAATCTAGTTTTGTTAATAGTGGTAGGCTCGCCACCATGAAAGGTTAAATTAAAGTCTTCATTCTTACCTTGAGTAGACTTAAGTCTATCTAGAACAACAGCATCAATAATTTTTTTATAGAGCTCAAAATCTATAAACTGACCTTCATGAAGGTCCTTATTCATTACATAGCAGTACTCACAACGAAGATTGCAACCCTTCGTTACCTTTAAGACGAGTTGATTATTAAACTGGAACATTTCGACTCCTTACACGTTGAAAATCTGACCAGGAAGTGCATACTCTCCCTCCCAGAAATTAAGATAATCCTTTAGAATATCGTTGTTCCAAAAAGCTACATATCGATAAATACCTGGAACAATAATAATCTCTGCAAGATGGGTTATTCCAAATCCGTGGAACGAAACGCCTGCGGCAGACTTGAATTCTGTTAATGCAGCGGCTTGCTCTTGAGTAAACTTTAAGAAATCCGCATCTTCTCGCAGATAAGCCGCATCGTCTGTTCCCTCAATCAACATCCGACATCGAGGATCTACAGCATGTACATAGTATACGAGAGTTTCCTTCGATTCTGCGTTATACCGAATTCCGAGACCGTTTGCTGCAGCGAGAAGCCTGCTATCCACCTGAATCTCTGGATGATTATCTAGATAAGTAAAGGGTCGGGACCTATAGGATATGTAGAAATCGGTAGGAGTCACTGTACGCCTAGTGATACTCTTAAAGGTAGTGATACGGTCCGGATCTTCTGCATCCTCGTTCACGAAGATATCCCCGGGTTGAAGAGCGTAATACCGCTCGGTAACTACTCCATCAAATCCATACTTAACGCCATAGTAGAATCCGTGTTCGTCAAATGGAAGATTAGATGGGTCCTCTGCATATGTAAATTGGGCTATACCCTTAAAAGCCTGAGCTTTAATATCCCACTGTAGTTCACAAGTCATGCTATTCTCCTCTTAAAGATCTCGTCTACAGGTATCGCGATAATTTGAATGGTTCGAATGGTTACTGTGATTAGCGTAATTCCAACAATCCTGAGTATTCATGTATCGGTTGTGCCAGACAGTATTTGTACAATTATTATAATTCGAATAATTGTACTGGCCGCAACCGCCACCTGTGTTTGTGCAAACTAACTGGCTACAGAACGCATCTCTATACACTGTCGTTCTAGTATATGTAGCGACGCTATTCGTATAGGTATCAGCAAGAACAGCTGCGTAACCATTCTGATAGTTAGCGTATGTCTGCGAGCATGCATTTGCTATAGTCACCAGATCCGTTTTAAGAGCCAGTATACTATTCTTAAAAAGGGTATCTCCAGAAGATTTTACCGCATCCGAGCTAGGAGTAGTGAGAGTAGTTCCTCCAGCCTTTAATGCATTCCAAAAAGCGTCCATTTTAGTTTTCAGAGCATTATACTGAGTAGCTAGAGTTATTTCAGCAGTAGCTGAGTTACTATCATTAAACGTAGCATCGCTGATCGTCGAAGGCATCGCGTCGTCGACCGTGTCCTGTCTTAGCTTAAGGCTAATTAAGGTTGCTAACTTATCTCGAAGATGGGTTACAGCTGTAATTGACGTTGGTATGTCTGTTATTCCATCAATGACAGACTGATCGAGGCTGAGTGCAGGAAGAACTGTGCCCGCTCCGCCACCGTTTCGGGCATAATTTGTACAGTTACTATAATTAGAATACTGAGAGCAGTCATCTTTATTTGCTGGGTACGTGGTACCGTACTGATTGAAGTTCGTACAGGTTTGATAGCATACACCTTGGTTACATATACCTCCGCCACCAGCTCCTGTGTTACCGTAGTAGGCTACACGAGAGTCTGCACAGTATGTCTGTATACACAGATTTGCATAATTCGAGTATTGTACTCCCGGAGCCGCGGCATTAAAGTATTCTTTGTAGCCTACGTTAGCATAGTTTGGTGCACAGGATGGCATATCTCACTACCTCTTTAGTAATCTCTTCTGCAAACATTTGAATAATTCGAATGATTTGAATGATTTGCATGATTCGAGTAATTACTATAGTTATAGTGACCCGAATTTCGGCAGTTGCCGCAACTCAATGTATTCGTACAATTGGAATAATCCGAGTAATTGTATTGCCCGCAGCCGGAGCCCGTGTTGGTACAGATATACTCTGCGCAGTATGCATTTGTGTACGCAACCGAAGCGCCATAAACAGCGCGAGTATATGCACTGTTGGCGTTAGCGTACCCTGCACCTACTTGCTGATTAGCGTATGTCTGATAACAGGCAGCCGCTAAGTTTGTTAGATCTGTTTTCAAAGCTGTTAGGTGGTTCTTAGTAAGAGTATCCCCGGGTGCGACTTGAGTTGAACTAACGGCTACCCCGGTATTGATGGCATTCCGGAGAGCGGCAAACTTAGATTGAAGAGCATTGTACTGGGCTGCGGCAGTTTTCTCTATCGTCGACGGGTTGCCGTCGTCAAAAGTAGCATCAGAGACTGCAGTAAGCCCGGTTTCAGGAACTGTAGATTGCTGGGGCTTATTGTTAACGAGCTCTACTAGCTTATCTCGCATATGCTTAATTGCGCTGATAGCAGTAGCGTCTACAGTCGTAACACTATCGATGAGCGTAGTATTAAGTCCAAGAGAATACGCTCCGGCTCCAGAAACGTTTCGCGTATAATTCAGATAGTTTGAATAGTTGTAGTACTGCGCGCAATCGTCAAAGGCGTTTATATATGATTGAGCGCAGCGAGCCTCTGTACAGGCTGGAGTATAAGCATTTCCGTATCTGTTGTAGGTAGTTGCGTTCGCAGGGCAATATTGAACACAAGCGTTTCCGCCACCATTTGTGTACTGCTGACAATTTGCTCCGGTGGCGTTAAAATATTCCTTATATCCGACGTTTAAATAGTTAGGTGCACAGGTTGGCATTGAGATCTCCTCTATTAGGCTTCCTATTTAGTGCCCGACCGTAGTGTTGTTCTAGAAGATCGAAGTACGTTTGAATATACTTACACATGATTTTATTAACTTTACCGCCGTTAGCAATGTGTACTGCACGGCAATTCTGCCGACACATATTAACGTATTTACATGTTTTACAATCCTCGAACATGTTAGATCCCCCAACACGACATTCTATCATGCTGGTGTAGTAGTCGGTGTTATAATATCCCTGGTAAATATCACCATAGAATTCCGAAAACTCTGGAGTAAATTCATAGGACTTTGGAGTAAGTCTGTGGCAGAAAAATAGCTTACCCATCGGATTGATTGTTACATTATGTATCGGCGTGTGACAGAAGAATGGACTTCCATTGCCCTCTATTGCTGTCCAATACTTAGGCTCAAATCCACCGACGAGATCTCCTGAAAAGAAATCTGGTGTAGTAGCGGCGATTGTACGAATTGCGTTGCAGACATCGTCTACCTTTTGGTCGGTCCAGAGCGGATCCTCGGCATTAAGGTTAATACGACAATTGCAGAACTTGGAAAGAGTTCTATAATCCTCGACGACATAATCGGATCGATCGGCACTAACAACAAACACTGCTCCGATGGCAGCTACATCGGCTCCCGGACCCTTAGCATCAAGAAAAGCTGCTTTGATACGTATCAGGTTCTCAATTACCTTCTCCCAGTTTCCTCGGTGAGCGTTATGGGACTCTCGGCCTCCATCGATAGATGTCGTGATATTGAAGTTGTACTTTACAAACATCTCTAGAATCTCATCTGTGATGAGTAGGATATTTGTGTTGATAGAAAACGTTACGCGTGGGCCAAAGTGCTCTCTGAATGCCGGGACACTTGCTTTCATAAATTCAAAATTCATGAGAGGTTCGCCGCCGATATAGTGAATGTTGAGACGCTTTTCCTGCTTTGGATCAGCGCAGGTCTTATCCATAAACTTGATCAGGTCTGGAATAAGCTCCGGTTGCATCCAACGAGTAGGATCCTTTGTGTTAATGCGCTGTCCGGCGAAATAGTTATCGAAGCAGTATGTACACTTCGAATTGCAGTTTTCGGTTACTACAAGTTCGAACTGAGTTATCCCCAGTTCCTCAGGACGCTGAAGACTCATCGGCCTTCTCCTGCGACATACCTGCAATTATGGCTTGCGAGAATGTTTCAAAGCAAGTGTCACAAACCACCTCATTTGTAGTTAGGTCGAGAGTGGGTATTGTTTCCCAAGCCCCGCTTTCCTTTTCTTTTAGTGCGTCCATCTTTAACGAGATGTAGTACTTCAAGCCTGTTAGGGGCTTCTTGCATCGAGTGCATATAGTAATATTGTGTCGCAGGTCCATAGCAACTCCTTATAGAGACTTATAATATACGGAAAAATTAGCGAACTTGAACCCAGTGCCGTCCATTAACCTCTATTCCGTACCAAGCGGTGCTTCTCTCTTCTTTATAAAAAGTAGCTAGCAAACGCTCCGGGAACTTCATTTTGGTTTCTAGAGTCATCTCGGTTAGCCCACCGTCGGTGGCTGACGTGAGTGGAGTCCCTGACGGATAGACTTTATCAACGTAAGCTAAGACGAATCCGCAGACTGCAATTGGTACTTGGAATTCATCTTCTTTATGACCTGCAACAAAGCTGAAAGTATCGGAACAGATACCGATTACTCCCATCTCAGCATACGACGAGGCTATCTGATGAAAGTGCCCGTTGTACGAATAGACCCGGCCTGGAATTATTGGAATTGGCCCTTCAAGAGAAATATAGTCGGCATAATCATTCCAAACAGCATTATAGACTTTACTGAAGCCGGAAATTATTCCTCCTCGGCCTGCTCCGCTAATATTTGTAGTTGTGATTGTTCCTGTGCTGGGATTCATTGTTACAAGGTCTGAAGCATATAGCCCGACACCGGAGCCAAATAAGATCTGGTAGTTAGCTGCTGATCTATTATTGTAGCTAATCGTAGCTGTAGCAGCTAGTGTCGCAGTAGCGGCATTACCGGAACATGCAAGAGCATTTGTTGCTGTAGTAGCTGTAGCAGCTAGTGTCGCAGTAGCGGCATTACCGGAACATGCAAGAGCATTTGTTGCTGTAGTAGCTGTAGCAGCTAGTGTCGCAGTAGCGGCATTTCCTGAGGTATTCTGATTACCGGATGTGTTAACGCCAGGGAGATTGATGTTTGCTGTCCCATCAAAGCTGACCCCACCAATCGTTCGAGCTGTTGCAAGTTTTGTAGCTGCTGCAGCAAGAGTAGCGGTTGCGGCGTTACCTGAGCAGGCGAGAGCATTGGTAGCCTGGGCTATGGAATCAGCCGGAGTGGTAAAGACTAGCTCTGTCGATACCCCGTCGAACAACCTAATACGATCTGCGTGTACGTGGAGGAACCAATTCTTACCAGATGTCTCATCTTTAACGAGGAGTCCACCTCCTGCAGAAAGCGATCCGGACGTAGCGGGGAGAACTCCGCCGGAGCCACCAATCACCGCGGACGACGCTGCTTGAATAGGCTTAGAGGATGTGATGCCTACCGCTCCAGAAGCTGTGACGGCCAGTACGGAAGCAGTCACAGCGAGTGCAGCAGAAGAATTGATATCTAGCTGACCGTCTACGGTAGCTGATCCCTTAATTCTAATATTACCAGCAGTAAATGCGGAACCGCTGACTGTTCCAAATTGTATAGTTGCGCCGCTGGTCTGAATAGCAGTTGAAATAGCCATTATCTATCCCCTTCTTGTACTAAATCCCCGCTATCATCTACTGCGGCCTCCTGAGACTCAACGTCATTAAACCCGTCGCTGAGATCTTCTGTTAGATGTTCGGTCCAACTCTCATTCCTCGGGCCCGGAACGTCTTCTTCGAGATGTGCGCGCTCCTTGGACATGTCTGCCTTGATATTTTCAAACTTCATATCTCCGGCGTTCGGCGTAGCATCTTCTAATTTCATAGCTACTAGCGTTTCGTGAAGTGTCTTCATCTTAGCAGGACCCTTGCCCGTCTTCTGATACTCTCTCCAAGCATTCAGCGTCTCAAACATCGGTTCCTGAGAATAATGAATATTTTTAGCTAGCATAACGTGGCGCTTGTTACGCGTAAACTCTGTAATATTGTTCTGTCGGAGTATCTTAAAGTATAGATCATCCTTTACTTCCCGGTAGCGCATTCGAAGTTCCTTAAAGCGAGCTTCTCGAATTCTGTTCAAGGCGAATCGGCGGGAACGGCGCATACTCTCTTCTGTAGTTTCCCCACCACCTTCATCGCCTCCGCCGATATCCTCGCCACCTTCGGTGCCGAGCATATCTTCTAGCTCATCGAGGCCTCCGCCGCCGCCACTGGAGCCGCCTCCGCTGGAAGAACCACCTCCGCCTTCTTCGTCGTCGTCCCCGCTGCGGGACTTAGCAATAAGAACCTGATCACCTACTTGCTTTGTCCACTTAAGGACGTCAGTAGGATCAAGGAAGGTGTATTTGGCCATGATATCCTTAACGACATCTGGCGGTAGAGGCTCTTCATCACTTACACCCATTGCAGTACCGATAAGCTCCATGACATCTTTAGCGAGATCTATAGATCCTTGACGAGCATTGCGCTTATCTTCGGACATTTCTTCGGCCGGGAAGCGCATAGAGAGTGTAAACGGTGTAGTGTAATCAAACTCACCAGTAATAACGAAGTGTAGGCGAATCAAATCAGCTAGACCTTCGAGGAAGGAAGCCTGAATGGTATAGACGTGGCGAGCGAACGGCTTGAACTGCTCAGTTAAGGAAACTGCGCTAGCACCAAACCCGCCCCACTCCTGGACGAGATAACCTTTCGGTACACCAGACGCGATACAGATACGATCGATGTACATTTCGAGGTCGCCTACGAAGTCGATATCGGCCTTAGACTCCTTGACATCTACTTCGAGTAGACCATCTGGAATCCAAATCTTGGTGTTAACTGAGTAGACCTCAGACTGACCGGCAACGGGATTAACACCGATGTTGTCATACTGCTCTCGAACGCTGTTGACGTGGTCCCAGACCATTGCAGTATCCATTCCCTGTGCCGTCTTAACCTTATAGAGCGTTACGGGGAAGGAGAGGATACGTGCAAGAGACTGGAGCGTCATTGTCGAAGCAGCTTGCTTGAATGGTGCTAGGGCTGCTAGGAGGTGCGGGCGTCCATATGGATAAAATTCTGAGTGATCGGCATTTAGACGGAAGTGCGTAACCGTCCACGGCGGGACAACTGTTTCGTTATCGATAACGTAACCAAAAAGCTTTGTCTCGAACATCTCTGCGAAGTTTTCTGTGACCTGCAGCTCTTCGAAGGACTGTAAGAGCATCTGGAGCTTAGCATCGCGATTGATCATTGTCATGATCGATCCCTGGCGTGCTCTGATCTCCTCAGCTACCTTTGTAGGATTGAACTCAAGGCGTTCGAGGATCTGCCCTACCTGAAGAGGAATGATCTTCTCAACGCCGTTCGCTGTAATCTTATTAGCCCAGAAACCTTCACCGCAAAGCTCCAAATCGAAGCACATGCCATGGATGCGCTGCTGATTGATGCCCCACATATCGAGGAGCTGATAGATTCGCTCAGCCATTCGCGGGTCAGGGCTCTCTACGGAAAGGAGACGATCCTGAACATCGAGCTGCGTGGCTTCATCAGCTACAAGCTGAACGACGCGGCTAATAAACGGATCATTATAGTACATGAAGTTGAGCTCGTTAATACGCTTCTGACGATCTCGAAGATCATCGTATCCATTCGTACTATCGCGAAGCCATGCTTCGAAGAGCTTTTCAAGTCGGTCGGAAAGAGGAACGTTCTGGAAAAGCGCTCCTAGTTTGGCATCAAGCTCCCGCATTGACTTATTGTTCGGATCAACACGAACAAACTGAACGCCGGCCTTCTTTGATAACTTTGTCTGAGAATCTTGAGCAGAGCTAGCTCTCCATCCCCAAAGAGACGATAGACGACCCATAAAGCCTTGTCGCGCTATCTGAGATTGAGGAAAGGCAGAGCTTAGATATGTAGTTACGCCTTCGCGCAGTCGTGTTGAATCCATTATTCAGGCACCTTCTTACCTTAGTTAGTAGTAGACCTTGTCTTTTCCTGTAGGGCGCTTTGCATGAAACATGCGCTGACTAATGCTCGTAGTGAGATCGTCCGCGAAGTCTAGAGGAATATGAATTGCAGACTTCCACTCGCGCTGCATGGCTTTCTTGCACTTTGGACAATTAACTTCCTTCGGCGGCCCATCCTTTATAGAGAACGTAACTTCAAGCAGCTCTCCGCATTCACATTTATAGTCTGCATGCATAATTTACTCCTATTATAGTATACTCTCGTATTCTTCTTTTGTGATTCTCTCCCAGTGATAACCACCAGCAGTTTTCTTTTCTCGTATTGCTCTTGAAATACTAATTTGCCCATACCTCGAAAGAGCTTCTTTGATGTGAGAAAATACTTCTCCCGTCTCTACACATCGAATTGGATGTGCTTTTGGATTACCTGCTCCTGAGCGTTGTCGAGACCAAAGCGCTCGAACATCATCTGATGGTACTCTTCCGGTTGCTAAAATCGAAAGCTTCTTTTTTACTTCATCCGTATGTGTTTTTCCATACATGGGATTATTTTCTCCAGATACATCAGCATGATGTTCACTTACCTTTCTTCGAACCTCTTCTCTCTTCATCGGATTATTTTTTAACATATTCTCTCTTAATCTTTGTCTACCTAACGTAGTAATAGCGCGACGTCCTGTACTAGCTAAACTCATTTTCCTTCGTTTTTGATCTTGTTCTTCAGAAGAAAGTCTAGAAAAAGTGTCTCCACCGTCGCCGCCCTTCGTAAGATTATATCCATTAGGTACAAGCGTATTTAGACTCTCTATAAATTGAATTTCGAGTACATCTAAATCCTCTAATTCGCTTGCCTCATAAATTATAGACCATTCGAAATCATCTTTTCCATACTTTCTTAACGCTCTATAAAAGTAGGTTTGCATATTCTTTGAAAATGCATTATATTCGTGCCTGCACCTACGTTCTTCAAGGCTCGTTTTCGTTTGTCCTACATAAATCTTTCCACTCGTCAGGCATCTTGCTTGATAGATAATCATCATATTTCTCAACCACTATCCTTTGAGTTTCATACGGTAGAAAAGTATAGAGAAGTCTAATCCAATTCTCCAAGTGGGGGATATCCCCTGACCGCGAACCCTTTAATTTAGTGGACATTCTTTCAATAAGATCATGGCAACTGGAATCTAAAATAACGAACTTCTCAGGGTTCAAATCTGTATAATTGACCGGATCTTTATGATGTATTTGAAGCTGCTTGGTTCTCTTTCCGGAATACCTTGTTCCACAGCATTCACAAATTGCTCCTCGGGTTTGTATAATACTTTTTCGAAACTCTTTCCAAATCTTAGTAGAACGAAACTTGGTATGCTCAGCAGACGTCATCGAATCTCCTCTTAATCTTGGTGCGCCTATTCTTCTTATTTTTATGATAAAGATGTTTTTATATACCGCCTAAGAACCTCAGTTACTGAGGATGTGGGGAACTGTAGAAAGGTTAGTCTCTACAAACACTTTCGGTATATTGAAGGATGGCGTACTATGCGACTAATTAGTCAATAGATTGATACTCGGGGGAGACATGAAGCAATTGGACGATATGGAGGACGAGGAGGTATCGAGCGAGGTACCTTTTGATCTCGTTCCATATCCGTATAATCGAGTTCCGGAAACCTTTGGTCGTGATGAACCTCGGTATCCGGAACTCCGAAAGCTCCTTATGCGCACGTTAGATATTCTAGCTCGTGGAGCCGGAGTGCTCTCCCCGTATGCACCTAAGGGCAAACTCGTTTACTACGATGTGGCTAGTATCGATATCGAACCCGATAGCGCGATTCTCAGAGTCTCCGATTGGCAGGGTGCTAATGAGATTATGAACTTCTTGACCGATGCTCACCTTTTACACTGGGATGAGTACGCAGAGACATACGAGTTAGCCAAAAAACCGATTCAAGAAAGTACAGATGAGGAAGAAGGCCCGTCTGAGATTCCACCCGATCTCCAGCCGTACCCGTTCAATAGAGTCTCTCCAAACCTAGATCCAGAACTTCGACAACAGCTTCTCCATGTATTAGATATTCTCCGTGAACCTAGTAATGAACTTATCGTTTATTGGCGTTCTGAAGGTAACTGGACAGTAGATTACTTGGTACTTAAGACGTGTACACGAAGCGGGCTCTGTACCTCTAAGGAAAAAATTACTAAGCGTCCAGCTCGTTTATTCCGGTACCTTAATGACGAGATCAAAGTACTCAAATGGAATCAAGGAGAAAGCTCGCGATTACAAGGTTATTCATATCGTCTTAAGAAGGAGAATATTTCGGAAGCCGTGAATGAAGAAGACGAGCCTGTATCAGATATGCGTAAGGTAAGAGCACTCAAGCCATTTCCGCTCAATTTATTACCTGCAAAACTTCCTGCACTATTTCGAGATGTAATTGACGTTTTACGAGAACCCGGATGGTTATTAGAGCCTGATCAAGTGCGTCGTTATGGTGATCTAGTCACCGTTATCAACCTTATCAATACGCAAACCGGAGAGATCAGACAACTTCCGCAAGCTAAGGGCGAAGAGATTTTCAATACTCTTCTTAATGTAGAGGCCTTAGTTCCTCATCCTGATTATCCAAAAAACTACATACTTAAACGTATTCACGAGAGCGTAGACGAAGAAGAGGATACGGGTAACGTCGAGTCGTTTGATCGCCCGAGCAGAACTATCCTGCCTGAGCAGATAGCATCGAGCCCTACATATTTTGATGCCTGGAAGCTTTTTGATGACAAGTTTGAAGAGCTTATGGAAATCAATAACTCTCTTGATCCGGATCAGGATACATATGCTCCTGTTATACCTAGCGGATACGGGCAATTTGAACGCTGGTGGCTAGGTTTAGACGATCAGGGAGCTAATGAATGGCCATCTCCGTTTGGACAAATTACGGTTCAAGATATCGAGAAGCTAGAAAAAGAGGAACCATTTGAGATCTTCGGATTATTCTCAAACATATTTTACAATCACTCTCTAAGCGAGCTAGACCCTACTATAATGGAAGCTATCTGTAAAGCAATCATGCGCAGCCCGGAAAAGAAACCATCAATTCGTAGATTACTAGGATTCCAAAAGGACATGGTAGACTTTCTAGATGGCCCCTTTGCAGCCCAGATGAGCCAGGATGTTAAAGATCTAATCCTTTCTCAAAATAATACTCCACAAGCAGTTAAAGAACGTAAGATTGTCGCGAGCATAGCTGAAGACCCTGCTAAGCAGGAAGCCCTAATTAAGAAAGCTATAGCAGATGTAAAGTCTCATAGAAGGAGAGTATAACAATGGAGCCAAAGACGTGGCGAGAAGCTAATGAAATAGACCCGGTTTCTGGGTATATCAAAGAGGACCCGGTAGTTGAAGATATGATAGAAGAGGAGCCCGAGGCTGAGGGCTTCGACATGTCTTCTAAATTCGAGGAGCCTAGCCGAGCTAAGTTCTCCCAACTACTTACAAACCAATCAAGTTACTACGACGCTTGGAAGATCTTCAAGGACATGTACAACTCAGACCCGGAAGTTATCGTCGACGGCGGTATTCCTTTTGGCGCTGGCGCTTTTGAAGGGTGGTGGACGGGCTCTTCTGGGTACGGTAGACATATTGATGATGCCTTTCCTAGTCCGCACAAGCAGATTACAGGCCAGGATATTAAGAACCTTGCTAAGGATGAACCCGAAGAAGTCTTCAGCTTCCTATCTAACATGTTCTATAACCACAGCATCGATACCGGTTTAACCGAAGATGCTCTGGAAGAAATTGTTAGACAGGCTGTAGCATTTCGCAACCTCGATTACGGAGAATACCTTAGTGAGATACTTGATGGGTCGATGAACGGAGATCGACAACTTCCTCCTGGCAGAATGGTCGCTCAGGGTATAGAAGGTATTAAACAAAAGTGGGCCGAGCTATCCCAAAAGAACAAGCGTCGTGAGCTAGAGACTTTCCAGCCTCAGGAAAAGAGAAAGAGATGGCACGAAGCAAACCTCAAGGATGAAGAGGAAACTGAAGGTGATGTTTCTAGCTTCGAGGAGCCTCAATTTCTAAATAAGGTAGCTGGGGGAATCGGTGGAGCTGCTAGTTACGTAGAAGCTTTGAAGAGACTCGACGCTGCGTATGAAAACAGAGAGCTCTGGGATGAAGAGACTGATGAGATTTACGTTCCTACTGGAAACGGAGCATTTGAAAGTTGGTGGACGGGCTCCTCGCAGGACCCAGATATTCTAGTTCCGTCTCCGCAGCGTAGAATTACATTACAGGATATCCGCACTCTTGAGGAAACAGACCCGGACAGTCTTAGCAGTCTATTCTTCAATGTATTCTATAATGGAAGTATTTCAAGAGGCTTTGATGCTGATGCATTTGAAGCCCTAGTTCGCTGGGCTGTATCGGGGGCCGATCCAAACGGAGAAGATAATCAGGATCTTATTGAAGCTGGTATTCCTCAAACTCGTAAAAATCGCTCAGGCAGTCTAGAAGGTATTGATGCTAACGGTATCATCCAAAAGGCCCTTGAAGAGTTTTTCTCTGAGGATGGAGAGGACGAGCTCCTCGAAGCTGCTAGAGGTGGTAATAAGAAAGCTCAGGCATATCTTATTGAAACTGCTCTTCGAGAATATCGATTCGAAGAATCAGATATCGACATAGATCCGGAATCGGGGTATATTACGGAGAAGCCGTACTACACGAACCCGGTGTCTGGGTATATCAGTACAGACAGCCCAGCTAAGAATATCGGAATTGAAGATAATGAAGAAGAAGAGCAGGGAGATGTTAGCAACTATCCAGAGCCAGCAGCTCCTCCGGCTGTACTAGAAATTCTTAAAGCTCCAAATTACGTAACCGCTTTACAGATATTTGATGAAGAATTTAATGAAATCAATACCCGGGCAATGACTCTTATCCCGTATGGAAGCGGAGCTTTCGAAGCTTGGTGGTGTGGTAAGGACCCAGATCCTGAAAGGTTTCCGGACGCTGTCGGTTCTCCGCATAAGAAGATTACTCGAGAGGATGTTCGAAAGCTGCTGCGTACCAGAGATGGTTGGGGCCCGACTGGCGGTCCTGCTATATCCCTTTTTAGTAATATCTTCTATAATGGCAGCATTGCTAAGGGTGGTATTGACGAGGATGTTCTCGAATATCTTCTTGAAGAAGTTATTCAGATTGGATATGACTCCGACGAATTAGCTGAAGATGGAGAAGTATCTGGTGCTATATCTACTTGTATCAACGTAGAGGAAGCAAAAGAAATAATGGACGCTGAAGAGGATATCACGCCGTTCGTAAAGAAGGAAGTTCGAGAGTTCCTTCGCAATCGCGCATAAAATGGAAAAGGACGTAAAATGAATATTTTGAATGATCTGATTTATTTTACCTACATTGGAGTAGAAGAGAAAAATCTTCTAGAAAAAATGTATAAGGTAGATCCTAAGATCTTCTTAGAACACCTAAACCAGCTCTTCGACATAGAATTCAGAAATAAGATTCTTGAACTAGTCGGAGAGCCTCTGGTAGCTAACCCTGATGGAGTACAGGCTGAGCTCAATGCTATTTTTACGGACATCGCGCATCACCTACATCTTATGATGTCTAAAACGGGTAGAGAGTTTTGGTATAGCCGCGGCATTACAGATGCTCAAATTGTAGAATATCAACTCGGAGATAACAGTCTCTGGCTTCCGCCGATCTCGGCTCCTGGGGAGTACGTTTCTGACTTTCTGTTCGAAAATGATTTCTATTTCTTTCCTCAATTAGCAAAGAAGTATAATCCAATCTATGTCCAACAGGCTTTTCATTCTATGTATGACCAGATTAGGACTGCGGAACGTCTCTATGGAAGCGGGCATGCAGTTAGCTGTCCATCGTTCGATTCTAACGGTGTGTGCCGAGGAATCGTTTTCCGAATCCTACACTATAAAAAGAATGAGAAGTCTCTTAAGAACATGTACAAGTTCTACAATCCATTCTCCTGGTCCTATCTATTCAATTTCAAAACAGTAGAAGAGAATGATGAGTTGATTATGGTAGAGGGCGTCACAGATGCTATGGCTCTACTTCGCGCAGGGTACAAGAACGTAATCAGCCCTTCGATGGTGCGCCTCAGTCCGTATCATACTCGCATTCTAAAAGACAAAAAGCTTCATGTACTGTTCGATCAGGATCGAGGTGGGCTCGAAGGGCTCAAGTTTATCAAGGATCATTATGAGAATCAGGACAACTTGCTAACTTTAGCTCTTTGTCCGACTACACGAGACTTCGATGAGATGACACTTGAAGAGATTCATCACTATATGGATCACGTATCTGAGTATGATGTTCGCAATTTGACATCGAAGCCAGTTAAAAAGCACTCCATTAAAGGAGACAAATAATGAGCGATGAATTTGAGGCTGAAGGGGATATCTCAGATCTTCAACAATCTAAGAATCCGGAAGCTACGGACCTTACCAAATCCTTGATAGATGACTTATTCATAGGTCAGGACCCGTACGTATTTTTCGATGCTATACAGTCTACCTACGCCGATAAGCAAGAGCGAATAGTAGCCCTATTGGATACCAATCGGCAGGATGTTATTGATGAGCTAATGACAAACGGCGCAGCAGAGCAGATTCTAGACGGATTGATAGACCTCATCTGTACCGCTATGGAGTTCTCATTAGAGGAGGACGGGTTATGAGTGACCTAGAGGATACTGGCGACGTTTCGTCATTTGACGCTCCGCGTATAGATGCAGAGATTTCTAAAAATCTTCTTAGTACAATTCAGGATATCTATCTTAATATAGATCCAGAGATACTTCGATCTTGCCTTGCTTATGATTATACAAAAGAGCAACGAGAAATTATTATACAGGCGATACACTCACGAACATCCGAGCGAATTGTAGACGATTTATTACAGTCCCCAGAACTTGTATCGTTTTTAGATAGCTTAATAGAAGCAATAGCAGGGACAATTATTAGTTTACAAGAAGAGGGTGATGATGACGAACCGTTGGAGGAATAATGTCCGACTTTAATAATGAAGATATTGGAGATGTATCTAGCTTTCAGAAGCCTGGTATTCACGAAGAAGAAATCTCTCTTCTAACGGATCTTATCTTTGGTGGTTGGCATCCGGATAATGAGAGTGACGAACTCTTTAATACATTTGACGAGAGCGAGATTCGGACAATGTGGGAGACTTTCAAGGATCCGGATGAGTGGATTGATAGTTTGATGAAATCCGAAGACTTTAAGCAATATGTATCGTCAGAGATCTCACGGCATGTAGGTGCTTTGAAATACGTAATCGAAAAATACTATGATAAGGAGGATACGGATGAGTGATTTTGAAGATGAGGGAACTGGAGACGTTTCCAGTTTTGATAAACCTACCGTTCCTTCAGAAATAGTGAACGTCCTTATCGGACTCATCATTAACAATGGAGCCAACTCTGAAGATCAGGCAGAAGAAGATTTAGACATCCTGGTTGATGTTATGGGGATCGAGCACCTACGCAGTCTCTCTGAAATGCTTAGCGGGGATACGAGTATTCTAGTTGATGCTATTCTCCAGTCCCCGACACTTCGAGAAGCCCTCACAGAGAAGATGAATACGTTTACAGAGCTACTTCGCCAGATAAACTTCGAAGACGACGGGGATCTGTAATTCCTTATTCTACAAGGACTTAGCTAATTCCTTATTCTACAAGGAATTAGAAAGTCCTTTATTTTTTGACTCTCTAAGAGGAAGGTCGATATAATCTATGCAAGACGATACTACAGACGTTAATCAGGGGGTTGATATGCCCAAGAAACTTAGTGCTTGGCTCACCGAAAAATACACCGCTCCGTCCGGCAAGATCTACCAGCGCTACGTGCTGGATGAGAAAGGCCAGAGGATTCCGAAAGATCCGAACGCTACTCCGGAGCAGATAGAGAAGGTCAAGATCGAGCGCAAGACGGCCGAGCAGAGGGCTGCAGAGCTCGCTGCGAAGAAAGACCGCAGAATGAAGAACGCTCTTGCTCGCCTGCACAAGCAGCGCCACGCAAAGAGACTCGTTCCTCTCGACGTTGTCCGCCCTATGCTGGAGCTCTTCAATCGCGCTGTCGCTGGCAAGGCAAATCTCCGCAGTGTAAACTTCGAAGATCGCAACTCGACCTACCGAATCGTTCTCGCGAACGTCGAGCAGGAGTGGCTTCTGATTCACGCGATCATCAAGAAGAATATGGACTTCGAACACAAGTGGTTCTTCTTCAATCCTCGTAACGAGGCGCATGTCGATTTCGATCACCTCGCGCATATCGCGAGTAAAGTCGGCGATAAGGGGATTCCGTGGCCCGAGAAGAGCACGGCCGCGCCGCCAGTCGAACCTCCGGTTAAGATGCGGAAACCTCGCAAGACTGCTGCGTAAATACAGGGCCCTCTTTTCGGGGGCCTTTTTCTTTGACTTTCGCATATCTCGGTTGATATTATAGGTGACCAACAACGATGCACACCAGCCTCTACTAGAGGGGCAAGGAGGCCTCACATGGCTAAGGTATCTCGTCTGAAGCTCCTTTCCGGAGCAAGAGACTATAAGGACGATCGCAAATTCGATTTCGATGTTAAACGCGAAAGGCTGCATCTCACGAACGGCCAGGACACCGGCATCGATGCTATCTATCGAGGAGACACCGGAGAGTACCTCTCGAGCGTCAGCCCCAAGTACATCGTCACCACGCACAAGCGCGCCAACGACTTCGTCGAGACGATGCTCACGAAGCAGGGCATCCGGTACGATATCGGACACACGGCCGTCGCTGCTCACGGCAATCGATTCTTCCGAGAGTTCCGCTTCCCCGACTACTCGTTCGTGCCCGACGGCTCGGACAACACCGCGCTCGACGGCGGCCCTAAGGACCTCTACGTCCCGACCATCATCGCTCGCAACAGCTATGACCGCAGTTCGAAGCTCGACTTCTACTACGGCGGCTTTCGCTTCGTCTGCGCGAACGGTATCGTGATCGGGAACATCGTTCAGCAGGTCTCCTTCAAGCACAACGTTGATCCGGACTACCGCATCGTCGCCGACGGGTTCCTCTCCAACATGGAAAAGACGATCGAGGGCTTCAAGGCCTCATACAGGATGCTCAATTCCGAGCCCGCCGACATCTACCTCCAGATTCTCATGCTAGAGACCTTCTCGCAGAAAGCCGCCGAGCTCGCCGCGGCAATCAGCCAGGGCCTGCTTACGCTCGACTATGACGCTGACGGTAAAATCGTCGGAGTCAAAGCCAGTCCGCAGCTCAGCGCTTACGCACTCATGCAGATCGCGACCAATGTCGCAACGCACAGCGTGCGCAAATTCCACAGATCCCTCGCTCTGCAGAAGCAGGTCGCAAACGTGTTCGGCGTCTAATCGACTAACTGAATATCTCATCCAGTAGGGGCGGGGAAACTCGCCCCTGCCGTTTCCTCGGAGGTGTGAATATGGCTCTCCCTCGGACTATTGTCGAACTGTTTGACAGGGCGAATCTTAGCGGAAACGAACGACAGCTTTACGAACAAAAGATCACCAGCATTTTTCAACGAGTTCGGGATAAATCATATCGAGAAGGTAAGGACGTAGGCTTTGCCGAAGGTATGGATACCTGCTTCGACATCGTTGCTTCTGAAGAGGAAACGGATAATGTACAGAATATTTCTTGATATGGACGGTGTGATCGTTGATTTCGAACGCGGAGTCAAGGAGCTAACCGGAACAAGCATAGTAGACTTCGGCCGGTCTCTCGGCCGAATATGGAAGGCTGTAGCTGGCGTAGGCGACTTCTATGCCAGGCTGCATTGGATGCCGGACGGGAAAGAGCTTTGGGATGCGTTAGCGCCTCTCGGGCCATCGATCCTTACCGGCGTTCCGCATGGATACGGTTGGGCGGACCAGAAGCGAACCTGGATACGAAAGCATCTCGAGTACTTTCCCAAAACTATCATCAAGTCTCCAGGACGAACTAAGCTCGATTGCGCTCTTAAGGCCTTTGGGTACGAGGCTATCCCAGAGGAGGAAAAATGGATCTTGATAGACGATACCGCTAAGATGGGGAATGCGTGGACTGAAGGGCGCGGGGTATTCATCCTCCATAAGGACACAGCATCTACTCTAGAGAAGCTTCTTACCATTCCCGAGGTAGCTGAAGACCTTGAGATATCGATGACCAATTAACTATGCAGCATCTAATAGATAGCAGGTCCGCAGACGCCTTAGAGTATGCAACTAAAAAGCACGCTGGTGTAAACCGCCGCGGCGGGGCTCCGTATATCACTCATCCAGAGACGGTAGCTGCAACTGTGAAGCGAGCTAAGCCAGATTCTCACAAACTTGACGATCTGGTAGCGGCAGCGTACCTGCACGACACTATCGAGAATACAGATGCTACATATGAAGAGCTCCTCAGGCTCTTTGGCCCCAACGTAACCGCACTAGTCTTTGAGCTCACATCCGATGAAGACGAATTGAAAAGGCTCGGTAAGACAGAATACCTAAAGCGGAAGTTTGCGGGTATCAGTTCCTGGGGGCTCGTTATCAAGCTCGCCGATAGGCTTTCTAATATCGCAGATCTCGATGAGGCGGATGTAGAGTGGGCCACTAAATATGCGAAGCAGACAAAAGAGGTAGTCGAGTATCTTCGGGATAATCGAAAGCTAACTGGCACTCAGGAGAATCTTGTAGCTGAGATTTCTGGTATCGTTTCTGGCTATTTGAACAGACACTAATTATATTAGAGGACGATCAGTCCTTTCTATGTTTGAGTTGTGCCCCGAATAGGGGATAACTCGCCGCCGCGTATGCGGGGCGCATATTTTCTGTAGGAGGTGCTTTATGGCACGCCGCAACGATTTCGGTTTCCTTTTTGACTCGGATTTCTTCGAGTCCCTGCTCGGTCGAGACGCGTGGAGGGATTTCAATCGCCTCTTCACCACGGTTTCGACTACCACGTCCTTCCCTCCTCATAACATCTACGCTCTCAAGGATGGGTCAGCTCGGATTGATCTTGCACTCGCAGGATACGGCCAGGCTGATATCGCTATCCACGCAGATGATGGTCGCCTGATTATCGAAAGCAAGGGGGACGGGAAGACTGAAGACTCTTGCGAGTGCGGCCCTGGCTGTGACTGCGGGGACGACTGCGAGTGCGTTTACCACGGCATCCGATCTTCGGCCTTCAAGAAGGCAATCCAGATGCCTTCGAAATTCGATCTGAGCAAGGCTCAGGCGAAGATGAAGGACGGAATGCTTAGCATCACCGTTCCTCTCGCCGAGGAGCGCAAGCCGAAGACGGTCGACATCTCGGTCGAGTAATCGATACAGTCCTCGCAGAAAAGGGCACCTTCGGGTGCCTTTTTTATTTGACTCCTATATTACATCCGTAGATACAATAGGCACTTAGGAGACCCAAATGGATACAACTTTAGCGATGAACAACTACGTACAGGTATTCCTTCCGATGTATCTTGAAGAGAAAGCTGGAAAGGACTTTGTTCAAGTTTTAGGTAGAATGGTTGGAGAGCATATCTTCGGAATGAAGGTTATGCCACACCCGCTTACAGAGCAGTATGGCCCGGAATATGCAATAATATCCAAAGCGGCCTTAGATGCATATAATTCGGGGGAGTGTACATTTTCGCAACTATCAGAGGACCACGTGATCGGAAGGCAGTACGCAGGTGAGTATCTGATTAAGAACGGAAAGTTTCATCCTCGGGCTAGGTGTATTGCGTACGTGTTAAGTAGAGAGAACTTCGCTCACGCTAGCAGCCCCGATCCAGAGCACGCTGTTGCGGTTATGGGACCGATAATGTACATCGTGAAGCGTCCATCTCCCGGTCGCAAGCCTAAGGGGTTTGTGTTACGGCCGATTGTGTCTGTGGAGACTTCGGCTGTTTATTCTCTATTTTGTTAGCTGGGATCATATATTCCCGATACCAAGGATGCCGCTGAAGATGCTCGAGCACTTCAGGCTTAAACCATTCACCTTGTAGGTGATACATGCGACAGAACCCGTGAGTATGCTGTTCGAATGAATAGGACTCCTCATCCGGCAACTCTATAATATAGAGAAGCTTTAGGTTAGAGGAGTTTCCTACTTGTAGAGCTTGAATTCGCTGCTCTAGATTTGATGTGCAGCCTATTTTGATGTGGCCTTCCGCATTTTGAAGGAAGTATATCATGTAACAATTAGTACTAATTGTGATGAGGACGGTATTATGAAGAACATCAAGGCTATTGAGCGCGTTCTTTCTCAGTTAGAGGAAGCCGTTAATCGTCTCGTTGAAAAAGGCAATGAGGGCATCTCTGCTGAATTTACTACACCGCCGCTAGCAGCCAAAACTTTCCGAACAGAGCGAGAAGATCGCCCCAGTACATACGATCCCAAGGAAATAATGGTTCGTGTTCAGAACCAGGCCCCTATCTCTTTAGAACAGCTTTTGATTCGAGCAAAGAAAAGCGTAACTGAGCGTCAAAAAGATCCAAGTCGAGGTCCAGACAGTTTCGAAGAACTTGTAGCAAAGCTCTACAGAACTTTTGTACAGGACTTAGGTGAGTATGCTGGAATGACCAAGGAAGATTTCGCAGAGTGGATTGTAGCGAACTTTGGTGGTAATAACACTGCTCAAGCAGATGTTGTTATCTTCCCAACCGAAAGTAATCGACCTACTATTTACGATACTCGCGAAACTCAATATTCTCAAAAGAACTGGGACGAGATGCAGGCCGGAGCAAAAGTACCTGCTCCGTAAGTGAACTACTCCTTCTCCGAGTATCATATGTATACTAAGCGGAGAAGGAGCTTCAAATGGATGTATCTCAGACTATTCAGATCCCGCTTGGTGAGTACCTCGAACTTAAAGAAATCGAGAAACACGGCCAGGACATCAAATTCGAACATACAGTATACCATACTCAGAGAGGCCAGGTCGGGCATACCACGTCCGGTATATCTTGGCATCTCCCACACGACGACGCAGACTTAGAACGCACTCTCAGCTCCACTATTTCTTCGTTAATTACTCAGAATCGCAGCATCTACTCTCTTCTAAAGGAGCTAGTTTCCAACTTCTCCACTATGACTCGTACCGAGGTCAAGAAGTGGCAGAAGCGAGCCTCCGCAGTGGATCTCGATACCTTTATGAAGGAAGAGTTCGTAGTTGAGAGTGGATCAGACGAGGTATATAAGAAGCAGCAGGATGAGATAACTGAACTCAAAGAGCTGCTTAGATCAATAGCTGAGCAGTCTCAGCTTGTTCTCGATAAGCCTAGGTATAAGCTTTCCGAGGAGCATTGTGACGGGATTCGAACGACTCTGGGAGATGTCTTTCCAAAGAAAGATATTCCTACAGAGTCAACTTCAAAGGCGGACAAATGATAGTAGCAGTAACCGGAGTTAAGCGGTCTGGTAAGGATACCGCAGCCTCGTACCTTACAACATCCTTTAAGGTTTCTGCAGAAGGTAATGAAGAAGGCTTTGAGAGAAGCTCGTTTCTGACGCTATATCATTTCGCAGATCCTCTCAAGAAAGCTCTTGAGGATATCTATGGATGGGATCATTCAATCTGGGATTCCCCGGAAAAGGAAAAAGAGGATCCCTATTGGGGCATCAGTCCCCGGCTAGCCGCGCAGCTTCTAGGCACTGAATGGTCCATGCTTCTAGTAGATCGTTCTCCCGGTTACGCTATGTTAACTGGTCGCAGGACGTACGTAAAATCTCTTCTTCGCTATGCAGGAAACTACCCGGGAAAGAACTTCGTTGTATCTGATCTTCGATTTCAGTACGAGGTATCCGCGCTTCAGGAGTTCGGACTGGAAATGAATACTCCTATTCATATCCTGCGCATCCGTCGCCCAGAGGTTGAAACGACAATTGATCCTCATCCCTCCGAGCAAGAGATTCTCACGTTAGATGCTGAGACGGAAATCTTGAACGACGGCACTATAGAAGATCTGTATTCTAATCTGGATATGTTTGCTCGTTCCATCGGGCTTACATCGAACCGCGAATAACCGCGACACGGGGGATTTCTTTCCAGAAAGCCATTACTTCATCCTCGAGCTCCTTAGCTCGCTGGATGAACATGTCGTAGTTGATCTGCCCCGGTATATCTGACTTCACTTGTCCTCGAAGCATTCCGAGTGCACGTAATACGCGAGCGGTACAGAGTTTACGAAGCTCTGGCTGTCTCGCGTATTCTACATCTGCCCAGTCATTAGATGCCAGTGCCCAATGTATCTCTAGTGAGCCAGTTCTATTAGCATACCCAACTAGAACCTTCTTATCGCCCTTTCGTTCAATATGGAACTCAGCTCGGGTAGCATAATTCAGGATACCCTGACGAGCTGCTCGATCGAGGGCCATAGTATTGAAGCCTTGGAGGTTAGAGAAGCCTGGAGCACGTCCGCTTCCGTATCGTATAGGCGACCAGTTGTTATTTGAACCACCGCCCCACCAAGCGATTTCAGAAGCAAAGAAATGCATCGGGTTGCCAGCTGCAGCTCCTGCTTCGTTCGTAGTGCCCTGGTTAACGTATACGCGAACAGCGCCATAGGCATTCATAGGTAGAGGGACTTCAAACACCTGACCAGCCTGAGCAATGGTGCTGTACTTTGTTTCGCGTCTAACAATCGGGAAGAACTTGAAATACTCCTGCATAGCAGGCTTGATGATGTCATTGCAGATCTTGTTGCGAGGGAATTCAAGCTCTTCAAGAAGAACAAATGGAACGCCTACCTCGACGAGGATCGCTTCGAGCTCATCGTCGGGAATAAGGATCGATGAGGTTGTAACTTCTGAATATGGGACAAATGCCGGATTCTGCGGCGCAGTAATCGCATCAAACTCCTCTGCTGTGAGGAGGAGTCTAAAATGAGGGGATATAATGCCATTGACGAATGATAGAAAGCCCTCTTCGTCGTCTTCGACGATTGCAGCTTCCCACGTAAGTGGATTCGAGTTATATAGGCTCGCCTCACAGAGAATAAGTGCGCCGTGGAGAACTGCGTCAACGGGAACATCCCCAGATGTAGTAGTGAGGTCAACGCGGTAAACCATGTCCTTGATATAGGTTCGAGACGTTGGCGTAATGATTGCGCCGCCCAAGGCCACCCATGTGTCTCGAATGCTCTCAGGATGATTTGCGTTTTTGTAAGATTTGAGGATCTCATACTTAGTCATTACCTCATTCATTGCATGTACCCCACTGGAACTGTAAAGGAGACTACGATAGATCCATCTTTAGGCTGAATAGTTACAGCAGTATCAGAAAAGGAGATTCCAGGAATCTTTTGTAGTCGTCGAAGGATATATAGTTTATCCTGATTGATGGCCTCGTCGGATCCCGTGAATCCAATAAAGTCTGGAACCCGGTACGTTAGCCGAACCTGAAAGGATCGAACAGCCTGTCCTGACAGTTCTGGAGATATAATACCCGACTTCTTTCGAAACCTAGTGTTACTGCCGACTAATTCAATCAAAGAGGCGCAGATAAGAGGATCTACCGTGTTAAACAGAAGGGAGTAAATTCGTGGGACCTGTGTTTTAAGCATCCCGGACCACTGTTCAAGGTTTCCCTCTGCAAAGCCGGTCACGAGTTGTGCGGATTCTGCCATCTAGTACCTCATTCACTAAATTAGTACAAGTAGCACCAGATGTACTTGTATATTAAAGAAGAGCTCTGCTCTTAACAATTGGAGAGGATGTATGTCCACAACAGACACCAGCGTGCCGAGCACGCAAAAAGTCACCATTTCTTCTATATTGTTAGGCTTAAGAGACCTGGTGAGTCGATTCTTCTCAGTTTCGACCCTCTTTGTCGCTTTTAAGTACCTGGCATTTATCGGCTTCTCGGTAGTATCTATTCTACTATCCGTGAACATGTTTTACCGCCTTTCATCTCAGCCGCTAGAGCAGACTGTTCTAGTAGCAGTCGCCATCACGTTTGAGTTCTTTAAGATTTTCTCAATCGTCCGAGGCAACACGCTCTGGCGACTTAAGCTCAAGTCTCAGGCTGTTCGTGCATATTCTCTGTACACTGTACTCGCTCTCGTGTCTATCATGGCCTCTTACGGCTTCACTCTAACGGTAATCAATCGAGGAATTGAAGCTCAGAGTGTTTCTGCCGTAGCAATTCAGATTGAAGCTAGCCAAAAGGCTCAGAAGAGCTATCAGGCTACGTTAGACTCGTACGCCACGTTGATTCAAACAAATACAGATCGCCTTAAGACTCTACCGCCGGATTTCACAACCGCTGCTAAGTCTCTTTCTGATTCTATTGCTAAGATTCAGGCACAGTCTGTTACTCTTCAAGCTCAGCTAACTAATGAGCAAGCTCACGAAGCTGAGCTTCGAATTCAGGCAGCAGAATCTGCAGCAGCACAGACTACGTCAGTCAGTATGTTTAAGCTGATGGCGTCCGGTCTCGTTTGGTTGATTCCAAGCTTAACTGAAAGCTCCCTAATGCTGGGGCTACTCTTAGTGATCTCTGTTCTCATAGAGGTCGGCATTATCTCTTCATCACCATCTATTCCTATTGATCAGAAGCACCTAAAGCACTTCCTGGATGAAATGTCTCAGCATAAGGCCGAGGAGCTTCTCGCAGTTGCTCAGGGTAAGAAGAGAAAGGAAATGGCAGTTCGTAGACTATCCTTTGCAGGACGAGTAGCTCAGCGTTGGATGGATTGGAAGATGGACGTAAAGAACGTTCTCTCTAGTGATAAGGTTCCCCCAACGCCGGCACCTGCAGAAGAGAAAAAGAAGCCGACGACTATTGTTCCAGATGAACGAACTACTGTAGGCTCGGTTCCAATCCGGAAACCAGTACCTCCGCATATTGAGCAGCCAGTTGCTCAACCCGTTTTAGTTCCTGCTGCAATCGCTCCCGTAGAGGAGCCAGTGGTTGTAGAGGAGGTCGTCCATAAGGACGCTACCTTTCCCGAATCAGAACGTGCCGTACCGGTTCGTCCTGCACCCGCGATCGTCTCCGTCGGAGATCAGCAACACAAGGTAGTGGATCTTCCAAGAACGTCAACGACTCCGCCTACCCAGGTAGCTGAGGCTAAGACATATCGATTTGGTAAAACTACAGAAGCTGTTAAGGATATGTTTGTCAACTTTGTAAACGGTTTATTTGAAAACAGCACCACTACCGGTGCTCTTGCTGAACCGGCGATGGCTGCAGCCGGGGCCGGTATTGCTCCTAGCCTTGCTACCACCTTCACAAACAGACTGCTAGAGATTAAGGGCTCGTCCGGTAATTCCCTTATTTCAAAGAAGGAAGATGGAAAGCTGTATCCCAATTACACTCGTGAGTATATTATCAGTTACAGTACGGCTGAGCCGTCGAAGGAAAGGGTACGATAACATATGTTCCTTAAACTAGATGAAGAGACTAAGCATACGCTAGAAGAGATTTCTGCCCTCTCCGGCATTCAGCGCGACGTTATTCGCGAGGTCTGGGAGTTCACACTGATCCGATGGATAGAGCAAATTACCAGAGATCCTACTAAGCTGAACTTACTTCAAGTTCCGTTTCTAGGGACTGTAGGAGTTCGCTATGTGAACGATCAGCTCGGAGCAGACGGAACAATTGAAACTAATGTCGATACGTATATCGCTGCGTCGACGTTCTTCAAGAAGCTGGTTGGAGAAATCTACGACGAAAAGCATAACGTATTAACAGATGTGCTGCAGAAGAAGATTGATAGCGCAATTGCCAATGTTGTAGAAGATTCAGACTAATTACGCATGGTTAACAGTTATTACAAGTCTGAGCCAGATCAATTTTGGGATCAGATACGGGAAGACACAAAAAACGCTGCGTTTTTCGATGAATGCCGCGAATACCTCCTCGAAGAGTATGGGTGCAATCTTTCACAGTTTGTGGAGGTTTGCACCCCTCCTTGTGATTCAATTGAGTTTTGGAAAGATCTTGCGGAATCTGATGTTGATCCTCGAGAGGCTATTGATGAGATTGCTCAGAACGAACAAGCATCGAGACAGCAAAGATTTATCGATGGTGTCGTTATCGGTTCTGGGTTACACCACCATCAATAACGATTCTCACTAACTAGATACGGATCCACAACGGAAATAGGAGTGATTTATGGCAACCAAGCCAAACATTGACAAGCTATACGAGAAGCTTTTCTCTATTAAGGAGATGCTGACTGAGGTAATTCAGACGGCGAATGAAGCTGCGAATGATGCCAACTCTTTTGGTGGCGAGATTGCCCGCGTCATTCCCAATCAGCTTCGAACCATGCTCGTTCCTGCGCTACAGCAGTATATCGATTCTCCATCTAACCCGGTTGCAATAGACTCAGTCGTTCGC
>ERZ795044.466-NODE-466-length-37770-cov-6.907756_pt1 | contig 37770 bp, 32 predicted proteins | sample MGYA00375128_ERZ795044 | MGnify/ENA primary metagenome ERZ795044 (study PRJEB30173, sample SAMN05720213) | anaerobic digester metagenome | isolation source: active sludge of municipal wastewater-treating anaerobic digesters | place: USA | collected 2014-12-22 ...
AATGATGGCCGCAACAATAACGATGCACGCGATCGCCAGAACCGCGACTACGGAAACGATCGCCCCGACCTGCGCGACAATCGTCTGCGCGAAGATCGTGATGATCGAGACAACAACGGCCATCGCAATAACAACGAAAACCTGATCGGGATCAAGCCTCCGCGGCCGGAACAGGAACGCCAGCAACGCCAATGGCAGGATCAGCAGCAGCGCCAGTCTGACGAATATCGCCGTCATCTGGACAACCAGCAATCCGTTGCCCGACGTTTCAACGAGCGTCTGCGCGACCAGCACCGCAACGAACAATATCGTTCGCAGCAACGCTATTACGATCGCCTGTACCAGCAACGTCGCCATTTCGATGATCATAGAAACGACTACTACCGCGGTTCCTACTATTACTCACCGATCATCTATCGTTACAACCGTGGCGGCAGTTACTACTATGCCAACCGTTATCAGGCCGATCTGATGCGTCAGGCGATCAACTACGGTTACGAGGAAGGCTTTTATGCCGGTCGAGCAGATCGCATGGATCGCTGGGGTTACAACTATCGTGAAGCCTATGCCTATCAGGATGCGAACTATGGCTACTACGGTTATTACGTAGATCGCGGCACCTACAATTATTATTTCCGCGAGGGTTTCCGCCGTGGTTATGACGATGGTTACTACAGCCGTTATCGCTATGGTCGTTATCACAACAACGGCTATTCGCTGAATGATTCGGTACTCCGATTGATCCTGAACTTCAGCAATTGGCATAACTAGGACATAGCGCGTCCGCTCGAAAAGCAAAGCCCCTTATCTCCGGATAAGGGGCTTTTTTATTCTGCCTTACCCCTGGGTTAAGATAGGCCGACTTCCTCTTCCGGCGAGACTCCCCATGCGTTTTTTTCCAGCGTTGACCCTGGCTTGTTTGCTGCTTTTCCCGACCGGCCAGCTGCATGCACAATCGGCAACGGAGGCTAGGGAGAAAGAACTCGACAGCTTTATCGAAAAGGGCATGCAGGACTGGAAACTGCCCGGGCTCTCGATCGTGGTCGTCAAGGATGACAAGGTGGTCTACCTGAAGGGCTTTGGCCTGAGAACCTTGGGCGATACGGCGCCCGTCGATGCCGACACCCAATTCGGCATCATGTCCACGACCAAGGCAATGACCGCATTGTCAATCGCCATGCTGGTGGACGAAGGGAAAATAAAATGGGACGACCCGGTAAGCCAATACTTGCCCTGGTTCCAGATGCCGACGCCCTACCTGACCGAGCAGGTCACGGTTCGCGATTTGTTGCGGCATAACGCAGGGCTCGGAAATGCCGACATTCTCTGGGGCCGTGGTGATCTCACTACCCGGCAAATTCTTGAGCGCGTGCGCTACTTGAAACCCGCCTATTCGCTGCGAAGCGGTTTCGTCTATCAAAATGTGATGTACGGTGCGGCCGGTAAAGTGGTCGCTGCAGCCTCCGGCACAAGCTGGGAAAAATTCGTGACCGAGCGCATCTTGAAACCGCTCGACATGAATCACTCCTATGCCACGATGGCCCTATCATTGGCATCGAACGACAAAAACCGTTCTTCGGCACATTTCGAAATTGACCACCAATTGAAAGTGATCAAGGAAGTTCCGGTGGATGGCGTTCCGGCCGCCGGTGCCACTTGGTCGACCGCAAGCGACATGGGGCATTGGCTACGATTCTTGCTAGCGGGTGGCGAATACAAAGGCAAGCACCTTGTGAGCGAAGAAAATTTCCACGAGTTGTTCTCGCCGCAGGCACTGGTCCCCGCCAACGATTTCTATCCAAGCACAGCGTTGACGAAACCCCACTGGACCGCCTACGGCCTTGGCTGGTTTCTGCAGGATTACCGTGGCAAATTCGTGGCCATGCATACTGGCAGCATGGATGGTCGTACCGCACTGATCGGCTTGCTGCCCGATGACCATGTCGGTGTTTACGTATTCGGCAATGCAGACCATGTCGAAATCCGTCACGCGATCATGCTGAAGGTTTTCGATCTCTATACCGACGCCCCGGCCCGTGACTGGAGTGCCGATCTGCTGAAGCTTTATGGCGACGGCAAAGCCGCGCAGGACAAGGCGATCGCCGAGCAGGAAAAGAGTCGCGTCAAAGGAACCCGCCCCAGCCTGGCCTTGAAGGAATACGCCGGTCGTTACGTACATCCTGCCTGGGGTGACATCGTGATCACCGAACAGGAAGGAAAACTCAAGATCCGTTTCGGCACGGGTGAAGAAAATAACGGCATTCTTCAACACTGGAATTACGACAGCTTCCGCGCGCGTTTCGGTGATGGCCGCTATGGCTGGAGCATGCTCCAATTTGAACTCGCGCCAAACGGAAAAGTGGCCAGTATCGGGTTGGACGGAACCGACGAATATCGGTTCATCAAAACCGGCGATGAAAAAAAGTAAGCCGGCCTTGAAAGCGACGCTTTATCACAACACGCAATGCAGCAAATCGAATGCTGCATTGGCCTTGCTGGAAGAAAATGGCGTGGAGGTCGTGATCATCGATTATCTGGAAACGCCATTGTCATCCGGACAATTGGAAATTGTTCTGAGCCAGCTCTATCTTGAAGCCAGGGCGCTGATACGTTTCGGCGAACCCGTCGCAAAGGAACTCGGACTGTCCGCCAGCGATATTCGTGACGAAGCCGATTGGATTTCATTCATGGTGCAATACCCGATCCTGATCGAACGTCCGATTATCCAGATTGGCAACAAGGCCATCATTGGAAGACCACCCGAAGCCGTGCTTGCATTGATTGAAAATGCTTAAAGGATGTCGATAAGCGGCATGCAGCCAAGCTGAATAATCGGCAATCAAGACTGTCCTCGCCACGGAATAATTGTCGTTATTATTGGCAATGTTCGCTGCAAGCCAAGACCACGGTTATGGATGGTCTTCGTTTAATTCTCTCGCCCGCCCGGAGTGATGACGATGCAAAATGCCGCCATTCGAATCGTGCTTTTTTTGCTGCTTCTGGTTTTTTGCGCTCCGGCAAATGCCGCGATGGGCAATTGCAGGAGTTCGGCATATCTCGCAAGATTTGATGCACGGCTGGCATCCAGCACCGATTTTTTATGCGTTGAAGCCGGCAGGGCCTCGGTTAACTCGAGTTCCGGCACCTCGCATATTCGCCTGGTGCACCATGTCGCCGCTGACTGGGCTGCCTTGCCCGGTGTGATACGGGCTTTCAATAACGGAATCCAGTCGAGTGCACGCGCACTGCCATCGCTCGGCAATTTTCGTTTTACCGACGTCACCATTTTGTTGATTGACGATTTGCCACCCGGTGGCAGCACCGAACGTTTCGGACAAATCGCGGCACGCACTTCTTTTCTGCCGGGCGACGAATGCCTGATTTCGATCTGGCTCTTGGGTGAAGCAGCGAGGCCGGATACCGCCGCATCGGTCGTCGCGCACGAAATATTCCATTGTGTGCAACGGGCAAATTTATCCCAGGCGCAAATGTTGTCCGGTGCGGGCGGAAGCGGCGCAGGCGGCGACTGGTGGCTGGAAGGTTCTGCCGAATGGTTTATCACCGCCGCCATGACCGCGCCCTGGTACTCGTCGGATCGCGTCCGCATCTTCGACGAACAATCACGCGTGCGACCACTCAATCGCATGGCATACGAGGCTTACGTCTTTTTTTCATGGCTGGGCCGCTCGCGTACTCGCGTGCTGCCTTTTCTCTCGCGCATGGCTCCCAGTTCGAATGTGTCGGCACAGCGTACCGCGATGATGGCCGCACTCGGCGAAGACCAATGGCTGCAATTCGCCAAAGATTACATGGATCAACGCATCCGCGATGGCCAGGGTGCTTCGATTGGTTCCACACCGCAGCGCGGCAACAGTATGCTCTGGAATGCCACGCGTACGCAGCGCATCAATCTGGTTCCCTTCGTGCTGAGTCGCGGCGACCTGTTCTTTGAATGCGGAAGCTGGAATGTCAGCCCACGCCCTGCCCGCTTCCATGCTGCCAAGGCACGCGATGCCACCGTCTGGGCGGCGATTCCTTCCAGTATCGATGCAAGAGATGGCCGCAGGCGGGAATTCCGCTTCGTCGCGATGGCGTCGGCGAATGCGGATACTCCGATGCAAATAACCGGAACATTGGCACATCGCTGCACCGAATGCGCCGGCACACGAAGCATTGATCGCTGTCTGATCGGTACCTGGCGAATGACGGCCGATGGTGCCGGACAGGTAATGCGGCAATTTGTACCGGCAGGAAAAGCACGGCTTGCGAACTATTCGGCAGATGGCTCAACCATGACCATGAATGAGGACGGCACGTTTATCTCAGGCGCACGCACGAATGCCAGAATCAGTGGTGATGGCGGCAGTGCCGTCACGCAATTTTCCGGCCAATCCAGCGGACGCTGGTCGGCGTCCGGCGGCAGGGTCAATATGTGTCCCGATGCCGGCCATCACGAAGGCACACTGACCGATGCCAGAACCGGCAAGACGGTTTCCACGACGCCCGTCACGATGGTCAACACCACTCGCACCTACACCTGTACTGCCGATACGATGCGAATCACCATGCCGATCGGTAGAAGCGGCATTCAAATCGTATACAAGAAAGTTTCCGGACCGCGATGACAAAACCGGCATGACAGGATTCGGATATTCGACGGAAATATTCGGGATTAAAGTCTTCAACACACTGAAAACAGGCGTTGAAGATGACAATGAATACCGACACATATTTGCGAATCAGCGGCATGGCGACGGATGATGCGATCAGGTTCAGAAACCTTGCGCCTGATGCGAATGGCCAAAAACCGGCGGAAATGATTTCAGACGGCAAATCCAATCCCTGCCGGCATTGCCTTGGTCTGATTGCCAAAGGCGACGCGATGTTGCTACTGGCTTATCGACCATTCGATGAATTACAGCCTTATGCCGAGACCGGACCGATATTTCTGCACCGGGACACCTGCGAACGCTACGAGAGTGACGTGATGCCAGCATGGTTCGATCATTTCGATCCTGCCATTATCCGCGGCTACAGCGAAGCGCATTACATTCGCTACGACACTGGCAAGGCCGTCGCGGGAAAAGACCTGACAAGGTCATGCCAGAACATTCTGGAGGATGCCTCGGTTGCCTACGTGCATATCCGGTCGAAATTCAATTGTTTCCAATGCCGGGTTGATCGTGCGTGATCCCCATTGTGTTCGACAGCGTACAGACCGGCCACGACAGCTGCGTTATCAATAGACCGGGGCTGACGAATACGACATCGTGAGCCCGAACCATCCCGCACACATTGAAGGAAAATTCGACATGCACATCACTCTCGCCCCCATCCTCGCATTACTCGCCGGCATCCTGATTCTCGTACAGCCAAAACTGCTGAACTTCATCGTCGCGATTTACCTGATCATTATCGGCATTCTGGGTTTGGTCGGCGGCAATTTGAATCTGTAAACACCGAGATTATTCCCGGGCCATGATTCACCGGCCCGGGGAATTCGTTTTGCTAGTTGCCTGAATTTTTATTGCTTGGATATTGAAAATGGATTCAGGGTGTAGCTTCAAACCCGCGATCCCTTGTTCGGATAATTCGATTCCAGCCGTGTCTGCGCCTACCCAGATATCGCGACCCATTTCCTTCGCTTTGTATAGCGCAGCATCCGCAATAGCGAGTGTCTCACTCCAGGTAAATACATCCGGACGCTGCGTGACAAAAGGGAAAACGGCATAGCCGACCGAGCATGACACGCTGATTTGGCGACCTTGGGCAACGGGAAATTGTTCGGAAACCACCGCTTGGCGAATGCGCTCCGCAAGCTCTACTGATTTCTCCCGCGACGTGTCACGCGCAACCGCAAGAAACTCTTCACCGCCCCAACGAACAATATAATCGGAATTCCGGAAAACCGACATCAGCCTGCGCCGCATTTCAATCAATACGGCATCGCCCACTGCATGACCCCAGCTGTCATTGACGCGCTTGAAGTTATCGATATCGATCAGATAGAAAATAAGATCCGCATTTTGCGGCGGCATTTTTCTGGCATCGGAATGATCCTGATAACGTCGCAAAACCAGAGAGGTATCGGCATCGATGTGCCGGGTCAGGAAGCGGCGATTCCGCAAGCCGGTCAGTGGATCGGTCAGGCTCGCCTCTTCTATTTCGTGCGATTTCTCCTGCAGCAGTCGATTCGCGCCTTCAAGTTCCGATGTTCGCTCTGCCACTTTTTGTTCGAGTACTCGCTGGCGTTCACGATAAAGCCGTGTTCTCCACGCAATGCCCTGCAGCAATAACCAGGCAAAAAAAGCGAGAAGCAGCAAACGTACCCACCACCTCTGGTACCAGGCCGGCAGAACATCGACAGTCAAGGACAGACTGCTATCCAGCCATTCACGGCCATCATAGGAATACTGCACCTGCATTTCGTACCGGTCTGGCGCAAGCGAGGTAAAGCTTGCTGCACGATGCATGGCGTCCGTTTCGCGCCAATGCTCGTCGAAACCGGACAAGCGATATCGATAGCGAATGCGATCGGCAGCCAGATAGTCCAGTGCAGCAAACTCGATCGTCAGCCGGTTAACCTCGGGTGTAATCCGTAAACGAGCCTTTTGTTTTCCATCACTGGCGCTCGTTGTTGTTGCCAGCATGGTTTTGTCGGTATTGGTTTCAATTCCGGTCAGCACTATTCCGGGCTTGTATGAAGCGCTTCGCCATTTCGCGGGTTGCACCACGGTAACACCTTCCGCACCACCGAAAATAATGTCACCGCTTGCATTCGTGCTGCCGGCCGCGCGGGTATAAGGCGCGGCTGCCGCACCTTCATTGGCCAGAATTCCATCCACCTTCAGGGAATCCAGAGCGATATGGGCAATGCCGCGCGAAGTACTCACCCAGATATCGCCGCGCTGATCCATCTGGATGCTGGCGATCACATTGGATGGCAACCCATTGGCTTCCGATAATTTTTTCCAGCCCGTTTTTGCAGCCATTCCCTCGCGTGTATTGATGAACAAGCCAGCATTGGAGGTGCCGAACCACAGGCGTTTTTTTACGTCTTTCGCCATGCTGGTAATGAATTGCTGGTCCAGCTCGGGCTCGGCGATTGATTTGACGTGAATTGCAAAAGGTGGAGCGGGATCTTCCGATAACTGTTTAAGTCCCTTCCAGGTTCCCAGCCATAAAACATCGTCGTCTGAAAACAGACTGGCGATTCGCCGCTCACCCGGCAAGGAACTGAAAACATTTTTCGCGCTATTTTTTCGAATGTCGGGAATGCGCCACAAGCCATCCGTTCCGGCAACCCATGTGCTACCACGATAATTCGCAAACGCACTCGAGTAGGCATCCGGTGCACGACCTTCGGGACGCAGAAATCTTGCGGCATGACTTTGCCGGTCAATTATGAAACTCAGCCAGTTACTGCTGGCCAGAATATTCTCCGGATCGGCAAGCATCATCGCTTCAATTGGATCGGTGGATAAATTGGCATCTCCACTGATACCCGCAGGAATATGGCCAACATCCGAACGCAAGGGATGAATGATGTCTATTCCATGTTTCTCGGTACCCAGCCAGACCTGATCATCCGGCATTGCAAGTACGGCATGGATTTTTGCATCCGACAAACCCTGCTCATCGATATCGCCGGGAATGTTCGTGAACGCTGTCTGGGTTGCATCGTACAAATCGATACCTTGCCCGCCACCCGTCCATATCAGGCCGCGCCTGTCGCGGAACAAGGTCCAGACATTGTCATCCCGCAAGCCGGTCTTCAGTAAACGATTGCTCTGGATTGCCTTGAACGTCTTTCGCACCGAATCGTATTCAAGTATGCCATTACCGAAAGTACCGAGCCAAAACATGCCGGGGCGTATTTCATTGATCGCGTAAATCCAGGGCACTTTCGTTTTGTATGTCGGCAGTTCGATTTTTTCTAATGGCCGCTTTCCGTCGAGTAAAAACAAGCCGTATTTCGTTGTACCAATCCACAACTTGTTTGCCTGATCAGTGAACAGGGATGCCACTCGAGTGTTGTCGGGCCAGAGCGTTGACGGATGCAGGCTTTCACTTGCCGGGCCGGAAATCGTTTTTTGCTGCAAGCCTTCCGTGGTTCCAAGCCAGAGCTGGCCGGTACGATCAAGTTGCAAGGCATGAATGCGATTGTTTTCCGTGCCGCCGATCCCGTCGGTGATGACAACGCCACTGTCCATGTTCCATTCGAACAGTTTATTGATGCCCCCTATAAATACCCGCTTGCGCCCACTCGAATAATCAAAGGCCAGATGTTGAATGGAAATGGAATTCAGTGCCTGGACACTCACGCGCTGCATATGCAGGGAATAGTGCGGCAGGCGAAAAAGTCCATTGCCGGTGCCCACCCAAATCTCGCCGTCGGGATCCGACTTGATTGTCTGGATAATCAACGGTGCTTCATTGGCTGGTGCAATGGCAGCCGCCAGTTGGTATGCATCCCAACGCCACAGCACATTGCCCGCCACCAACCAGATAAAACCCTCACGATCCTGCGCGAATGCGCTGACCGGACCATCCAGCGGAATATGCTGAAAATAGGGTTGCCTCAGTGAATCCCAACGAACGGCATCCGCCGCGAACGAAGCTGGCGAAAACAGGAGGCACAAGAACGTCAACAACAGCGAACGCATTGCACCAAAAAAAATTGATTTTGGCATCCAATTCCCTGAACTTGCAGCCTCGCCATGTAGGCAACCAGTCTGCGGTCGAGCCCTGCAAATTGCAATGTTTCGCGGTTAAAAGGCGTTACAAGTTATTGTGGAAAAACGTCATCACGTGTCACTGGTCATGACTACGGTGCTAATGTTGATAGCATATTCCGATCTCTGGTTTGCTGGTGCCTGACATATGCATCTCTTCGGTCGTTCCAGTTCGCACTTCACACGCATCGCACGCATCTTCGCCGCCGAGGCGGAGGTCGCCATCGACTTCATCATCATTCGCGATCTGATGTCCGAAAACCCGGACGATTACGGCGGCCACCCGGCTATGAAAATGCCGACCCTGCAAACCGAAGCCGGCATCTGGTTTGGTTCGCTGCCAATCTGTCGCGAACTTGTGGCTTGCTCCGAATCGGGCCTACACGTCATCTGGCCCGAAGACCTGGATCGACCAGTCGCGGCCAACGCACAGGAATTGGTGCTGACGGCCATGTCCACCGAAGTCGGCCTGATCATGGGCAAAGCCACCGGCGTACCAGAGGACAACAGCCATCAAGCCAAGATGCGCGCCAGCTTGCTCGGCGTAATGGAATGGCTGGAACTCAACGCCGGCCGCGCCATTGCAACACTGGCACCGGATCGTGATCTCAGCTTCCTCGAAGTGTCGCTGTTTTGTCTGCTGGAACATCTTGAATTTCGTGAGGTGCTGGCACTCGATGCCTATCCTGAATTGCGGGCTTTCGCGCAACGTTTTGCATCACGTAGCTCGGCGGTGGCGACGGCTTACAAGTTTAATTTTCCGGCGTAGCCCGGGTGATGGCTTCACCTCACCCGGGAAAACCTGCGACAGAATCGATGTAGTCCGGAAAACCACCTCCCCAATCAAGCGCCAATTTTCCTTCCCGAACATAACGATGAAAAGAAGAATATGGCCAATCCTTCACGCACTTCACCAATCCATGTTTCACGGGATTGTAGTGAATGTAATCGACCTGATTCTGCATGTCGTGCACATCGCGAATCTGATGCTCCCAAAAGCGGCGTTGCCAACAAGACCTTTCACCGTTCGCTCTTTTCTTCAGAAAAACCCCAAGCTTCATGACTTCACGCGTGAATAATCTTTTTATCAAACGTACCCGTGTTGAGTAATCGGCATCATCAAGCGGCAGATTCCAAATCAAATGAACATGATCCGGCAGCACCACAATTGCCACCGTCTCGAATGGCCGGTTTTGTTTCACCCATAGATAAGAACTTTTGAATAGATCGAAATGTTCCACCAATAAATTGGAACTACGATCATTCAAGGTGAATGTAAGTGCAAAAGTGCCGCCTTTGCATTGTGCGCGTCGATAGAGAACCATCGCCACACATTAATTGGATTCGAAAAGAAAATATGTAGGGATATCCCGAATTTGGCGTCAGGAAACGTAGCCCGGGTCATGGCTCCATCTGACCCGGGGAATGCGCAAGGTTTGCAATACGACATCAAAGCCAGATCAGGTTTTAGGAGGCCGGATAAATTTTGGGATTCGATTTTTTGTCAGGCAACCCGGGTCAGATGGAGCCATGACCCGGGCTACGGTGCTTATTGCCTCGCATTACGTTTGTCTTGATTATCGACACGTGGCGCAGGGGGTCACAGGGCGATGGCGATATCCGTTTCCACGCTTCGCAACATGTTGCTTGGCCTGTTGATGTTTTGCGGCCTGTTTGCCGGCATTCCTGATACGCAGGCTGCCGACGGAAAAATCTGGGTCAACACCAAATCCGGCGTCCACCACTGCCCGGGAAACCGATATTACGGCGCAAAAAAACCCGGGCGTTATATGTCGGAAACCGATGCCAAGAATGGCGGAAATCGACCCGCATACGGAGCAAAGTGCAATTAGTAGCCCGGGTCATGGCTCCACCTGACCCGGGGAACTTGCGAGGTTTACAATACGACATGAAAGCCAGATCAGGTTTTAGGAAGCCGGAAAAATTTTGGGATTCGATTTTTTGTCAGGCAACCCGGGTCAGATGGAGCCATGACCCGGGCTACGGTACTGTCCCGTAATTTGGGGAACCGTCGCGACAGGCGTGTTAACCTGGTGTCTAGACGCTAGTCTAATAACTTGAAACCAATCTCAGGCAATTCAACCAACGCTCAGAAGCTAGCCAAGGCAATGGATTCGTCGAATATTGGATTGCGTAATAGAGACGAGTAAAGGGGGCATTAATGTCAATTGAAGAAGCCACTACTGGCTCGCCTTGGACGAAAGCCGAAGTCAAGTCGATCGTTGAGGCTTATTTCCGAATGCTTCGAATGCAGGAACTTGGCCAGCAATTCAACAAAGCTGAGATAAATCGGCAGTTGCAGAAAATCTTACCTGAAAGAAATTTGTCTTCCATCGAATACAAGCATCGAAATATTAGTGCCGTCCTTAACCTCTTCGGTGCACAAGCAGTATCTGGCTATAAACCATTGTCGAATTTCCAACATATCCTTGTTGATATCATCGGGGAAGAACTAGAACAAGATCGTGTACTAGATGACATTGCCCTCAGAAGTGTTCAGACCCTAGCTGAGACACCAACCCTTAATGGATTTGACGACTTCATTGTTGGAATACCAAAACCGAATCATCGAATCAATGAGAAGCAAGTCGAATGGATTCAACGTACTGCCATCAAACGTGACTACCTCGAACGCGAAGCAAAAAATCGTTCATTGGGTCTAGCTGGTGAGTTCTTAGTTATGGAATACGAAGCTCGCCGGCTGCATGATGGTGGAGCCAAGAGCCTTGCCGACCGAATTGACCATGTATCTCAATCAAAGGGAGATGGGGCTGGATTTGATATTCTCTCCTTCGATTTAGATGGACGAGAACGATTTATCGAAGTGAAAACTACGGCCTATTATGCGGAAACACCTTTCTTCATTACTCCGAACGAGATTAAATTCTCGAGAGAGTATTCCAACGAGTTTTATCTTTATCGTCTTTTTTCATTTCGAAAGAAACCACAAATGTTTTCACTACCAGGCCCAGTCGAAGCCAATTGCTATCTTGACCCCATTAACTATCGCGCCACGTTGATTGGCCAGTAACAAGAAAGCAGCCCTTAGGCTGCTTTTTCGATTGATGCCACTCGAAAAAATCAAACCCCAATCGGATTCGCCTTCTCCGGATCAATCTTGTACTGTTTGATCGCACGAGCCACATCTTTCGCATTCATCTTGCCTTCGCTAGCTAAAGCAGCGATTGCAGCATGGGCAATGTAGTAGCGATCAACTTCGAAGAAACGACGCAGGTTGGCGCGAGTATCGGAACGACCGAAACCGTCGGTGCCAAGTACCGTGTATTTCATCGGGACGAAGGCGCGGATTTGATCGGCGAAGGCACGCACGTAATCGGTGGCGGCAATCGCAGGGCCTTGGCGGCCTTCGAGGCATTCGGTGACGTAGGCTTTGCGGGCTTCGGCTTCCGGGTGCAGGCGGGTCCAGCGTTCGGCGTCGAAACCGTCGCGACGCAGTTCGTTGAAGCTTGGGCAGGACCAGATGTCGCTGCTCACGCCAAAATCCTTATCCAGCAATTCCGCCGCTGCGATAACTTCACGCAGGATCGTTCCGCTTCCAAGTAGTTGCACATGCGGTGCGCCTTTCTTCGGCTTGCCGCCGTCCTGCAGCAGGTACATGCCTTTCAGGATGCCCTGCTCGGCACCGGCGGGCATTTCCGGATGCGTGTAGTTTTCGTTCATCAGCGTGAGGTAGTAATACTCGTCGCGCTGTTCTTCCATCATGCGCTTCATGCCTTCCTGCACGATGACGGCGACTTCGTAACCGAAGGTCGGGTCGTAGGATTTGCAATTCGGAATCGCGCCGGCGAGCAGATGCGAATGGCCGTCTTCGTGTTGCAGACCTTCGCCGTTCAATGTGGTGCGACCGGCGGTGGCACCGAGCAGGAAACCACGCGCACGCATGTCGGCGGCCTGCCAGGCGGAATCGCCAATGCGCTGGAAGCCAAACATCGAATAGAAAATATAGAACGGCAGCATCGGCTGGTCGTTGGTCGAATAACTGGTCGCAGCCGCGAGCCATGACGAGAATGCACCGGCTTCGGTAATGCCTTCTTCCAATACTTGCCCGGCGGTGTCTTCGCGGTAATACATCAACTGGTCGGCATCGACCGGTTTGTATTTCTGGCCGAACGGGGCATAGATACCGATCTGGCGGAACAAGCCTTCCATACCGAACGTACGCGCTTCGTCGGCGACGATGGGCACCACGCGCGGGCCCACTTCCTTGTCGCGCAGAATAATATTCAGCACCTGCACGAAGCTCATCGTGGTGCTGATTTCGCGGTCACCGGAGGATTTCAGCAAACGTTCGAAATTTTCCAGCTTCGGCACTTCGAAACTTTTTGTCGCTTTGCTGCGACGTTGCGGCAGATAGCCGCCTTTTTCGGCACGGCGTTCTTTCAGGTACTTCACTTCCGGCGAGTTTTCACCGGGGTGGTAGAAAGAAAGATTTTCGATGTCTTTGTCGCTGACCGGAATCTGGAAACGATCGCGGAAAACTTTCACCGATTCGGTATCGAGTTTCTTCGTATTGTGGGTCGGGTTCAGGGATTCGCCGGAAGCGCCCATGCCATAACCCTTGACGGTCTTGGCGAGAATGACGGTCGGCTGGCCCTTGTGCGCAACGGCAGCGGCGTAGGCGGCATGCACTTTGTGCGGATCATGGCCACCGCGATTCAGGCGACGGATATCCTCGTCGGACAGATTGGCGACCATTGCCTTGGTTTCCGGATATTTTCCGAAGAAATTTTCGCGCGTATAGGCGCCACCGAAGGCTTTGCAGTTCTGGTATTCGCCGTCGACGGTTTCCATCATCAGTTTTTTCAGCAAACCCTGGTTGTCGCGCTGCAGAAGCGGATCCCAGTAACTGCCCCAGATGACTTTCAACACGTTCCAGCCGGCGCCACGGAAGGAACCTTCGAGCTCCTGGATAATTTTGCCATTGCCGCGCACTGGACCATCGAGGCGCTGCAGATTGCAGTTGACCACGAAACAAAGATTGTCGAGACCTTCGCGACCGGCCAAGGCAATCGCACCGAGGGATTCCGGCTCGTCGGTTTCGCCATCGCCGAGGAAACACCAGATCTTGCGATCGGTCTTCGGCATCAGGCCGCGGCCTTCCAGATATTTGAAAAACCGTGCCTGGTAAATTGCGCTGATCGGACCGAGGCCCATCGAGACGGTAGGCGTTTGCCAGAAATCCGGCATCAACCAAGGATGCGGATAGGAAGAAATACCCTGACCATCGACTTCCATGCGGAAATTGTCGAGCTGCCCTTCGTTCAGGCGGCCTTCGAGAAATGCGCGGGCATAGATACCGGGCGAACTATGGCCCTGGATGTAAAGCAGATCGCCGGGATGTTCGGCCGTCGGCGCACGCCAGAAATGGTTGAAGCCCACGTCATACAAGGTAGCCGAGGAAGCAAAACTTGCGATATGACCGCCGAGTTCGTAAGGCTTTCGGTTTGCACGCACGACCATGGCCATCGCATTCCATCGGATGATCGAACGGATGCGCCATTCCATCGCCGGATCGCCCTGCATAACGGGTTCAAGATGCGCTGGGATGCTGTTGATGTATTCGGTCGTCGGATGGAAGGGCAATTGCGCGCCGGTGCGGCGGGTCAATTCGACCATGCGCTCGAGCAATTCATGCGCGCGTTCCGGGCCATCGTGATCGAGAACCGCTTTCAGCGATTCCATCCATTCACGGGTTTCGTTCGGATCGCGGTCGTTTTCCAGCAAATCACTTAACCAATTCATTCCCTGCCCTCGGCCATCTTCAGAGTGTTTAGCTGGCAAGTTTACCGCAAGGTGCCGACATTCGCTGCGGTGTGGGGCTTGTGTGGGACTCATGTGGGACCGACGGAAGTCGGGACAGTCCTCACAAAGCCCCATTGACCTGAGGACAATCCCTACAAACTACCGGGCGTTTCCCCTATACCGCAAAAAAACTGAAGCCCGAAAATACACATATGACCTTATATCTCCGCCCAGGTGAAAAATCTCTGCGTAACGGCAGAGTTTCCATTCCTGACCAGGTCTATTTCATAACTTTCGTTTGCGATGAAAGGAAGCGGATATTTACAGACTGGGAATGTGCTTTAGGTGCAGTGAAAATTCTTACTGAAGAAGGTTTGTGGCGAAATTCGAAGCTGCTTTGCTGGGTATTGATGCCCGACCATTGGCACGGGCTTATTCAGCTGTCAAATGAGGAGTCGCTATCCAAGCTGATGCAACGGGTTAAGGCTGTTTCGGCGAAAAATATCAATATCGTTCGCAGCAGTAGCGACTCGGTTTGGCTGAAGTGTTTTTTTGATCGCGGGTTGCGAGCGGAAGAAGATATTCGATCAGTCGCCGAATATATTATTGCAAATCCGATTCGGGCGGGTTTGGTTGACGATATTGGGATGTATGCGTTTTGGGATGCGTGGTGGTTGCTGGAAGGTGAGCAGGTTTTATAAATGACGGAAAGCGTGTCCCGACTTCCGTCGGTCCCACCAAGGGCCTAACAAGGGCCCTCCTACATGCGTTCGACGCCGTGTACGACCGACAGGCGGCGTACGCGGCGGATGACATCGGCCAGATGCTTGCGATTGCGGACTTCGATCACGAATTCCATAATCGACATCTGGGCGTCGGGTTCGCGATATTGCACCGAATCGATGTTGGAATTGCACTCGGCAATTGCGGCGGCGACCTGGGCCAATGTGCCGGGTTTGTTGTCGGTTTCGATACGCAGGCTGACGCGGTAATCGCCTTCGACGATCCGGTCCCAGGCCATCGGTACGAAACGTTCCGGATGCTTGCGGTAATCGACCATGTTCGGGCAATCCATGCGATGCACGACTACTCCCTTGCCGGCGCTGAGGTAGCCCATGATGTCATCGCCCGGGATCGCATAGCAGCAGGCGGCGAAACTCAGTACGCCACGCTCGCTGCCATTGATGAGAATCTGTTCGCCGCTTCTCGGCATGCCGGTATTTTTCGACGCATTGTTTTTTGAAAGCGGCAGACTGTTTTCGTCCTGAATCAGAATTTGTGCGACGGCTGCCGGCATCCGGTTGCCCATGGCAATATCTGACAATAATTCTTCGAGACGACGATAACGGTTTTCCTGCAAATACTGATCGAGCCCGGCACCGGTGACGCGATCGAGCGAGCTGTCCAGATTCTCCAACGCGCGATCCAGCATGCGGTGCCCGAGGTCGACGGCGTTTTCGTGTTCGAGATGTTTCAACGAATGGCGAATCGCGGTACGGGCCTTGCTGGTCACGACAAATTCCAGCCATTGCGGGCTCGGGCTAGCCGATGGTGCAGTGATGATTTCCACGGTCTGACCGCTAATCAATTTCATCCGCAAGGGGACGAGCTTTTTATCGACACGGGCCGCTACCGCATGATTACCGACATCGGTATGCACGGCATATGCATAATCAAGTGTGGTGGCATTGCGCGGCAGCGAAAAAATATCGCCTTTCGGCGTGAACAAATACACTTCGTCCGGGAACAAATCGATTTTGACGTTTTCCAGGAATTCAATCGACGAATCGGAGGTGTCCTGCGAATCGACGAGGCCACGCACCCAGTCTTGCGCACGAATTTGTGCGCTATTACTGGTACGTCCGGCATTCTTGTAAAGCCAGTGGGCAGCAACACCGCGTTCGGCGATCAGATCCATTTCTTCAGTGCGGATTTGTACTTCCACCGGCGAACCGTAAGGGCCGAACAACAAGGTATGCAAACTTTGATAGCCATTGGCTTTCGGAATGGCGATGAAGTCGCGGAATTTGGCATCGAGCGGCTTGAACAGGGAATGGACGGCGCCGAGCGCGTGGTAACACTGCATGACCTTCTGGACCACGACACGGAAACCGAAAACATCCATGACCTGATCGAAGCTTTTGTTTTCCTGGCGCATCTTGGTATAGATGCTCCAGGGCGCCTTGACGCGGCTCACCACGCGAACCGGCAGACCTTCCTGTGTCAGCTTTTGTGCCAGTTGCGCTTCAATGGTGGCGAGTGCTTCGCGGCGCATCACCGGCTGCGACGCGATCCGTTTTGCGATCACACGATGACGCATTGGATAAAGCGCGCGGAATCCCAGATCCTGCAATTCGGATTTGATCCGGTTCATGCCGAGTCGTTGTGCAATCGGCGCGTAAATTTCGAGGGTTTCGCGGGCAATGCGGCGGCGCGACGCGGTGCTCATCGAATCGAGCGTGCGCATGTTGTGCAAACGATCTGCCAGCTTGATCAGGATCACGCGCAGATCGCGCGACATCGCCAGCATCATTTTGCGAAAACTTTCGGCGACCGCTTCCTGCTGGCTCTTGAACTGGATTTTATCGAGCTTGGTAACGCCATCCACCAGCTCAGCGACCGTTTCGCCGAACAGCTCGACGATTTGCTCGCGCGGCAATGGCGTGTCTTCCAGCGTGTCGTGCAAAATGGCGGCGCAAAGTGCCTCGGCATCCAATCGCAGATCCGCCAGAATGCCGGCAACCGCAACCGGATGCGTGATGTAGGCTTCGCCGGATTTTCGCGTCTGGCCATGATGCGCCATCGCGCCTATTTGATAGGCCTGCCTGACTTTCAGGATCTGGGCCGAAGGCAGATATTCTGTCAGGCGCAATTCCAAAGCTCGCACGGCATCCGGACACGGGTCGGGACAAGGCGCAAGCGCGGGATCAATGGTGGCTTTTACATGAGGCATGGACTCAGACTACTTGGCTAAGCGTTTTGCTTCAATGCCTGCACATAAAAAAACGACCTCGCTTGCGAGGTCGTTTTATCTGGAGCTTCGGCTTTACGGCGCTTTCACGCCAGGGCGATTAATCATCGCCGCCTTTCGACAAATCATCATCCACCACTTCTGCAGCGGCCCATTCCAGAGCTTCGCGTTCGCGGCGTTCACGTTCGGATTTTTCCACCTGATCGATCAACTCCGCATCGATTTTACCGGCAGCGATTTCACGCAGAGCCAGAACGGTCGGTTTGTCTTCGTGTTCGTGATTTTCAACGGTGGATTCAACGCCTTTGGCCAGTTGGCGAGCGCGTTTGGCAGCCATCACCACTAATTCAAAACGGTTGCCCACTACATCCAAGCAATCTTCTACGGTTACACGGGCCATGATGTCTCCTGAAGGGACTCGCTCGGCCGAGCGAAACCCTAAAAATCAATAAGTTACAATGAACCGCGCATTTTACGCGTCTAAGCGACCCGTGGCAATGAAAAACCCGCTTGACGGGCCATTTCAGGCCAAAAGATGCCCGATCAAGGCTGAATGGCGCTCTTGCTGCGCCGGGCACTTCAGGCGCTGGGCCTGGAAAATGGCCCGCAACTCGCTGACTGCCGCGTCAAAATGCTCATTCACGATCACGTAATCGAACTCGTTGTAGTGCGACATTTCTTCACGTGCATTGGCAAGCCGCTGCGCAATCACCTGCTCCGAGTCCTGACCACGATTGCGCATCCTTGTTTCCAAGGCTTCTTTCGATGGCGGCAAAATGAAAATGCTGATGGCATCCGGAAGCTTTTCCCGCACTTGCCGGGCGCCTTGCCAGTCGATTTCCAACAATACATCCTTGCCGGCAGCCAACTGCGGTTCAACCGATTGCTTGGCGGTTCCCTTGTAGTCGCCATGTACCAGCGCATGCTCGAAGAAATCGCCATTGGCGATCATTGTTTCGAATTCTTCCTTGCTGATGAAATGATAATGCTGGGCATGGCGCTCGCCGGGCCTTGCCTTGCGCGACGTGAAGGAAATCGACAAGGCTATACCGGTTTCGCGGGACAGCACCGCATTCACCAGACTGGATTTTCCAGCCCCGGAAGGCGCTGCGACAATGTATAAAGTTCCGCGCATGTTGGGTCCCCTTTTATTCCAGGTTCTGCACTTGTTCGCGTAATTGTTCAATGAACACTTTCAATTCGACGGCGGCCTGCGTGGTGCGACTGTCGACCGATTTGGAGCCGAGCGTATTGGCTTCGCGGTTGAATTCCTGCATCAGGAAATCCAGGCGACGGCCCACGGCTTCCGGCAATTTGAAAATGCGGCGTGCTTCTGCTACATGGCTGGTCAGGCGATCAAGCTCTTCATCGACATCGATTTTCTGCAGATTCAGCACCACTTCCTGTTCGAGCCTGCCCGGATCCAGCGGCAGCTTGAGATCGGCCAACTTGAGTTCCATCTTGCTGCGCAGTGCAACACGAATTTCCGGCAACCATTCGCGCACCTGGGCGACGATGCGTTCAATGCCGTTGATTTTTTCCTGCATCACGGCCGCGAGTTTTTCACCTTCGCGTTCGCGCGACACCACGAATTCGATCAGGGTGAGATCCAGCAATGCCAGCGCTTCCGATTGCAAACCGGCTTGATCGAGCGGGGCTTCTTCCAGTACGCCTGGGAAACGGAGCAGCTCGGTAATTTCGGTTCTCGGCTCCGGGAATTTTTCCGCCAACCGGTAGCTGAGCTGCGAAAGCTGATCGAGCAAACGTTCATTCACTTTCAGGTCCGAGGTATTTCCCACCGCCGGACGATAACGAAAACTCAGGTCGATTTTTCCACGCGATACTTTCTGCGCGACGCGTTCGCGGAACGTGGTTTCAAGTGCACGCAATTCTTCCGGCAGGCGCACCGACAATTCGAGATAACGATGATTTACGGCGCGTAACTCGCAACTCAGGTTGCCGCCGGTAGCGGGTGCTTCACTGCCGGCAAACGCGGTCATACTACGAATCATGCTGAACTCCCGAAACATTGGGTGACAATGGTAATCTATTCGACCCTGCATAACGAATTGATTGGAATACCATGTCCAGCTCCAGCACCCGTCCCAGTAATCGACTTGCAGACCAGATGCGCGATGTGCGCATTGAACGCCAATTCACCAAACATGCGGAAGGTTCGGTGCTGATCAGCTTCGGCGACACTCGCGTGCTGTGCACAGCCAGCATCGAGAACAAGGCGCCCGGTTTTCTCCGTGGCAAGGGCGAAGGCTGGGTAACGGCCGAATACGGCATGCTGCCGCGCTCGACCCATGACCGGATGAATCGTGAAGCCGCCAGCGGTAAACAAGGTGGCCGCACGCTTGAAATCCAGCGCCTGATAGGTCGAGCACTGCGCGCCTGTGTTGATCGCAAGGCACTCGGCGAACGTACCATCACGCTCGACTGCGATGTTCTGCAAGCCGATGGCGGCACTCGCACTGCCGCGATTACCGGCGCCTATGTCGCGCTATGCGATGCGGTTGCCGTTCTGAAAAAACGTGGCGATATCACGAAAAATCCGATTCTTGGCGCAGTCGCTGCGGTGTCGGTCGGCATCTATCAGGGCAACCCGGTATTGGATCTGGATTACGCTGAAGATTCGCAATGCGATACCGACATGAATGTCGTGATGAACGATGGTGGCGGCTTCATCGAACTGCAGGGTACCGCCGAAGGCCACGCCTTCCGTCGCGACGAGCTCGACGCCCTGCTCGTCATCGCCGACAAGGGGATTCGCGAGTTGCTGGCGTTGCAACAACAGGCATTGGCGGGCGGTTGATTTTCAACACACATGAAAAAACTGGTACTCGCCACTTCCAATCGCGGCAAGGTCATCGAAATGCAGCCTTTGTTGTCAGACATCGGCTACACGATCATTACGCAAACCGAACTTGGCGTATCGGATGCGATTGAAGATGGCCATACGTTCGTCGAAAATGCCCTGATCAAGGCCAGGCACGCGAGTGCCAGCACCGGTTTGCCTGCGATTGCGGACGATTCGGGATTGATCATCGATGCGCTGAACGGCGCACCAGGACTTATTTCCGCACACTATGCCGGCGTGCATGGCGATGCCAAAGGCAATATCGCAAAGGTGCTTGCGGAATTGAAAGGCATTCCGAAAGAACAACGCAGCGCGCGTTTTTATTCGCTGATTGTGATGCTGAAACATGCCGATGATCCGCAGCCCCTGATCGCGGAAGGCATTTGGGAAGGGGAAATCCTGGAATCGCCACGCGGTGAAAACGGCTTCGGTTACGATCCAATTTTTTTCGTGCGGGAACATCAATGCAGTGCCGCCGAATTGTCGGCCGACATCAAGAATCACATCAGCCATCGCGGCCGCGCCTTGTTGAAACTTCGCGAATTATTGAACGCGCGCATCAATAGCTGAAAATCAAAATGCCCGCTTTGATCCCACCTCCACTTTCCCTGTATATCCATATTCCGTGGTGCGTCCGCAAATGCCCGTATTGCGATTTCAACTCGCACCAGCAAAAAGATGCGCTGCCGATTGACGATTACATAGCGGCGCTCACAGACGATCTTGAACAGGATTTACCGCTGGTCTGGGGCCGCTCGATCCATTCGGTTTTTTTTGGTGGTGGCACACCGAGCCTGTTTCCGCCGGATGCCATAGAACGCATCCTCGACGCTTGCCGCGCACGCCTGAAATTTGCACCCAATGCCGAAGTCACGATGGAGTGCAATCCCGGTACCGCCGAACATGGTCGTTTCGAAAACTATTTGAATGCCGGCGTGAACCGTCTCAGTTTCGGCATTCAAAGTTTCAACGATGATTGCCTGAAAACGCTGGGCCGAATCCATGATTCGAACGAAGCGGAAGCCGCTGTCAAAATGGCGCAGGATGCCGGCTACAAAAACATCAACCTCGATTTGATGTTTGCCCTGCCCGGCCAGGATATTGCGATGGCACGTCATGATGTGGAACGGGCGATGGCATTATCGCCCACCCATCTTTCCTACTATCATCTGACACTCGAGCCCAATACGGTTTTCGCCGCAAAGCCACCACCGAATCTGCCGGATGAAGATGCCGCCTGGTCACTTCAGGAACAGGGCCAGGCGATACTGGCGGAGCATGGATTTCGGCAATACGAAATTTCCGCCTACGCCAAATCAGGCATGCAATGTGCACACAATCTGAATTACTGGCGCTACGGCGACTATCTCGGTATCGGGGCCGGTGCGCATGGAAAAATCTCATCCGGTGCAAGCGGTGAAATCCTGCGTCGCTGGAAACTGAAAAATCCGCGCGATTACCTGCAGCATGCAAAAACGGAAAAACGCATTGGTGGCGACGAATACGTCACGATGGAGAATCGTCCCTTCGATTTCATGTTGAACGCGCTACGCTTGTCGGAAGGTTTTTCGATCAAGGATTTCGAAGTCAGGACGGGACTGGAGCGCGCGGCGATCGAGAAAAAACTGTCACATGCAAAATTGATGGGCTGGTTGCTGGAGCAGGGAGATGTGATTATTCCCACCGAGTTTGGCCAGCGATTCAGCAATGATGTGATGGCTTTGTTTCTGGCCGATTGATCCACACAAGGACTATCCTCCGACATGCTTGACACTCAATACATCCGTTGCCCGCATTGTGGCGAACGCTTCGAGGCACTGATTGATGCATCGGGAGGCGATGCCGATTACGTCGAGGACTGCCCCGTCTGCTGCCGCCCGATCATGATGCATTGCCGCACGGACGAGCATGGCGAATTCGACGGCCTGGACGCTGAACAGGACTTTTAACTGGCCTGACTTTCACGCAGCGTTTACAATACGCACCGTAACAGGTGTCGGGAAGTTGGTTTGAATCCAACACTGCCCCCGCAACGGTAAGTCGGCATCGAGCACGATGCATCTTTCAGTGACCACTGGAAATCTTGATTTCTGGGAAGGAGAAAGAGACAGCTTTGGCAATCGCCCTGGCTGTTTGACGAGTCCGGAGACCGGCCTGTTGCCGGGTCATTCGACCCAACGGCGAGTTGCGGTGGGCAACGGGGCGGCGCGGGCGCTTGTCGACAGATGGCGCCCATCGTTTGTCTTTCTCCATCGAAACTCGCTGCATTGCGGGTGAGCTTTTGGAGAACATCATTGAAACGTCTGAATTCAACACACGTCATTAAATTGACGATACTGGGTGTGGCCATCGGCTGCGCCATCCCGGCCCTGGCCAAGGACGCAAACTCGCTGGACACCATACAGGTGACATCCACGCGCAGCGAACTGGCAATCAAGAAAAGTCTGGCTTCCGTCACCGTCATTACACGGGCCGACATCGAACAAAGCCAGGCACCGGATCTCGCCGACCTGCTAAGCCACCAATCTGGACTGGATATTGTCCGTTCCGGCGGCTCCGGCTCGATCGTGTCGATATTCACCCGCGGCAGCAATTCGAATCACACCTTGATCCTGATTGATGGCGTCCGCGTCAACAACGCAATTCAAGGCAGTTTCGATGTCAGCAACCTGCCTGTCGCGATGGTGGAGCGCATTGAGATCGTGCGCGGCCCGCGTGCGGCCTTGTGGGGTTCGGATGCCATTGGTGGCGTCATCCAGATTTTTACCCGCGAACCCAGACAATTCGCAGAATTGCGTGCCGGCAGCTATGGTCGCGCAGAATTCGACGCCGGTTTTGGCGTCGGCGATGAAGAAAGCAATTTTGGCGTGGTGCTGGGTTATGGTCGCCTGACCGGATTTTCCGCCACCAATGCGGCCGCATTCGGTTTCAACCCCGATGATGATGGTTATGACAATCGCCATATTCTGGTTCGTGGCCAAACGGTCTTCGGCAACCAGCGCGTTTCGGCATTTGCCTTGGCGACGAAAGCGAATATCGATTTTGATCAGGGCGTCACCGATCAGGACAATCGCCAGATCGGCCTGAATATGTCGGGCGATATCAGCGAACGCTGGCAGCATTCATTGAGCCTGAGCAACAGCTACGAAAACCTCGAGACTCCGGCTTACGGCAGTGTTTTTGGCAGTCGCCGGCTCGCTCTGGATTGGGTCAACACGATTGACGTGAATGAGCAAAACCGTTTCAACGTCGGCGTGAACTGGAGTCGCGAAAAAGGCTTCAGCGAAGATTACGGAGTGTTGAGCATCGACGAAACCCGTCGCAATACCGGCCTGTTTGCGTCCTGGTATGGCGAGTTCGACGCGAATCGTTTCGAGCTTGCCCTGCGTCACGAAGACAATAGCCAATTCGACGGAAAAACCACGGCACAAGCCGCCTGGGGATTGCAGATCAACGACAGTCTTCGCTTCCGCGCGAGCTGGGGTCAGGGCTTCCGTGCACCCAATTTCAATGAACTCTACTATCCCGGTTTCTTCGGTTTTTACGCTGGCAATCCGAATTTGCGTCCCGAGGAGTCGAACAGTGTCGAACTGGGATTCCGCTGGGATCAGGATTCGAGACAGCAATGGGAACTGTCGGCCTTCCGCACCCGCGTCGACGCACTGATTGCATTTGAGGGGCTCAACTCCAGCGCCATCAACATCAGCAAGGCCGCGTTGGACGGTGCCGAAGCCAGCTACAAATTCAAGGGCGAGATTTTTTCCCTGACGACCAATGCAAGCTGGCTCGATGCCCGCAACGACATCACCGATGAAAAATTGCTGCGCCGCGCCGATCGCAAACTGAATGTCACCACCAATATCAAGATCAATGACCAATGGAATTGGGGACTCGATTTTCAGGCTGCCTCGGAACGACCCGACTTCGGCGCGAGTACGGCCGGCTATGGTCGTGTGGATGCCCGCGTTAGCTACCATTTTGCCGATGCATGGACACTGGAAGCACGCCTCGAAAATCTCGGCGACAAGGACTACCAGCTGATACAGGGCTATAACACGGCAGGCAGAAGCGGCCTGATTACCCTACGCTGGAACGGCAAAAACTAGAAAATCGGCCATCATCCGGATTACGTCATCGAGATGTAAAAAGATGTGTTTTGACTGGCTTCGAATGCCCCGCTGTGCCTAAAATCACGGTGGGGGATTATCTCGGGAGCCTGGCATGTCTGATTCAAGCATTGCGTCGCATAACACTGCGCCGACATTGGCCTCGAAAAACCTGCCGAGACGCGTCCGGCATTTGCTGGAAGGAATTCTCGAATTTGCATCGGATGAATTCGAAAGCGGACTGATGTCCAGTCTCAACGAATTCGAACAGCAATTATTCAAATTCGCCGAACAAGCGCGCAGCGCTACCGTACAAACACGCTGGCTTGAAGCACAAAGACTGATCAAGCGCACTCGCCACGACCTGGTCCCGAGATTTCTGATTGCCCTGGAAGCCGAGCTCTCCATCTTGCGCGACCCCTACCAGCCCAAACCCCTGTTCATGTCACGCAGCGGCGTCGGTCTGGGTACTGAGCTATCGCTGGTCAACGATCTGGAGATGGATGAATCGACGATCCTGATCGAAATTTCCAACCGCGCAGAAATGCGCAACAGCCTGCCGCTGTATTTGCTGGGGCAGCGCTTCGGTGTCCTCGCCGGCAAGCCGGCCCTCGATTCGGAGTCCTTGCCGATCGGGCCTCAGGCGCTATGCCGCATGCTGCGGGATGCCTCCGACTGCCTCGGTCTTGGCGAAGAACATCGCCTGATGTTTTTCAAGATTTTTGAAAAACAGATCATGCCGCTGTATGGCAACCTGATCGAATCAGTTAACAATTATCTGGCCAAAAACAATGTGCTGCCGAATTTGCAGTACGTGCCGATTCGCGCAAGACCAAAATCGCAAAATGTGCCGGTCGAAAAATTGACCGAACGCAACCAGCAGGCAGCGAAGGGACATGCCGAAAATAATATCGGCCTGTCACTAGCCGATGATGGGCGGCCAGGTACGGCACGTTCATCGCTGCGAGCCAGCGAGAGTCCGGAGGCGGCCAGAAAAGACCTGCCAGATGGCGCGCAAAACCTTTCTGGAAATCCGTTCACCGGTGGAATGGCCGGCATGCAGAAATCCGGCGCCGTTGGAGGAGTGCAAAGTGGCGGAGTACAAAGAGGTATCGGCAACAGTTCCGGCCTGAGCATTCGCGGCAATCTTGCAGAACAAAACAAGGGCGAAGACGGACAGGAATCCGGTGGCGAACTGGATGAAGCCAGTTTCAACATGATGCGCCAGTTGCTGGCAAGCCGAAAACAGCTGCTCGGCAAGCTTAATCCCGACAAGATACAGGTCGGTACCAGCAAGGCCGAACCGGTAGCGCCTTCCCTTCTGCAAAAAACCCTGCAGATGTTGCAGGGCAAACCGGCAACCCCCGTTCTGAGTGCAGGCAAACCGGTCGCTCGCAACATCCAGCACATCAAGCAAGACCTGATGTCACAGCTCAGGATGAACTCCGACAGTCAGGAAGCACCGGTCCTGAACGAGGAGGACAATGACGCGATTGATCTGGTCGGCATGCTTTTCGACAGCATCAACAAAGACGTCAAGGCAAACAGTCCAGCGGCGCATTTGCTGGCAAAGCTCCAGGTTCCCCTGCTGCGTGTTGCCTTGCAGGACAAAGGCTTTTTCACCAAACAGAACCATCCGGCCCGGCAGATGCTGGGTGCCATTGCCGAATCCGGCGCCTACTGGCTGGGTGACGATGATGCCGATCCAGCCCTGCTCGGCAAAATGAATGCGGTCGTTGACCGGACCGTACGTGAATTCGATGGCGACATGGGTCTGTTCCAGCAACTGCTGACCGACATCAATTCGCATCTGCAAATTCTGACGCGCAAGGCGGAAGTGGCGGAAAAACGTCATATCGAAGCTGCGCGCGGGAAAGAAAAACTGGCCATGGCGCGCGACCAGGCCTCTATTGCAGTCAATGGCCTGCTAAAAGACCAATCGCTGCCCCGCTTCACCCATACCCTGTTGAGCCAAGCCTGGACCGACGTCATGGCCTTGACGGCACTGCGTTCAGGAGAGGATTCGGAAGCCTGGAAACAACATCTGAATGTTGCCGAACGCCTGATCCAGGTGGCGAAGGCAGCACCGGGTCAATCGCCGATATCGTCGGAAGAGGCTGCCCAGCTAAAACAGGAACTGGAAAGTTCGCTGACGCAGGTCGGCTATCAAACCGATGAAGCAACGGCCATTACCGAACGCCTGATCGATCCGCAGTCCGGCAAGGAAGGCGATTCGGCAAGTCGCACTGAATTGACGATGCGGCTTAAATCGCGGGCACGTTTCGGCGAAGATGTCTCCGCATCGAAAGCAAAAAAAGTAAAACTTACCGCCGAAGAACAGGCGCGTTGCGAGCAGCTGAAATTGCTGGCCTTCGGCACCTGGTTCGAGTTCGTCACCAATCAGCAAGGTGATCGTGTTCGCAGGCGGATGGCATGGTACAGCACCACCACGGGCCACAGCCTGTTCGTAAACCAGCGCGGCCAGAAAGTTGGTGAATACCATCTTGAAGTGCTGGCAAGAATGCTGGTTCGCGGTGAGTTGTTCATCGTTGAAGAACAGGCCGGCGGCATTATCGATCGTGCCTGGAAATCCGTGATGAATGCATTGCGGTCATTCGCGGGCCAATCCGCTGCGGAGGCAAAATGAACAACGAATATCGCCGTGCTCGCCGTCGCAAGGTGGGCTATAACGTCGAAGTTTTCGACACGATGACCGAAGCCGTCATCGGGCGCCTGAGCAACCTGTCCGAAACCGGCATGCTGCTCATCATGCACGAACCCTTGATGAATGACGCCCTTTATCAACTCCGCCTGAGCTTGCCGGACCAGCTTGGCGTTGCGCAAACCATCGATGTCGGCGCACATGAGCTGTGGGCCGATGAAGCGGCGGCACCGGGTCAGGTCTGGATCGGCTTTCGTTTTATCGATGTCTCTCCTGCCCATGTTGCGTTTATACGTGAATGGGTTGACGCACCCGGTGGCCACTACGTCTGATATGCGAGCTGTCAAAATATTTTTTTTGATTGTGGCATGTTGCCTGACAGGCAGTTGCAGCGACACCGAACCCGACGTAAAAAAAATCAGTGTTGACGGATCCGATACTCTGTTGAAAATCCGCGATGACTCGCCGCAATCGGCAGCCCAGGCAATCGAGGCCATTAAGCAGGTATTGCAGGATCAACACCGGTATTCCCATGCCTGGAAGGCTTCCGAATTAGGCTCGATCAACGCCTCGCTCGCTTCCGGTCGTGGCGCGAGCATTTCAAATGACAATCTCGCATTGCTGGCAACCAGCAAGCCGCTTTACATCGCGAGCGACGGTTACTACGACCCAGATATCGGTTCCCTGGTAAGAATGTGGGGTTTTTACACCGATAAATTTCCGATCAATGAAAAGCCGCCTTCGGCCGAAACGATTTCTTCCTGGCTGGCCAATAAACCGGATTTTCTGGACATCAAGGTAAACGGAAACATCATTACCGCTAAAAATCCGTACACCCAACTCGACTTCTCCACCCTTCTGGAAGGCGTTGCCGCGAACGAAATCAAACGCATTCTGGCGAAACAGCAAATTCATGATGCCATGGTGATCATGGGTTCGGACCAAATCACCATCGGCGACGAAAACACGCGCCCTTGGACCGTAAAACTGAAAGACCCCTTTGGCGGTGATTTGGGCCAGATAGACATGCAGGGGAATGAAGCCTTGTTCAGTTCGGGCAATTTCAATAAATTCCGGGTGGCACCGACCGGTTCGCGGTGGGGGCATGTGCTGAACCCCCGCACCGGAAAACCTGCACAAGGCTCTGCCGCCGTTGTCGTACTGCACGGCGATCCTGTGGTGGCGGATGTGGCTTCCACTGCCCTGATGGCGGCGGGACCGGGTGATTTTCGCCGATTGGTCATTCGCATGAAACTGGCTTGCGCCATGATGGTGACCGAGGAAAATGAATTGCTGATCACCACGCAGATGAAGAAACGCATCAGCTTTTTCCGTGATCCGGTTCCCCTGGGCAAGCCGATTGCCAATGGCGATAGCTGTCAATAGTCAGGTCATGGACCGGCAGGATTAACAACAAAAAAATTCCGAATACGGCAAAATTGCCTAAATTGGAAAAGAGAACAACATGAGCCTTTACCGCGAACATCTCGACACCGTCATAAAACGCGCCGACCTGGCTTTGGCTGCCACCGGCTTTGAGCATCTTGTGATTGCATCAGGCATCGAAAAATTTCGTTTTCTGGACGACATGCCCTATCCGTTCAAAACGAATCCGCAATTCAAATACTGGCTGCCACTGACGCGGCATCCGCATAGCTGGATTATCCATACGCCCGGCAAAAGACCTTCGCTGGTCTATTTCCAGCCCGACGATTACTGGCATGTTCCGCCGAGCGCACCTTCCGGTGACTGGGTCGAACATTTTGATATCCATATCATTGACAGTCCGGAGCAAGCCGCGAAGTTCCTTCCGCAGGGCAAGTCCGCCATTATTGGCGAAGCCGATGCCGCCATTGGCGAGTTTGCGCCAAACAATCCCGCTGCCGTTATCCATCATCTGCATTTTCACCGCGCCTTCAAGACGGCGTATGAGTTGAGCCTGATGCGCAAGGCACAGCGGAACGGCGTGCATGGACATCTTGCGGCTGCCGCGGCGTTCAATGCCGGAGAATCGGAAGCCGGCATCAATCTGGCATTCCTTAAAGCCGCCAGACATACCGATAGCGATACGCCCTACAACAATATCGTTGCTTTGAATGAAAATGGCGCCACGCTGCATTATCAATACAAGAGTTTCGACAAGCCGCGCGAACATCGCTCATTGTTGATTGATGCCGGCGCCGAAGTTGACGGCTATTCTTCCGATATCACGCGCACCTGGACCAATGGCGACACCCGCTTCACCGACCTGGTGAATGCCGTGGACAAGGAACAACTTGCCCTGGCGGCCAAAGTGCAGGCCAATGTCGATTACCGCGACCTGCACCTGGAATGCCACTTGCGGCTTGGCAGTGTGCTGAAAGCATTGGATATCGTGGATATGGATCCCGGCAGCATGATGGAGGCTGGTGTCACGTCGACCTTTTTCCCGCACGGGCTGGGCCATCCGATTGGCTTGCAAGTACATGATGTCGCCGGTTTCGCAGCCGATGAAAGCGGCTCCCTGATTCCGAAGCCAAACGGTCATCCTTATCTGCGCATGACTCGCACACTGAAGCCTGGCATGGTGGTCACGATTGAACCGGGTATTTATTTCATTCCGACATTGCTGCACAAGCTGAAGTCTTCGAAACATTCCGCCGCCGTCAACTGGCGGAATGTCCAACACCTGACTGCCTTCGGCGGCGTGCGGATCGAAGACGAAGTCCATTGCACCGATGCTGCGGCTGAAAACCTCACGCGTGATGCATTTCGAGAAATCCAAAACGACTAGACTGACAGGGTGCGCGATCAGCGCACCCTGATTTCATCAACCGCTAAAATCGATAATACGTTTTATTTTTTGCGGAAGCGTTTTACTGCGAATACGACCAAACCGATCAACAGCCACAGCGGCCATATCGCAATCACGTCGATCACGATATCCAGCAGAGCGTACCAACCGACCGAAACGGCACTGAACATGCGGCTGAAAAAGCCGGGACGAATCTCCTTGGCGATCGCATCGACATCGTCGACTTCGGTTTTGCGCACCTTGCTCAACTGGTAGAGCGAAAGACTGATCGTACTGAAGGCAACCTTGTCTTCCACTTCCTTCTGCACCACGACGGCTTCATCGCGATTGGCCTTGGCGTCGTTCTGACCGGAAATGACGGCTGCTTTGTCGCTGATTTTTCCGGGGGAAGTACTCAAGTCGCCCAACTGCCTTTGCGCTTCCTGGTTACGCAGGAATTCCAGTTGCTTCCTGAGCAATTCAAACTGTACGTCGCGTGCCTCGAAATTGCGCTGATCCAGAAATTCGATTTGACTCACCAACGCGCGCAGGAAATCCTGGGTTCTGGCACTCGGGACTCGTACCGTAAGATTTCCGCGCACCGTGTATTCGGCCAGTTCCATCAATTTTGCATTACCTACCGGATAGCGGTTGACCCGTTCGATAGTGGAATTGATCTGGTTGCCAACCACGAATCCGCCCTGATTCGCTACGATGTTTTCAATGGCGATCGCCGACTGGTAAACATCCTTGACCCGGAAATCTGCGCTGGCGGTACGAACGAATTTCCGTTCGCCGTCCACATATGAAGTTGCGCTTGAAACGAGATGGTCGGCCGTGACTTTTTCTTCAGACGATTTATCCATCATGCCGTCGTCGCTTCGCGCACGACTGGCAGCTTCCGGTGCGGGAGGTGCCGCTGCAAAATTCGCCGTTTCCGCTACTACGGCGTCGCTACTTGCCGCCGCATCCGTTGCCGCTACATCGGCAGACGACTCCTGTGATTTTGAACATGCTGCCAGGATGACAAGCAGTACAGCCGACAACAACACCAACATGATCTTGCGCATTACGGAATCTCCCCTGATTGAAGTTGAACGATTGGATGAAATGATGGTTCGGCAGCATTAATTGCCGGCCATACTGGATTCAACGCACGCCAGTAGCAATAAGGGGTTAAGCCGTTTTTAAATAATGGTTACGATTGGTTAAGCCAGTTTTGAAAAAGGGAACCCGCATAAAAAAATCCCGACCATGGCCGGGATTTTCAGCTTGCAAATTGCATTCTGTCAGTAGCAGATATTGTCTATGCACCTTGCAGATTGCATCGTTTTTTCCATCGCAAAAAGTATCTTTCCTGCAAAATGCCCGCCACGATTACTCGGCAGGCGTCACCTTCAACATCATGCTATCCACGGCCACAACCCGCACTGCCGTGCCGGCCGGCAAATCGGGGCCCTGCACGGTCCAGAAGGCATCGCCGATCTTGACCCGGCCCTGTCCATTGATAATAGCCGTTTCCAGGTTCAGCACTCTGTCGACCAATTGTTCGCCACGGCGATTGAGCAGCGGCTGGTCACTGGGGGATTCTTTTTCGCGGAAGAATTTCACGTAAACGGCAATCGAGACAAAGGAAAAAATCACAAACAACACGACCTGCGTCAGCACGGACAAAGCCGGTAGCAGCCACACGATAAAGAACACGACTGCCGCCGCCAATCCCAGCCACAGAAGAAAAAGACCGGGTGCCATCGTCTCCGCCGCAATCAACAGAAGCGCAAGACAGGCCCACAGAATCATTTTCGGACTCATATTATTTCCTTCGATTATTTAGCCGCTTTGGCGGCGATGGAAGCTTTTTGCCGGTCTGAACTGTCTTTCGCGAGCTCAGCGATACCGGCAATGCTTCCCATGACGCCAGTCACATCGGTCGGCAAAATCATCAGGCGCTGATTTGGCGAGTTGGCGAAATCTTTCAGCGCTTCGATATATTTCTGCGCCACGAAGTAGTTGATCGCCTGTACATCACCGGATGCGATGGCGTCAGACACCATGCTCGTCGCCTTGGCTTCCGCTTCTGCCAGACGTTCGCGGGCTTCGGCCTCGCGGAATGCCGCTTCGCGTTTACCTTCGGCTTGCAGAATGGCGCCCTGCTTTTCACCTTCGGCACGCAGGATTTCGGATTGGCGCAGACCTTCGGCTTCGAGGATATTGGCGCGTTTTTCGCGCTCGGCTTTCATTTGGCGCGCCATCGAATCGATCAAATCGCGCGGCGGCTGAATGTCTTTCAATTCAATCCGGTTTGCCTTGATGCCCCAGGGATGCGTGGCCTGATCCACCACACCCAGCAACTTGGCATTGATTTCATCACGCTTGGACAGGGATTCGTCCAGATCCATCGAGCCGATGGCGGTACGGATATTGGTCATCACGAGGGCAATGGTCGCCTGCTCGAGATTCGAAACTTCATAAGCCGCCTTGGCCGCATCGAGGACCTGGAAAAAAACCACGCCGTCCACCTTTACCACGGCATTGTCTTTGGTGATCACATCCTGCGATGGGATTTCCAGCACTTGTTCCATCATGTTCACCTTTCGGCCGATGCCCTGGATGATAGGAAACAGGAAATGCAGACCGGGGCTCAACGTGTGGGTATATTTACCGAAACGCTCCACCGTCCACTCGTAACCCTGAGGGACCATGCGCACCATTTTGCCCACGAATATCACCACAAACAGCAGAAGTACCAAAACTAGAAACATGCCCATGACGAACTCCTTGAAATGTCGGGTCAAGTATATTGGTTTCGGCCGCCGGTTTGTTGCGACCCTTTTGGGCCTGCCTGCATCTCCCTGTCTGTGACATCCCCTTTCGCCATAGATGTTCCTTCCAGCCTGCTGAACCGAGCCCGAAATGGCGAGGCAGAGGCCTTTGAACAACTTTACCGCTGGTTTGAAAGGCCCGTCTTCACACTGGCATTGCGCTTATGCGGCCAGCGCGAGGAGGCGCAAGACATCCTGCAAGAGACCATGTTGAAACTGCTCGGAAAAATAGCGGAATTTCGTGGTGAATCGCCCTTTTGGGGCTGGCTACGGCAAATTGCGGTGAATGAATGCCTGATGCGCCTCCGCAAGCGCCACCCCGGCCTGGAAACGGATATGGACGGGGAATCGGATTTTCTGGAGGCGGATATTTTATTACCGCCACAGGCGGCCGATGCGCGACTGCTCACGGAAGCGATGAACCGCCTGCCCGCAACGACCCGTAGCGTGCTTTGGCTTTACCACGTGGAAGGTTATACCCATGACGAGATCGCGGGCCTGATGGATAAAACAATTTCGTTTTCGAAATCACAATGCGCGCGCGGCGGAAAAAAATTGCGTGAACTTCTAAATATCGACAAGGAGGTACCAAGCCATGGCTGATATCTCGGCACAGCACTACGGCATCAATATCGGGCAGGCATTGCGTGACCTGCCACTGGAAGCACCCATGCATTCCGCGTGGCCCATGCTTTCGGAGCGGATTCCGAAAAAGAAATCTCGGCGTTATTTTCCTGCGGCACTCGCTGCCGGGTTTTTACTGCTGGCAATAATTCCGCTTGGCCTGCATTCACCGCCCGACAGCGGGAGTACAAACGACGGGGATTTGCAGACGTTGATGCAGCAATCATCACAGCTCGAAAACATCATCGTCGCAACACGCAATTCCACCGCCAGCAGTGCAAGCGCCGAGGTGATCAGCCTCGCTCTGGAAGACCGCATCCACGCCATCGACAGCCAACTTGCTTCGGGCAGCCTGGGTGTCTCGCAACAACTGAACCTCTGGCAACAGCGCGTCGATATTCTGCAGGAAGCGACAAGGCTGTATTCCTCGCAACGTTATCGACAAGCCGAAGGCCAACCCTATGAAATTGCCATGGTGGAATCGTATTGAAAACCATGCCCTTAGAAAATTCGACACGGAGATTCAAGATGAAATTAAAAACCCTTAGCCTGGTTCTGGCCTGCACACTGATGAACGGTGTGTTCGCGGCAGAACCTTCAACAACGAGCCCTGCCGAGCAGAAAGCCGCCAAGGCGGAAATAGACAGCCTGATCGAACGCATCGAAGTACTGTCGAAAAAACTAGGGCCTGGCAACTCGATCAACATCGATATCCGCAAGCATGATTCCGAATGGACTCCGCCGCCCGGCGGCCATGGCCCGCGTGAAGTCGTGATCGAGCGCCGCATGGCTCCGACAGCACGGGCGCAGGCAGAAGTCATGCGATCCAAACCCGGTATCGGCATCGTGATGGCACCCAATGCCGCCGCCAACGGTGTGCTGATCGGTGCTGTTACGCCTGATGGTCCGGCATCGAAAGCAGGCCTTCGCTCGAGTGACGTTTTGCTCAGCATTGATGGAAAAAATATCGGCAGCAGTGGCCGGGATGGCCTCGACAAGGCACGTGAATTATTGTCGGATTTGAAAGTCGGGCAGAATGTGCAAGTGGTTTACGCTCGTGCCGGCAAAACCGGAAAAGCGAATATCAAGGTCGACAATATCGGACGCGTAATGATGTTCAGTGATCGCGATGGCGAATTCGCACCTCGTGCCTATGGACACGGAAAACGCATGATGATGGGCGGCCCGGATGCCCGTGAAAACCTTGAAATCATGGCCTTTGGCGATTGCGAAAAATCCGGCAAGAAGGACTGCGCTCCGCCGCGCATTTTCGAAGCGCTGCGCTGGCAGGGTTTGAATCTTGCGTCACTGGATGCCCAACTCGGTCGATATTTTGGAACCGAGAAAGGCGTGTTGGTGATCAGTGCCAGCCCGGACATGAAAAACCTGCAAAGCGGCGATGTCATCCTGCGTGTGGAAACTACCTCGACTCAATCTCCCCGTGATGTGATGCGGGTGCTTCGCGAAAAGAAAGTCGGTGAAAAGATCAGTCTGCAGGTATTGCGCGACCGGAAGACACTGACGGTCGACATTACGGTACCGGAAGCCAAGGCAATGCCGTTTTTGACTCCTCCACCTGCACCCCCAGCTCCACCTGCCCCGCCACGGGCACCCGGTCAAACGCCACCACCGGCGGCGCCCGCGCCACCTGCTCCGCCAATGGGCATGCGCTTCAATGATAACAATCAGGAATCGACAGTCTGGATCAGCCAGAATGTCGATGCAGACAACGAGGTCAATCAGGATATTAGTATCGAAATAGCGAGGTAATTCCTGCGATAGCCAGTCGCGGGAACTATTGCTGCTTCGCCTGTCTCCTATCTTCCGTTAAGACAAACTCTCTTTTATTCCCGGCTCTCACTAGGCCGGGATTTTTTTGTCCGACGGCAATAAAAGCAAGGGTCGGCAAACAGCCTCAATAGATTATTCACATGCAATGCCCGTATGATGAAGCGACTACCGGGGATAAGCTGTGAAAACAGTCAAACAGAGTCTGGATGATTTATCGCGCAGCCTGCGAGAACGTCCTGACGAAATCATGCTCGAAATCGGTGCCGGCGGCGAACTTCTGGTCGCGCGTATCCGGGTCGCTGCGATTTCACTGCTGTTCCTGCTCCCGATTACCAATCTGCTTCTGGGCGGATCGTATTATGAAAGCTTCACCGGTGCGCTAGGTACCACCGGTGCGTTTTTGTTGAGCCTGCTCTGGCTGAAGTTGTCGCGGCAACATCGCCTTTATCGCTGGCTGCCATTTGTTTCGGCAGCTTGCGATGTCAGCATGGTCAGTACCGTCTTGTGCCTTCTGTCACTCAACAATGCCTCGGCCGGCTTGAACAGTGTTGTCGTCTGGTGCTGCTACCCGCTCGCCATCATGGCAACCGCTCTGCGAAACGACGTGCGCATCTGTCTGTTAACCGGCGCTTTGGCCATCGTGCAATTTTCACTGCTTTCCCTTTTCATCATGAATCAAGGTGATGCTGCGGTTGCCTCGCTAGACTACGGCGTGGTTTCCGCATCCAACCAGGTGCAGAGAGTCGTCGTATTGTTGGCGGTCAGCATGCTGACTGCCGTGGTGGTCTACCGCATGCAGCTATTGGTGCAGTTATCGGGAACCGATGGCTTGACCGGTCTGCCCAACCGGCTTTACTTGAACCACCGCGTTCCGCATTTACTGCAACAGGCGAAAACAGACAATGCGACCTTGTCGATCGCCATCATCGACATGGATTTGTTCAAGCGCATCAATGACGATCTCGGCCATATTGTCGGCGACAGGGCATTGCGTCATGTCGTCCAGACCCTGCGGGAAGAACTTCATGATGAAGAGCCTCTCATCCGTATCGGCGGGGAAGAATTCCTGCTGGTCATGCGCATGCCGATCGGTAGCGCCTGGGAACGGATCGAATTCCTGCGCAAACGACTGAATGACAAGCCTTTCCTGGCCGAAGCCGGTAGTGTGCCGCGCGTCCTGAGTTTTTCGGCCGGCATTGCCTGTTCGCCGCATGATGCCAGCGACATTTCAGGCTTGCTGAAACATGCCGACCGCAGATTAAGGTCCGCAAAGCAACAAGGGCGAAATCGCGTCATAGCGCGCGATTAGGCCGATTACTTGCTCCAAACCCGTGTCTGCACTACCCTGCGTCATCGCTTTGGGGATCAAGACACATGGATATTTTGAAGGGTTTGTTTGGCTTGGCTGTGCTAATCGGTATCGCCTGGATTTTTTCGAATAATAAATCGCGGGTCGATTGGAAATTGGTCGGCACCGGCGTTTTCCTTCAAATTGCCTTTGCTGCATTTGTTTTGCTTACACCGTTCGGAAACTGGTTTTTCAGCAAGTTGGGCGAAGCTTTCGTTACCTTGCTGAGCTTCACCAATGCCGGCTCCGAGATGATTTTCGGCGCATTGAGCAAGCCCGACAAACTCGGATTTATCTTCGTTTTCCATGCCCTGCCCACCATCATTTTCTTTGCTGCGCTGATGGCCATTCTCTATCACCTGAACATCATGCAGCAGATCGTGAAAGTCATGGCATGGCTGATTACCAAAGTGATGAAAGTTTCCGGTGCAGAAACCACATCGGTATGTGCCAGTGTCTTTATCGGGCAGACTGAGGCACCGCTTACCGTGCGCCCATATATCAGCAAGATGACCGATTCCGAACTGCTGACCATGATGATCGGCGGTATGGCACATATTGCCGGTGGCGTAATGGCGATTTACATCGGCATGCTTGCAGGCAGCGATACAACACTCCAAGTGATGTACGCCAAGCATTTCCTTGCCGCTTCCATCATGGCGGCACCGGCTACCTTGCTGATTGCAAAAATCCTGATACCCGAAACCGGCACACCGCTGACTACCGGCAAGGTGGAAGTCCATTTCGAACGTGAAAGCAAAAACATCATCGATGCTGCAGCTGCAGGCGCCTCGGATGGCATGCGTCTTGCTCTGAATGTTGCCGCGATGTTGCTCGCCTTCGTTGCCCTGATTGCAATGGTGAATGCATTTATCGGCTGGTGTGGCGATATTCACATGAGCGGCTACAACAGCCTGAACATGATGCTGAACCAGGGTGCCGCTGTTGGCGCCACGCCGATCAAACTTAATCTTGGCTTGATTCTTGGCTATATCCTCGCGCCGATTGCCTGGGTAATCGGCATCGAATGGAACGATGCGGTAATTGCTGGCGGCCTGATTGGCCAGAAAGTCGTACTGAACGAATTTGTTGCCTATCTGCAATTGGCAGCTACGCCGGTGGGAGATGGCGTCGGTGCGATCAGCGAACATTCCAGGCTGATTCTGACTTATGCCTTGTGCGGCTTTGCCAACTTTGCGTCGATTGCAATCCAGATCGGCGGTATTGGTGCGCTTGCGCCGGAACGGCGCAGTGACCTGGCCCGTTTTGGTTTGCGCGCTGTTTTGGGCGG
>ERZ795044.471-NODE-471-length-37551-cov-5.777310_pt1 | contig 37551 bp, 36 predicted proteins | sample MGYA00375128_ERZ795044 | MGnify/ENA primary metagenome ERZ795044 (study PRJEB30173, sample SAMN05720213) | anaerobic digester metagenome | isolation source: active sludge of municipal wastewater-treating anaerobic digesters | place: USA | collected 2014-12-22 ...
GGGGGGAGCAAACGAAAGGGGCAGTTAATGGAGACTTAATGCCAGAATAAAGCGGTATTTAATGTAGTTTTAGCAAAATAGGTGCTATGAAGTTCCTTAAATGGTTTGGCCTCATCCTGTTAGTGCTGATTATCGTTTATCTGCTCGGACCCAAACCTTCAAAACCAAAGTACAGTCTCGTAATGCCCGCTATTCCTGCCGAACCGGCTGCATTGGAGGGTTTTATCAAAAATCAGGAGAGCAAACACAAGCTGAAACCTGATAATGAAGCAAGGATCATCTGGATGAATGATTCTGTGAAACAAAAGACAGAATATGCTGTCGTTTATCTCCACGGATTCAGTGCATCACAGGAAGAAGGAGATCCGGTGCATTATGAATTTGCCCAGCAGTTTGGATGCAATTTATACCTGAGTCGTTTGGATGCCCATGGTGTGGATACAACCGATCCATTGGCCAGCTTTTCTGCAACGGGTTTATGGGAATCAGCCAAAGAAGCTTATGCCATCGGCAAACAGCTGGGGAAAAAAGTAATCCTGCTTTCTACCTCCACCGGTGGTACCGTGGCTTTGAAACTGGCCGCGGAATATCCTGATATCGCCGGACTGATCCTGCTTTCTCCCAATATTGCGATCAATGATCCCAATGCCTGGTTATTGAATAATCCATGGGGATTGCAGATTGCGCATTTGGTAACAGGTAAACACCGGAAAGTGGAGGATACCACAGCGATCTATGCGCAGTACTGGAATAACTGGTATTCCACCACATCATTGGTACAATTAGAAGAATTACTGGAAAGCACCATGAAGGAATCCACCTTCCGGAAAGTAACACAACCCACTTTATTGCTTTATTATTATAAAGATGAAAAACAGCAGGATAATGTGGTAAAAGTGTCTGCGATGAAAAGAATGTTCAATCAGTTGGGGACGCCTGAAAATATGAAAAGACAGGTAGCGATTCCCAATGCAGGGAATCATGTGATCGGGTCTTATATCAAATCGAAGGATGTGGAATCGGTGATGAGGGAGTGTGAGAAATTTGGGAGGGAGGTGTTGAAATTGGGGGAGTGATTTTGATGCGCTCGAAGAGTCCTATGGACAAAAAGAGAGATATTCACCGCGGAGAACATGAGGACAGGGAGTTTACGCAGAGAGATTTTAAAATTGGTATCAATTTTTTTATAAGCTTAGCCCCCAGAGCTCTGCGAGCGCTCGAAATAGTTGTTAGGCCTGAATTGTCTCTAAACTGTTCATTAAAGCTCTGCGAGAACTCGGCGTTCTCATGTTCTCTGCGGTGAATCTCTCTATCTTTTTCTACATTTGCTCCAATGCCCGACACACATCGCACCAATCAATTATTACAATCTTACTTTGATAAAGTACTGGTGCTGACCGTTCCCCGTTTTACAGACCGGCATGAAAAAGTGAAGCAGCGGCTGCAGGGTATTCAATTTGATTTTTTTTATGGGGCCGATAAAAATGAGCTGACCGACTCATCCATCCGGGAGCGCTATCATTACAATAAAAAAAATACCCTCGCCCCCGGCTATTATTTCAAACCATTGAACAGTGGTGAAATTGCCTGCTCCCTATCTCACCGCATGATCTACCAGGCCATGATCGATCAGCAGTGGAAAAAAGTATTGGTGCTGGAAGATGATGTAGTACCTGATGAACAGAACCTTGCTGCACTCGAAGCCTGCTTACAGGAATTGCCGGCCGACTGGGATTTGTTTTACCTCGGCTATCTGAAAAATGATCAGCTGACCGCAGGAAAAAAATGGCAAAATGCCTGGTACCGGCTCCTGGCTTTTATCGGATTGAGCAAAATGCCATTGCGCATGATTAAGAACCGCCTGCCCAAAAATTTCAGTCCGCACTTGTGGAAAGCCGGCTTTCATGATTGCACGCATGCTTATGCTGTTAGTCTGGAAGGAGCTAAAAAATTACTGGCCGCCCAAACACCGGTTACTTACCGGGCCGATAACCTGCTCACGGCATTGGTATTGAAAGAAGAGCTGCAGGCATTTGCCTGCAAAAAATTCCTTTTCAACCAGGAAGTATTTACTGATCATACGGATCGTTCGCATATCCGTGAAAAATGGGCCAATCAATGATTCCTAATATTTTTCATTTTGTTTTTGGTATGGCACCCGATTTCGGGGGCAAGCCCTTTTCACTGGTACATTACCTGGCAGTAAAATCTGCAGTAGAGCTGAACAAGCCCGATGCCGCTATTTTTCATTACCAGTATGAACCCACAGGAGAATGGTGGGAAAAGGCCAAACCATTGCTCACGCTGAAACAGGTAAAGGCACCGGAAAGCATCATGGGTAATCCTTTGTTACATGTGGCGCATAAAGCTGATATTATTCGTTTACAGGCCTTGCAGGAAACAGGTGGTGTTTATCTCGACCTCGATACGATTTCTGTTCGTCCATTGACCAGCTTGTATCATCATGAATTTATCATCGGTCAGGAATTGAAAGCAGCTTTTGTTCCCCGCAACTGGCGGCAAAAGTTGAAAAAGCAACTTGGATGGACGAAAGAAAATTCAGTTGCTTCAACCGGGCTCTGCAACGCAGTACTGCTGGCCCAAAAGAACAGCCGCTTTATCAACCGCTGGCTGGAGGAGTATAAAAACTTTCGTTCCACTGGTCGTGATAAATACTGGAATGAACATTCCGTACTGGTGCCACAGCGTCTGGCCGCTGAACATCCTGATGAACTGACCCAACTGGGGCCCTATGCTTTTCATTATCCTTTGTATAATCAGGAAGGGTTGGCCATGATGTTTGCAGAACAGCATGCATTTCCTGAAGCCTATGTACACCATCTCTGGGAATCATTTGCCTGGGAGCCCTATATGGCGGCACTGAGTCCGGAAATGATCCTCGAAAAAGATACTACCTATAACCTCATCGCCCGGAAATTCCTCTGATATGAAAATCGGATTTGCTGCCAGATATGATCCCCGGGATAAACAAACATGGTCCGGCACTGCCTATTATACCTATCAGCAATTAAAAAAATACGGCGAAGTAGAGATCTTTCAGTTTCCGCTTCCCAAGTTGTTGCAGGAATGGTTGACGATGCAGAAAAGTATCAACCGGCGCTGGTTTGGCAAGCAAAGTTCAGTAGAGTTTCTGTCTGCTTATGCCCGTTATTTCAGTCGCCGGCTCACAGCAGCTTTGAAAAAAAATCCCGTTGATATTTTATTTGTTTCCGCCTCTTCGCAAATGATCGCTGAAGTGAAAACTGATATTCCGATTATCTACATGACGGATGCGACCTTTCAGCAATTGCAGGGATATTACCAAAGTTTCAGCAACCTGCCTGACTATAATATCCGGCAGGGGATTGCACTGGATAAGCGTGCTTTCCAAAAAGCAGCGCATTGTATGCTGGCATCAGACTGGTGTAAACAATCAGCCATTCATGATTATGGTATGGCGGATGAAAAAATAACTGTTGTTCCCTGTGGCGCCAATCTTGATCAGGTGCCTATGACAGGGGAGATTGGTTCTTCGCAACAAGGTAACTGCCGGTTACTTTTCTTAGGAGTAGACTGGGAGCGAAAAGGAGGAGCGATTGCCCTGGAAGCTTTTCGTCTGTTGAAGAAAGAAAATACATCAGCCACATTGCGGATTATTGGCTGTGTGCCACCGGTAGAGATCATGCCGGAGGAAGGAATTGAAGTGATTCCTTTTCTGGATAAAAACAAAGCGGAAGGAATGCAGCAGCTTCATCAGATCTTTCTGGATACAGACTTTTTATTATTGCCCACCCGCGCAGAATGTGCCGGCATTGTTTTTTGTGAAGCAGCGGCTTATGGCATTCCTTCCATCAGCACGAATACCGGCGGAGTGGGTACTTATGTAAGAGGTGGAATCAATGGTTATGCATTACCCCTTGCGGCAGGTGCGGCTGACTATGCCCTACGGATCAATCAACTGTGGAATAACCAGCAGGAACTCACTCAATTGAAACAGCAAAGCCGGCAATTATTTGAACAGGAATTGAACTGGGATGCATGGGGAGAGGCGTTCAAAAAAATAGCGGACCGCCTGCTCCGCAGCTAATGGCCGGAATATCCCATGTATTAAATAGAAGTGGTCGTTTGTGAATAGGCATCAGGTATTTAATTTTGCATCCGTATTTTTCGATTGCCTGATATGAAACAAGTAGCCGACAGTTCCCTTTCGCTGGATGTCATCATCCCCTCTTATCGCTTTGATCAAAACGATCAGCAGATTGCTGCGATTGTCTCTTTGGCGCAACCGGAGAACTGGAATATCCGGTTCTACCTGATCGCTGATCATCCTACTGCTGCCATACCTGCAAGCATCCAGCAACTGATCCATGATGGCCGTTTACAATTTTCCCGGAATGAAAGTAACCGGGGACTTTCTTATACCCGAAACCGGGGTATTGATTTGTCGATGGGTGAATGGATACTTTTTCTGGATGATGATATTGTACCAGCTCCTGATTTACTCCTGCAATTCACCCGTGCTATTTTGGATGAACCGGCTGCTACTGCTTTTGGTGGGGTAGTCAGACTTCCGGCTCCGGTCAATGAATTTACACAGGCCTTGACTGATGCCGGCTATACTCATTTTTTTCAGCTCGCCGCCAATGAAAAGGAATTGCCCTGGCCCGTGGGTGCCAGCATGCTGTACCGGCGGGATAAAATAGGATCCATTCGTTTTTCCGAAAGTTTTGGAAAGGATGGAGGAGAAGAAGTGGATTTTGCCATACAGGTAAAAAAAGAGGCTGGTGGCCGGATCATCGCGGTTCCTGCTGCGGTTATTGATCATCCCTGGTGGCATAATGGGCGTCCTGATTTCAGCAGACCCTTCCGGTATAGCCGGGGTAATTACTGGCTGATTACCCGTCACCCCGCATTTGCGCAATGGCGTTTTTCTAATACCACAGAAATGATCTTTCTGCTGCTATTGCTGACCCCGCTTTCCTATATGGCCGGGGTCAGTATTATCAACTGGCTGGGGATCATGGTTTGTTTGTTGGTGGCGGATGCAATTCTCTATATCATTAAACAAGCAAAGGAAAAAGGCAGGCGATCCTGGAGGCAATGGGGATATGGCTGGCTGGTTAAAATGGCGGAACAAATGGGTTATCTGGTTTGCTGTCTGCAACATGGCTACCTGCAGGGCTTATGGCAAAAATTTGATATAGAACTCCGGCCCGGGCGGAAAAGACATTTTCATACCAATCGCTGGGTATGGGCAAAAATGGGAATTATGCTGCTCTCCTTCTTCCTGCTTTGCAGGGGTTGAAAACGGTTGTATCTTTGCAGTAAACTCAGCGAAGATGAAAAGATGGATGATGACCGGGTTGTTTTTACTGCTATTTGCTTTTGCGGCAATAGAAGCAGGAGCCCAGTGTTCCATCTGTACCAAGACGGCCCAGCAACTGGGAGAAAAACCCGCTCAGGGAATGAATTCCGGTATTCTTTATCTAGCTTTTACCCCCTTTGCCATTGTGGGTTATATCAGTTATCGCTGGTGGAAGAATAATAAGAGCTGATATTTTCTTTGCGCATTTCAAAAGATTATAATCTCTTCGAAAGAACCCAACACTTGCTGTTGGGGGTGACAAACTGCGAGATTGCAGAGTGACTTCGATTATTCAGCGTTTAGCAACGGGCTACAATTCTTACAAAACCCCCGTTTTAGCCAATTGCAATGCATGTTTGATCTGTGAGAAGATAAACAGGGGCTTTTTCTTTTTATAATGAAATATCTTATCACGGTTACGTAGAATCAGGCGGAACAGGGGCCAGGAGATTTTTTTTCCATCCAGTGTTTGTGCCAGATGATTGTATTGGTCAAGGAATACTTCATCTTCAGTTGACACACCGGTTCTCTCCAGAAAAACTTGAAGGGCATGTACAAATTGTTTTCTTAACTGCTGATTTCTTTTGTCACGATCTGTTAGCGATAAGATCGTTTTGGAATTGTTGGCAGCATGGAGCCGATGCCAGGTGAGGGTTTGCGGCACACAGGGAATAACAGATAAACGTACCGCATGCATACTCATCCACCAGTCATAATAAATATCATCGGGGAATGGGATGCAATGGGCCAGTAATTCTTTACGGAAAATACAGGCATGCCCGTGGACAGGACTATTGAATACCAGCTGCTGCAAATGCCGGATAGGAGTATAGTTTACATCAGGTGCGGGCTTTCTGTTTTTAAAATCATCATCTGTAAACGTGCCGGATAAGGAAAAGATAAAAAGGGAATCATCTTTCCAGTAATCCATCATGATTGCTATTTTATTGCTTTCCCAGATATCATCCTGATCACTGATGGCGATATAGTCTGCCTTAGCCATTTGAAATGCCTGCTCAAAATTTTTATTATAACCCAGATTACCGGCATTGATCTGGTACCGGATCCGTTTGTCTTTCTGCTGGTATTCTTGCAGGATGGATGGGGTGCTGTCTGTTGAACCATCATCACAAATAATAATTTCCAATGCCTGCCAGCTTTGTGAAAGGATAGAATCTAACTGGGGTCGCAGGTATTTTTCACCATTATAAGTACAGAGTACAATAGCGACCAGGGGTTGTATGGAAGTTGAAGGATGCAATTCAGTATTGTGCTTTCAGTATTCTTCTGAAAGTATAGTAGCAGTTTCTGAAAAAATGGGTTGGTGGCAGGTGGAGCAATTGCGGGTAGGCCTTCATCACTTGTTGAAGGACCTCTGGATAATAACTCAACGGCATATATTGAAAACGAACCCCGTCTCTTTTTAGAATATCCTCCCCCTTGCTAAGTGCCTCCCGGATATTTTCCTCACTGGTAAATTCCGGTTTGCTGAATTCTGTATGCGCAAATGCCTGCAGTTTTTGTTTGATCTTTTCTACTCCACCTAAGAATGAAAAGTGCCAGCCTGCATGGGGAATGGATGGATATTCATCTCTTTTATCCCGCAGACCTTGTGGCGTGATGGCCCGAAACTGTCGGGCATCCGAAGCAATTGAGCCTTTCCACCAACGGCTGTTCCCGGTATTCTGGCAATTGAGAAAATAATAATGAAAGAGCAGGGAGAAAGCAATGGGCTTGCCGGCTGATTTTGCTTTTTGGATGGCGGCCGGTGAAGGGATCTCATCCAGATCACCCATGATCACCAGGTCATCATCCTGCATCTGGGTGGCCGCTCCCAGCAATGCATTTCTCTGGCCATTCTCCAGTTTCCAGGCGGCACTGGCCGGATTATACTGATCCTGCGATTCAAAAACCAGTCCGCCAGTGGATTGGCTGACCGGGATATAAATGATTTTTTTCTCCCATGGTTTGAATCTTTCTTTGGCCCCTTGAAAATGATAAGGCTTTTCCTGACCGGCATGGGTAAGATTGGATTCGGCGATCACAAAATAATCGACATAGGGATCCAGGAATTTCAAACGAAATTCCAGCAGTTCCAGTTCATTGAAAAAAGTAAAACAGTCGAATACCTGCATACCAGTTAGTTGATGTCAGCGCAAAAATAGCTGTTAAAGACTGGCAAGAACCGGTAATAGTTTAACGGATCATTAGTTTTTTACTGAAGTTCCGGTAACGAATCAGGTACAATCCGGCAGGAAGCCCGGGCAGACTGAGCTGGAATGGCGTACTGCTGATCCTTTTTTCAAGAATAACCCGGCCCGTTATATCGGTTACCTGCACCGGATAGGCCGGGTCAAAACTACCTCTGATGCTGATTTCACCAGAAGCCGGATTCGGGTAAATATCCAGCCCTTCTTCCCCGCCGCTGCACCAGCTTTGCCGAATGGGGGAATAACTGGTACTGCCATTTTTTTCAATCATCCGTAGCCGGTAATAATTGTATCCTTTTGAGGGAAAGAGATCGGAGTAGCTGTATTTATTTCGGTTATTGATTACCGTTAGTGTGTGGAGATATACCCAATCACCTGCCGAGTTTTTCTTTTCAACAATGAATGACTGTAATTCAGCTGGATCATCGGTTTCCCAATTCAGGAGTGCCGATTGCTGAAATGCAGTTGCCCTGAAATAAATTAATCCCACCGGAAGCAGTAAATGACAATAGCCGGCCGGATTGGTGGAACGTCGAAAAGTATAATTGGGGTTGATGACTCCTGTACTACCGGCACCGGCAGCCTGTGCAGCTGCACAACCCGGATCCCTTCCGCTTTCCACCCCTGCATTGCCACCTGCAATGGATACCGTAACGACAGGTGTGGCTCCGCTGAAATAAACCACGCCACCGCTTCCTCCACCACCACCGCCATAACATCGGCCGGTTGTACCGCCATCTGCCGAATTTCCTCCCTGTCCGCCATCGGCCCTGATGATGGCATTGCCATTGTAACTGGCCACATTCATGATGATGGTTCCACCGGCACCACCGCCACCGGCTCCATCCGATAAAGAACTTCCGCCATTGGCACCCCGGGCACTGATGTATTCATTATTGCCATTGAGCTGATTGGCCCATAGAAAAATAATACCGCCGCCTCTTCCGCCATGTACCGATGAAAATCCATTATTGGAATGACCGGCACCAGCACCGCCACCGGCGAAAATTTTGGCACCCTGCCAGTTATCCAATGCCTTTCCTCCCAATCCGCGAATAGTGGTGGCACATCCCAAAGAACTGGAATTGCCTCCCCCGATTCCTCCGGCACTTAAATTAGCACCTCCCCCTCCACTGTTATTATGATTATTACCTCCGCCGCCTCCATTGGCAGGCGCACCGCGGCCACCGGTTTGATTGATGGCCGGATTGGTAACCCCTTCTCCCTTGTAAGCACCACTTTGCGGATTGTTGTTGGAACCGGTATAGGCATAGCCGGTAGCCGGAGCGATATTACTACATACACCACTACTCTGCAGATAAGCTCCGCCGAGATAACCGGATGAATCAGCCCAGATGGGTTTGGTTAAAGTAATATCCTGATCTGCATAAATGGCAATCACTCCACCGGTTCCTGCGGCACTATCCCAGGGCTGGGCTTTTACGGTATCTATCACATTGGCAGAATAATATTCAGCAAACTGCACCAGCTGCACTTTTTCATTCACATCATAGTTATGCAGCAGATCATGAAAAAGAAAAATGGAATCGCCGATGATATAACAGATCGTGCCTACTTCATAAAAGCCGGCACCATTGAGGGAAGTAGTATCTCCGAAGCTGCTGTTATTGGCCGTACTGATTGATGCTCCCTTCATTTGCAGGACCATCACCATTTTGTTGATCGATAATCCTGCAGGGTTGGCTACACGCAAACAGGATTTAGAAGGGAAAATTTCAATCACCTGGTGATAGGTATTGACTACTCCACTGATATGAGTGGTTTGTCCGGCCCCCCGCGACAGGAATCCGAAGACCGCACAGATGGTCAGTATAAAACGAAGAGGTCGCCAAACAGGCATAGGCTAGGCAGGTGATTGGTTCTGCTTCAGAAAATTAGGCAGATCCGGCCAGTATGGAAATAGTGAAATTCCACAGGTCTTAATAACCTTGTTTCGACTGAATTTCCGTTGCTGTTTTGGGTTATTTACGGAGTGTTTTATGCGTTCCGTCGCAGAAAGGAGGGGTTTTGGTTTGCTTGCACTGGCAAAACCAGACTTCTTCTGTTTTGTCAAACATCACTTTCACACTGCGGTAAGGCATTCCTTCCACCTGTTTATGGGCGCTGTCGCAAAAAGGTTCGCTGCCGCTTAATCCGCAGCTGCACCAGGAATAAACTTTTCCAGGTTGTACGGTGATACCGGCGGGTTCTGTAGCAGCCACTCTGGGCAATCCTTCATTGGGTATTAGTTCCATGCGTTTATTTTGCGGACACAAATTTATAGAGATTGAAATTCCCCTGCAGGTACAATGTTTCCACTTCTTTTTTCAATGCTGCTTTATCAACATCCTTCATTCTTTTTTGTTCGATCAGGTGATAAGCTTTCTCTGCCAGCAGCCAGCTATGTTTTTCGGAGACATGTGCTTTTTGAATGGCGTGTTGCAGGATATTAAGTAATTCAGCAATTCCTTCTTTTTGGGAAGCAACTGTTTTCACCACAGGAATCTCATGATAATTCCGGCTGAATGCAGGAGCCAGCATCTGTCGCAGGTTGCTCACAAATTGATTGGCATCGGGCCGGTCGGCTTTGTTGACTACAAATACATCAGCAATTTCCATCAAACCGGCCTTCATGGTTTGAATCTCATCTCCGGCCTCGGGTACCACCACTACTACGGTTACATCTGCCAGTCCTGCAATTTCGATTTCACTTTGTCCGACCCCCACCGTTTCCACAATGATATGATCAAAGGGAAATAGCTTCATCAGATCGCAGATCTCAATAATCTTTGGATGCAATCCGCCCATAGAACCACGGGTGGCCAGGGAACGAATAAACACATTGGGATGCGTGTACCAGTCATTCATGCGGATCCGGTCGCCCAATAATGCACCCAGGTTAAAGGGGGAGGAAGGGTCTACACAAAGCACCCCTACTTTTTTTCCTTCAGCCGTGAGCAAACCAATCAGGGCATCCACGAGCGTGCTTTTGCCTGCACCGGGAGGGCCGGTGATACCGATGATTTTAGTGGATGATGCCGGTAATGATGCCAGTAACTCTTCATAACCGGGATACTCATTTTCTACCAGCGAAATGGCACGCGCCAGGGAACGGGTATCGCCCGCCTGTATTGCTTCTGTAAGTGCCTGCCAGTTCATGCCTTCATTGATTGAAAGGCAACTTACACATTTTATTTTTCACGGTTACTGAAAAACAAAGGGCGCCAATGCTGAAAAGTTGAATATTTGCAGCTGATGCAGCCCTTCTCTGTTGTAATTGTATGTAAGAATGAAGCGCCGGTGATCGGACTGACCCTGCAAAGTCTGCAGGGACTCACCGATGACCTGGTGGTATATGATAATGGGAGCACCGATGGCACGCAGGAGATTGTAAAATCCTTTGCTGCAAAACTGACGGAAGGAAGCTGGGAAGGTTTTGGAAAGACCAAGGGCAGGGCCTTGTCACTGGCCCGTTACGACTGGGTCCTTTTTCTGGATGCCGATGAGGCCGTGGATCCGGAATTATATGCATCCCTGCAGCAATGGCAGTCACCAGCGGTTCCCACGGTATATGAAATGGCATTCCGGAATTATTTTAAAGAGAAGCCCCTTCGTTTTGGAGAATGGGGAACCGATTACCATGTCCGTTTGTTTAACCGGAAACAGGTGAACTGGGATGAGGCACCGGTGCATGAGCAGTTGATCATTCCGGAGGGGACGGTTACAGTAAGACTCAAAGGATTCATCCTGCACCGAACACTACGGTCGGTGGAAGCCTATCAGAAAAAGATGGAGCAGTATGCTCAATTGGGGGCAGAAAAATATTACCGGCAGGGTAAAAGATCCGGCTGGCTGAAACGTTTCTTTTCACCGGTCTTTAGTTTTATGAGCAGTTATATTTTTAAACTGGGATTCCTGGATGGCAAGGAAGGGTATCAGACGGCCCGCATACTGGCGGGCTATACTGCCAGGAAATACAAACTGCTGGAAGAAATGTATCAAACAAAAAAACAGGAACGTTCTTGATATACAATGACGAATTTCATTCCCATATTTCCGCTGAATATTGTGGTGTATCCCGGTGAGGAGCTGAACCTGCATATTTTTGAACCACGGTATAAACAACTGATCACAGAATGTCATGAAGCCAAAAAACCATTTGGTATTCCTACCGTGATCAATAATAAACTCAAGGATTATGGCTCCCTGGTAGAGATCACCGAGCTTTCCAAAGTGCATGATAATGGAGAAATGGATATTCGTACCCGGGGTGTGCAGATTTTCAGGATACTGGAACTGATCCGGGAGATACCGGATAAATTATACAGCGGGGCCATTGTGAATTATCCCGAAACGAACGATACAGGTATTCCGGAACTGATGCGTAAAGTGATCAAGAGTATCCGTGACCTGCACCAGTTACTGAAACTAAGCAAGGATTTTAAAATGCCGGATGATCAGCTTCGTGCTTATGATGTGGCGCACCATATAGGCTTATCATTGGAAGAGGAATATGAATTACTGGGATTACCGGATGAAAAGCAAAGGCAGGAATACCTCAAGCGTTTCCTGGCCAAAGCCATTCCGATGGCGGTGGGGATGGAGCAACTGAAAGAAAAAATAAAAATGAACGGACATTTTAAAAACCTGAGCGGGTTTGATATTAATCTGTAATCAAAATACAGGCGCATAATAAACTTGTTTCAATTTTTTCCATCAGGTTTTGCCATTTTCAACCCAATTATTTTTATGAAATATTTTCTGATCTGTTTACTCTTCCTGAATGCAAAAAGTTCAGATCGGTTTAAAAATTTCAGGGCTCTTTTGGCAAATTCCATTGAAAGGAATATGGCGCCACCGCCGGATATGGATGCGGGAGATTCCTGCTACCATTATACAGCCTTACTTAAAGTGCAAATCGATAATCATTCCAAGGTGGTTTCGATAGAATTTTCTGATAGTGCACCTCAATGGGTAAAGGATGATTTAAGGAGACAAAAAGAGAAAAAAAGAATCAATCTGCCGGCATTGGATTCGATAGCCGGGGCAGACAAAATTAAAAACTGCAATATCCTATTTCCATTCATAGTTGAGTCTGAACATTTCCCTTGTGGTACTGCTACTCGGGAGAGGCGTCTTCCCCGACACTATTTTCATTTTAATGGCAACAGGATTTCGGCGCAAACTTATATCGGGGAAGAGATACTTGTGATCTGGCCCGTCAGACATTACAAAAAGGGAAGCGAATAATCTTACTATAGTTTTTGATTTTAATGCTGCCTGATCTTCCGGAGTTTTATAAACCGAACTGTATTTTATTTTATATAAGCACAAGTGTTTGACATTTTGAAAATACTGACGGAAGGGAATAAGACTTATTTTTGAAGCATGTCAATCACCCTCTGTTTTGATTTTGGCAATACCCGCAAAAAGGTAGCAGTATTTGAAGGCTCCGAGATACAGGAAGCCATCACCCTGCCCGATGATGCAAACGAAACCATTCAGCCCCTGATCGCGAAATACAAACCTGCTAAATCCATTCTTTCATCCGTGATTGATCATAATCCGGTGCTGGAAGAAATACTGACAGCTGCTACCAAATTTCATAAACTCAGTCACCATACCAAGGTCGCCTTTACCACTCCGGTTGGGAAACCCGAAACCATCGGTGCCGACCGCCTGGCCCTCTCTGCTGCAGCCGTGCATTATTATCCCGGTCAGCATAACCTGGTAATCGGACTGGGAACCTGTATCACCTATAATTTCATCAACAAATTCCATGAGTTTGTGGGTGGGGCCATTTCACCCGGGATGGAAATGCGGTTAAAGGCCCTGAATTATTATACGGCCAAACTGCCCCTGGTGAAGGCCGACAGCAATGTGCCCCTGATCGGGTATGATACCACCACCAATATTACGTCTGGTGTGGTGCTGGGAATGGCCAAAGAGATCGATGGTTTTATTGAGGCTTACCGGGAGCGGTTCCGCAACTTTAACGTGCTGTTAACCGGGGGCGATATAGTGTATTTGGCATCCCACCTTAAAAACAAGATATTTGCAGACCCTGATTTAATCTTTAAAGGTCTGTATGCACTCAGTGAAGTCAATAACCCCTAAGATAATCAAGACGTTATACTGCTCAACTGTCACCAGACAGGGGTTATTCATGACGATCCTGATTTTGCTTTTTACCGGATTTTCGCCTGTTTCCGGGCAGGATAATTCACCTTATTCCCGATATGGTATTGGCGACCTGGTGCCAGGAACGCATATTAATACCCGGGGTATGGCCGGACTTTCTGCCGGATATATTGATCTCCAATCGATCAATTTCAACAATCCGGCCTCCTATTCCAATTTTGAAGGAAATAAGGAACTCCGCTCCAAGAAACTTTCTTCCGGAAGGACGATCCTGGATATCGGGATCAACCTCGAGAGCCGGACATTGAGAGAGGATAATCCCGCCAAGAAATTTACCGCCAACAACTTTTTGTTCTCCTATGTACAAGTAGGTGTTCCCCTGAAGAAAAACTGGGGATTGAGTTTTGGATTGCGTCCCATTTCAAGGGTGAGCTATAAAATTTTCAAAGCAGAAAGACTGATTGATCCACTGTCAGGTCAGCCGATTGATAGTGTAACCACCCGTTTTGAAGGTGATGGTGGGGCTTACCTGGCTTCGGTGGGTACCGGTATTAAAGTGTTTAAAAAAATATCTCATAACGGACTGGAAGAAAGTCTGAGTCTGGGGATCAATGCCGGTTATATGTTTGGCAAAAGATTCAGCAGTAACCGCCGTGAATTCCGGAATGACAGTGTGCAGTATTTTACCGGAAATTTTGAAACCAGGACCAATTATGGCAATATCAATTTCAACGCCGGTTTGCAGTATATCAAACCGCTGAAGGGCAAGAACATGGTCTTTATTGCAGGGATCTATGGTGCCTGGAGCCAGAAGCTGAATGCCACTCAGGACCGCATCCGCGAAACATCGGTATATGATGAGAACCGTGGTGACCTGCGACTGGACAGTGTGGAAGAAGTAAAAGATATCAAAGGAAAAATCATCCTGCCTTCTACTATTACAGCAGGCTTCACTTTACAGCGCTTTCCCGATTATAAAAAGAAAGGCGGATGGCTGATCGGTTTGGATATCAATTCCCAGAACTGGGAATCTTATCGTATTTATGGTCAGTCGGATTCTGTAAGAAATAAATTTGAAGTAAGACTGGGTGGTCATATCATCCCCATTCCCCGTGATAGTTATTTCAGCAATGTAACTTACCGTTGGGGATTCTTTACCGGTCCGGATTATATCAATGTACAGAACAAACTCCCCAGCTATGGTATTACCATGGGCTTTGGTTTGCCGATACGGAATTACAATCGTTTAAGTCCGAACCAATCATCCGGTATCAATTTAGCATTTGAATATATCAAGCGTGGTAACAGCCAGAACCTGGTCAGGGAAAGCCTCTTCAGGGTCTCTGCCGGTTTCTCACTCAGCGATATCTGGTTCATCAAACGCAAGTATGATTAACCTTTTGCGAAATAATAAAATACTTTACGCAGCAGCTATCCTTACGGGCTGCTGTTTTCTTTTGGCCTGTGAAAATGATGCTGACAAGGTAAAGGACTGGACCAAGAAGGTGATCATGCAGGAAGAGGCAACGGATATAGAGAGTTACCTGAGCCAGAATGGTGTGATGAAGGCCCGTTTAAAAGCGCCTAAAATGATCCGCTTTTATGCAGATACCATTTATGTGGAGTTTCCCAAAACCCTGCATGTGGATTTTTATGATGACAGCACACAGATTGAATCCCGGCTCGACGCACGCTATGGGAAATATTTTGAAAGCATCAATAAAGTGTATCTCCGCGACAGCGTGGTCGTGATCACCGTAAAAGGAGATACCCTGAGAAGCCCCGATCTCTGGTGGGACCAAAACAGTAAAATGTTTTATACGGATAAGTATGCGATCTATCATGGAATTGGAAAAAACATTTATGGGGGCAAGGGCTTAACCGCCACACAGGATCTTAGCAGTGTCATTTTTAACCAGCCTACCGGAACTGTACAAGTGTCGGAGGGTGGGTTTCCGAAATAGCGTTTACCTGCGTCTGACGTCTCGAAGAGCGTCTGCGTCTGATGTCTCGAAGAGCATCTGACGCTTATTAATTAAATTGTCAGACGCCCTATAGGCGTCAGACACCAACCACACATATGGAATACCGCCGCATGGGAAAAACAGGACTACAGCTCAGTGTACTTTCATTTGGGAGCTGGGTTAGTTTTCATAAACAAATTGATGACAGCATCGCCGATGAGCTGATGGGCATTGCCTATGATAACGGCGTCAATTTTTTTGACAATGCCGAAGTATATGCCCTGGGCGAAAGTGAGAACATGATGGGCCGGGTGCTGAAGAAAAAAAACTGGGACCGGACTTCCTATACTGTTTCTTCCAAAGCATTCTGGGGATGGAGAGGGAAGGAGAATAAACCGAACCAGACCGGACTGAGCCGCAAACACCTGACGGAAGCCTGTGAAGAGGCCTTGAAAAGATTGCAACTGGATTACCTGGATTTGTTTTTTTGTCATCGTCCGGATAAGGGCACACCGATTGAAGAAACGGTATGGACCATGCATAACCTGATTCAGCAGGGAAAAATTCTTTACTGGGGAACCAGTGAATGGAGCGGAGTAGAAATCATGGAAGCACACCGCGTGGCGCATCAGTATGGATTGATCGGGCCATCGGTGGAGCAGCCCCAGTATAATTTACTGGAGCGAAATAAAGTGGAGAATGAATTCCTGATGATTTTTAAAACCGTGGGCATGGGAACCACCATCTGGAGTCCGCTGGCATCCGGTTTACTCAGTGGAAAATACAATGAGGGGATACCGGCTGATAGTCGTTTTGGATTAACCGGGTTCGACTGGTTGCGGGATCGCTGGATCAAGGAGAGTTTACTGACCAGGGTGAAACAACTGACAGCACTGGCCAACGAGCTGGGTATTTCCATGGCAGCCATGAGTATTGCCTGGTGTATCCGGAATCCCAATGTAACCACGGCCATCCTGGGTGCTACTAAAAAAGAACAATTACTGGAGAACCTGAAGGCGCTGGATGCCTTGCCTAAACTGAATGAGGCCGTCATGCAACGAATAGAAGAAATAGTTCAGACCAAACCCGTTTTACCGGAGCATTAAAAAACCTCCCGTTGTGCCACGGGAGGTTGAAATCCATTCAAGCAGGGCCTAAACCAGTTTTCATACGGACGGTAGAGCTGCCTGAACTAGAAATTGGTTTTACATAGTTGGATCCAGAAACGGGTCATCCAAAATATTCAAATTATCTGCCATTGCCGAAATAGAGGCCTTCTGATGGGGCCGGATTTATACGATCTGCGTAATAATCCTGCCTGCTCATCGTAGAACAACGGAACAGATGTTCGGTTTGCGGGCCGAAATCTTATCTTCATCGCAAAATCAATACCATGAGTTTTGCCAATATTACGGCCCTGATTACAGGTGCGACAAGAGGAATCGGAAAAGCCATTGCCTTAAAACTTGCTAAAGAAGGAGCCAATATTGTAATCGCTGCAAAAAGTGTGGAAGAAAACCCGAAGCTGGGCGGTACTATTTTTTCTGCAGCAGCAGAGATTGAAGCCGCCGGTGGAAAAGCCCTGGCGATACAGTGTGATATCCGTTATGAAGATCAGATACAGCAGGTGGTTGATCAGGCCGTAGAAAAATTTGGGGGTATTGATATCCTGGTTAACAATGCATCAGCCATTTCGCTGACCACAACGGAGCAAACCGAAGCCAAACGATTTGACCTCATGCACAGTATCAATGTACGGGGCACTTTCCTGGTGACTAAAGCCTGTATTCCGCATTTGAAAAAATCTACCAATGCCCATATCCTTACGCTTTCTCCTCCTGTGAGCATGAACCCCAGGTGGTTTGAGAAACATGTGGCCTATACGCTGACCAAGTTCAATATGAGTATGATGACGATTGGATGGGCGGCTGAATTCAAAAAAGATGGTATTGCGGCCAATGCTTTATGGCCCCGGACCACGATTGATACAGCGGCGGTCCGTAATTTGTTAGGAGGAAGCATGCTGGCCAATATGAGCCGCACACCTGAGATACTTGCAGATGCCGCTTACTACATACTGCGGCAACCGGCTGCTGAATGCACGGGTAATTTATTTATTGATGAGCAGGTGCTGGCAAAGGAAGGGATTACTGATCTGGAACCCTATGCCGTAGTGCCGGGTGCTAAATTGTATACAGATTTATTTGTGGACTGATTCATAATCGCTGAGGCCTTCAGCAATCGTCCCATAATCCACCAGCAGTTCCTCTCCGGTGCTGATATCCCGAAGGGCTACAAACTCTTCGCCTTCATTCACTGAAGCAATATTGGGTGTGGAAGAATGATTGAGATAGAGGGCCAGGTCCATTAATTTGAACCCATAATCGGGAACAAAATAATGGGTCTCATCATAGAGGCAGTACGTTTCAATCAGGTTCCGGCTATGTGCCGGTAATTGTTCCACCTCTTCAAAAGATAGCCGCACCCATCCGCCTGTGCCTTTGGAGAAAATACTCCGGCAGCCTTTGGGAATATCGCGCATGGCAAATACACCAATCCCGTGAACAGGTGAGGGTTTCAGCATTACATAATTATCTGCCTGTAATTCCTGTAGTAATGCTGCTTTGTTCATACGCGTTCAGTTAATAAAGGGAAGAGGGAGTCTTATATCTGTCATCCTGAGCTTGTCGAAGGAGACAAGCTCAGGATGACAGGTGGTAAAAATGAAATATTGTTTATTCTTTCTCTGCTTCTTCTGTTTTTGGGCCGGCAGGTTGTTCAGGACGCATTTGCGGAAACAGGAGTACATCCTGTATGGATACCTGGTTGGTGAGCAGCATACAGAGTCTGTCGATTCCAATGCCGATACCTGATGTGGGCGGCATGCCGTATTCGAGTGCACGAAGGAAATCGTTATCAATAAACATGGCTTCGTCATCGCCTCTTTCCATCAGCTTCACCTGTTCTTCAAAACGTTCCCGCTGATCAATGGGGTCATTTAATTCGCTGTAGGCATTGGCGATTTCTTTGCCGTTAATCATCAGCTCGAATCTTTCTACAAGGCCTTGTTTGTCGCGGTGCTTTTTGGTCAGCGGACTCATTTCCACCGGATAGTCGATGATGAAAGTGGGCTGTACATAGGTCTTCTCACATTTTTCACCGAAGATCATATCAATCAGTTTGCCCTTGCCCATGGTATTGTCAACATGGAGATGAAGTTGTTTGCAAACAGAGCGGAGTTGTTCTTCATTCATCCGGCTCACATCAAAACCGGTATGTTCCTGAATGGCATCAAAAATACTGATGCGTTTAAAGGGAGCTTTGAATGAAATGGTTTTATCTCCTACGGGTACTTCGGTGCTACCACAAACATCCATAGCAGCTTTTTCCAGCAGTTGTTCGGTGGTTTCCATCATCCAGAAATAATCCTTGTAAGCGGTATAAAATTCCAGGATGGTGAATTCGGGGTTATGGGTACGATCCATTCCTTCGTTCCTGAAATTGCGGCTGAATTCATAGACCCAGTCGAACCCGCCGACGATCAGTCTTTTCAGGTACAATTCATTGGCGATTCGCAGGTAGAGCGGAATATCCAATGCATTATGATGGGTCATAAAGGGCCGGGCTGCGGCACCACCGGGGATACTTTGCAGTACCGGGGTATCTACTTCCAGGGCACCCTGGTTATTCAGGAATTCGCGGATGGAGTTGATCATTTTGGTACGGCGCGTAAATGTTTCTTTAACGGCCGGGTTGATGATCAGGTCGGCATAACGCTGACGGTATTTGAATTCCGGATCTGTAACGGCATCGAAGGTTTGTCCGTCGGCTTCTTTTACAATGGGCAGGGGGCGGAGCGATTTGCTCAGCAGGGTCAGTTCTTTTACATGAACTGAAGTTTCACCGGTTTTGGTAATGAATACATAGCCTCTGATGCCGATGATATCTCCGATATCCAGCAGTTTTTTCCAAACGATATCGTAGAGGGATTTGTCTTCACCGGGACAGATATCATCTCTTTTGAGATAAAGCTGTATCCGGCCATGGGCATCCTGTATTACGGCAAAATTGGCCTTGCCCATATCTCTTACACTCATGATCCTGCCTGCCAGACAAACATCGGCAAACTGGTCTTTATTTTCAGCATTGAATTGTTCCCGGATCGTATCGGAATAAGCGTTGACGGGATACAGCGCGGCAGGATAAGGCTCGACACCCATCATGATGAGTTCGGCGAGTTTTTCCCTGCGCAATGTTTCCTGTTCGGATAAATGTAATGTACTCATGAAAATGGTTAATTCTTTGAAGCGGCAAAGGTACTGGTTAGGGGGGGAGCCTGCAAAGAAAAACCCTGTCGCCTTCCGGGACAGGGTTCTTGTATTTTAATAGCCGGAGCTGATTATTTTTTCTTCTTTTCTTTCTTCTCTTTAGGTGTATTGGGCAGGAAATAAGTGAGGCGGAATCCTACTGCGCCATTACGGAGGTGATCGTTACCAGCCTGCAGTTCTTCAGGGATCAGGTTACGGAGTCCGAATGTATAGTTCACGGAAAAGCTAAGTCCTTTTTTGAAGTGTACTCCGAGTAAACCATTCACACCATAATCGATACCGCGGTAATCGGAAGCTGCTACATTACCAAAGTTGATGCTGCGGAGTTCAGTGCGGTTGCCATCTTCTTTTTTCACTTTTTTAGAGGGCAGGTTGAAGCCGATCTGGGGGCCAAGGCCCATATAGAAACGGGTTTTTGATTCAGATCCCCAGTATTTAACCACATTCAGCAGCAGGTCGGCATAACGCAGTGCGTCAGCTTCCCGTACAGCTTCATTTTTCACAGTGTATTTCCCTTTCTGAACGTAATGAATACCGGGTTGGAAGTAAAGCCCTTTCTTGGTGATCGGTGTGTTAACTACTAATCCGAGTGTGAAACCGGCACGTGCATCACCGCGGTTATCGAGACCACCCAGTTCACCATATACATTGGCTACAGAAACGCCGCCGGAAATACCCACCTGGGCTTTTTGGGCAATGCCTTTCATTTGAAATAAACTCAGGGCAGCAATGAAAAGAATCAATACTTTTTTCATATCAGTTATTTTGGTTTGCCTACTCCTTTCGCTTTTCGGCAGTGGCGCCCTTTCGGGAATTACAGTTAGACTTTTTGAGCCAATTTGCCGGCTGTCCGGAAAATTTGGGTTAAGATAACAACTTTTTCAAAACCAGTGCAAAATTAGCGGAAGTGGGGTCAAGAACAAAGAAAAAAGCCCCTGCTTTCGGCAAAAAAAGGGGCGTTGTAAAAGGACTTTTTTGGGCAAAAAGCGCTTTTCTAACAGTAAAATGTATTGGTCCGGGGCCTATAAGCCAATTTGCAGGCCCAAAGAGGGTCTGTAAACGGACCAGCCAAAGCCGGTTCCCGGTGCCTGGAAACGGTTTAACCGAAAGGAAAGGGCAGCTGCCTTTTTTCTGTTTCCCCCTGAGAGGATGAAAAAGGGGATACTGCCCAGCACACAGATACCACCGGCAGTAAATAAGACCCCTGCGCTATTGGCCTGTCTTTGTTCGGCGGCACTATTAAAGCCCAAAAATGAATAATTGTTGGGGTAAACGATCAGGCTAGTCAGAATCAGGGTGGCACCCGTCCCACACAGGATCCAGGCGGTTTTTTTTTGATTTTTTGACCTGCGCAGGTAATCTTCTTTTGTCAGACCCTGGGCAAAGCTGCTGCTGAAGGAGGCAAGCATAAACAGAATGAGGAGCTGTTTTTTCATGAATTAATATTTGGTTAAGGTTTATGATACAGCGGAAAGGGAGATTGCTGTTCTTGCAAGAGACAGGGTTGATGTATTTAAAAATTGAACATCAATCCCGGTTGATATAGAAAGTCCCGTTGCTAACTGTTTTGAACTGGCTGGTGGCAGTATTGGTTGCGGTTATAAATTCAAAGGTTCCCTGAATATGTTTTTTGTCAATTCCCTGAATGGATATTTTACCGCTACCCTGCAGGAGACAGGGAGGTACCAGACAAAAGAAATAACCGGCACCATAACCATCAGTTCCTTCGTACATAGTTACATTTCGCTGGATGCCGGTAACAAAATCATAACTGCCGCTTGTAATATCACTGCCCTGTCCGTCTAAAAAGAAGTTAAATGAATACTGGGCATTTTTCCCTTCGAAAAAAATGGTCTTGTCTCCTGCAGCTCCTTTCGTGGCACGGAAACCGGTATTACATTCCACCGGACTTCCATTGACATTCATTTTTAAGTAGTTTGGCTGGTTCTTCTCTTTCGAACAGGAAAAGAAAAAAAAGAGCAGGCAGGTCAATGCCAGATTGTAAAGAACTTTCATAATTGAAGGTTTTTATAATGATGATAGACTAATTCTGTTTAAATCAGGAGCAGCCTTTTGCGGGATCTTTTTCCTTCTTTATGGTAGTCATGTAAGAATTGACAAACAAACTGTCTTTCATTCAATTTTACCTTCTGATATCAAACAGTCCGTCAGTAACTGTCATGGAAAGACCAGTCCCGCTATTTACTCCGGTCACAAAGTCAAAGCTCCCGCTGATATGGTCAGCATTTATTTCGATGATGGTTATTTGACCCGAGCCCTCTATGGTTGGAAACGGAACAAAAGTTCCCGCAATATAACTGGGATGAATGCCAGGCGATGTGGCGGTTCCCTGTGGCCATATTTGGGCTGCATAGGCCTTGTTAGGGGCAAATACATACTGACCGGGAGTGATATCAGTGGTATACGTAAATAGTTGAAAATCCAGTGCATTATCATCCCACCCGGCATGAAAAGTGATATTTGCATCAGGTCCGGAAGTAGTTTTATACGTAGCTCCAAAATTTTTATCGCAACCCACATGGGTACCATTCAGGGTAAACCGCATAAAGTTTTGAGTTGTGTTTTTACTTTCTTTTTTGCAGCCGGACGAAAAAGTGAATAGTACAACGAAGCTGAGTACTTGGATCAGCATTTTCATATGAAAGGTTTTTGATGATGATAGTTCTGTTCGAAATCAGGCTATTATAAAAATGAGTTTGTATCAGCAGGCAACAGCCTGGCTTTTTGTGGTTAGCAGGTTTGACTTTGTATTTTATACCCTGGAATGAGGAAAATAATGAACCTTAGCGGAAGGGAATGAGGTGCAGTCTTAAGGGCGGATCATTCTTTTTTATTCCGCAATAAACATATCATTTTCAACCATGGGTCGGCTGCGGTATATTTTATGGTTCCTGCTGATTTCCGGATCTGCATTTCTGAATCTGATCCGGGCACAGGCAGTTCAGGTTCCTGTCTTCAAGCAGGTGACCCACCCCTTTATGCCAACGATCACTTCTCAGTATTTCTTTTTTTCACAGGACGGACAAATGTGGTTCTCCACTTCGCAGGGGCTCACTTCCTTTGATGGGTCGGATATTGTGTATCACTCCCCCCTGCAGCTCACCACCCAATATGAATTAAGCAGAATCTGGGCCATGGTTGAAGACAGGGATCATAATTTTTATATTGGTACGAGTACCTGCTTATTGTATTTTGACAGAAAGGCAAAAAAAATTACCAATATAACTTACACCTTCAAAGACGACTATATTACCCGGGACTTTGGCATCGCAGCCATGTACCTGGATGAAAAAGGCATATTGTATGCCGGCGCAGGAAACCGGGGATTATTTATCTACTCCCCGGCTATTCAAAAACTGGAGCATTATAATCTGGATTCCTCGAAGACCGATAGCTGGACGGACCGGGCCTTCAATACCGTCTGCAGTTTTGCCAGCCATGCCACTGATCGGAATAAACTCTGGGTGGGGACCTATCATGGGATCTATCTTTTTGACAGAAAAGAAAAGACGTTCACCCAGAATTTTATGATTGCGTCGGAAACAACACATAAATACAACAAAATTTTAAGTACAGATAAACAGCGTCTCGATGTGCAGCATATGGAAATTCAGGGGGACAGCCTGATCTGGTTCAATTCATGGACAGGCGGTATGGTGAAGTATGTTGTACAAACTGGCAAGGCCTACCTGGTATTCGGCAGGGATGCCCTCTATAAAGCAAAAGATTTATATTATGGCTATGTGATGGCGGGTTTCCTCCGTTTATCCCCTGACAAATTGCTCATTGGTATTCACAGTGGTAAAACAGCCGTTTACGATACCCGCCTCAACCAGGCCACTTATTTTAACATCAGTGGTAATGACTATCTGCAGGAGCAAACAAGATACCTGTCATTTGATGGCAAAGGGAATATATGGATGCTCCAGAAAGGGCTTTTGTATATAGCTGTTCCCGAAAACAGACGCTTCAAATCTAAAACCATCCCTAACCATACCCAATTTTCTTTAGTGGCACCCAAACTCAGGGGAATGTTTTATGACAGCAGCAGTCAGCTGTATTACGGATGTTTTCATGGTTCAACCGGTGTTCATGTATTTGACCGGGATTTTGTACAGCAAAAAATAATTCCCACTTCACTTATCAATAATTTTTATAATTATGGAACCTCGATAGATCTCAGGCTGGCAAAAGATGGAAGTGGTCGTCTTTGGGCACTGGGATGGAAAATGCATGTATTGCAGGAGGGAGAAACCCGGTTTGAGCCGGTGGAAAAAAAACTCCCCAGCCTTGCCTGGCTGGGAACTGAGGACCGGTTCAATGATCTGACCGTAACAGCTGATGGCAATATCCTCTTTCAGGAATCAGGTGGATTGGTTTATCACCTGAACCATCAAACACTACGGGTAGATACGATCCGGATTCCGGAAATGAAAAAGGATTTGATGCATATTAAGGATGCATCTGCCTGGTATGATCGAAACAGAAACCTGTTATACCTTACACAGGGGGGAGGAATTGTCCAGTACGCAATCGGGAATAAAGAAAGCCGGGTTCTTTCCAGGGAGGCTTTATTTGGAAATCTCCCCCGTACAGAAGCGATCTGCACCCCCACACTGGATGCAGCCGGGCGTATTTGGCTGATGATACCCAAGTACGGGATACGTATTATTGACCCTGTGTCATTGCACTGTATTGACTCCGTTTTGTTTGGAACAAAGGGATTGTTCCGGGCGGATTTTACCGCGATGGTAGGCGGATCGGATCACTACATGCTCTTTCGCTCACAGAATGGAGTGGTGATTTATGATGCAAAGAAGCAACAGTCTTTTCTTTTGGACCGCTCCAACGGATTATCCAGTCCTGAGAATGTTTCTTTTTTCTATTGTAATGGTTATTTGTTCATTGGCCAGCAAGACCGGTTTGAGTATTTCAGGCTTTCGAACCTGGATAATTATACGTCAACTGTCAACCCCTACCTGAGCAGTGTGAAAGCGGATACTGCGCAGGTATATGTAAGAACGGGCCTTGAAAATGACAGTACAATCAAATTGCCTTATTTTCAAAGCACACTCACTTTTTCCTTTTCTGCTGCTGAATTCTTATTTCCTGAGCGGATCGAGTATGCTTATAAATTAACACCCCTTGAAAGTGAATGGCACTATACCAATTACTTTAACCGGAAGATCATTTACTCAAAACTTCCTCCCGGCAAGTATATTTTTCATCTTCGATCGCAGGTGCAGGGCGGAGACTGGAGTACTAAAAGCAGTGAGTATATTATTACAATCTCGGCAGCCTGGTGGCAGACCATTTTTTTCCGGATCCTTTGCGCCCTTGCAGGAATCGGGTTGTTGATTTACGGAGTCAGGCGAAGGATCAATTATGTACGGAGAAAAGAAAAGGAACGGTCAAGTCATGAAAAAGAACTACTGGAGCTGGAATCAAAGGCCTTAAGAGCGCAGATGAATCCGCATTTTATTTTCAATAGTTTGAATTCCATCAAATCCCTGATCAATAAGAATGAGAATACAACTGCAGCCATCTATCTTACAACTTTTTCAAAACTGATCCGTACCCTGTTTCAGCATTCTGATAAAAGGGAGGTTAGTCTGTATGAAGAACTGGAAACATGCCGGCTGTATACGGAACTGGAAAAAATGCGTTTTGGAGATAAGGTGGATTTTCTTTTCGAAGTAGATCAGGAACTTGACCTGAAAGACATCAAAGTGCCGGCGCTGGTGATTCAACCGTTTATAGAAAATTCAATCTGGCACGGGCTGATCCCTAAAGAAACGGGCGGCCGGGTCTTTATATCTGTAAAGAACAAGGGGGCAACTATTGAGTGTGTGGTGGATGATGATGGGATTGGCCGTGGTTTATCTGAAAATTATAAAGCACAATTTGAATCCACACATCAGTCGAAAGGAATCGGACTGACCCAATCCCGCCTTGAGCTGGATAAAATTTTGAATGACCGGGAAGATGCAATAGAAATCATTGATAAAACTGGTCCAGATGGCAGGCCGGCCGGCACCACCGTGATCCTGACTTTTTCCATCCGTTAAGACCGTTGTTATTTAGAAAACAGGATCAGCAACAGACAAACAGAGAACCGGTGTTTAAAAAATTGCCGCCTGTGGCGGCAGTAATATTTTGTAAATTGTAGAAGCATGATGAGGGCCATGATCATAGATGATGAAATGAACTGTATTGAAACCCTGGCGTTCGATATTGAAAAATATTGCCCCACTGTTGAGATTGTCGCGACGGCAACTTCGCCTAAACAGGGTTTATTGGATATTAAGCGGATCAAACCTGATCTTGTTTTCCTGGATGTACAAATGCCATGGATGAACGGATTTGAAATGCTGGAATTACTGGATGAGATCAGTTTTGTAACCATTTTTACTACCGCCCATGACAGTTTTGCGGCCAGGGCTTTTCGGCTGAGCGCCGTTGATTATTTACTGAAACCGGTTGACAACAGGGAATTGCAGGAGGCCATTATTAAGGCGGAAGAGAAGATCCGCCTGAAAACCGGGACAGCCCAGATCAATAACCTGCTTCAAAATATCCGTAAGCCAGAGAACAGTCAGCGGATCGCATTCCCCGGAAGAGAGGGATTTGAGTTTATAGAAACAGAAAGAATTATCTATGCAAAAGCCGAGGGGTCCTATACCCATGTTTTTCTTACGGACAAACGAAAAATTGTTATTTCAAAGACACTCAGTGATATTGAAGAGATATTAGCCGGCCATTCCTTTCAACGAATACACCACAGCACCCTGGTGAATCTTCTGCATGTTACGCACTTGCTCAAAACGGATGGTGGTTATGTGGTTCTGGACACAGGGGAAAAATTACCTGTTTCAAAATCTAAAAAGGATTTCCTGATGGAGAGCCTGGGTCTGAAGAAGCTGTAGCCTGTTTCCGGGTACCGGGATTTTCACAAAAACGCATCGAAAAATACCTGCGCTACGCAACTCCGGCTGCAAAAACCGCATCATTAGCAGGAATTGGAGTAAGTTGCATCCAATACTTTATTTATCGAAAAAAAATATTCATGAGAAAACTAATATTGGGTCTGTCTTTTTTTAGCATGATTCTTACCGGTTGTGATGTGCTTTCCCAGCTTCCCGGTGCCACCGGACAGGGCGTAACTGAAGCTGAAGCGGGTCAGGGGATTAAGGAAGCCCTGGGTCAGGGACTGGTAAAGGCCGTTTTACAACTCAATAAACAGGATGGCTTTTTTCAGGATGCATTCTATAAAATCCTGATGCCAAATGATGCCAAAAAAATTGAAAAGACACTCCGGGATGTGGGGATGGGTAAAATGGTAGATAAAGCGATTCTTCAGATCAATCGTGCGGCAGAAGATGCAGCAGGTTATGCCAAACCCATTTTTGTGGATGCCATCAAGAACATGAGTATTGCGGATGCCATCGGACTGGTAAAGAATGGGGATACCAGTGCTACCCATTTTTTCAGGGTAAAGACGACTGATAAATTAATTGCGGCGTTTTTGCCGGTGATCAAGTCATCGCTCGACAAGCTGGATGCCACCAAATTTTATGGAGATGTGGTGTCGACCTATAATAATTTCCCTACTACCTTCAAGAAGCTTAATCCGGATTTGCCAGGTCACGTAACCGATAAAGCGGTACAGGCCCTGTTTGACCTGGTTGGTAAAGAAGAAAAAAATATCCGGCAGAATATTGCGGCCCGAACCACGGATTTGTTGAAGAAGGTATTTGGGGCGAAGTGGTAGTGGATTGAATGCTGCCGAAACTTATTCTTCTGTATTAAATACTATACTTTTCTCAGCTGCCTGATAAAACGGAGATAAGACTCTTTTTCTCCATTAACCCTGAATTTTTTCTTGGAGAAGAGCCCGAACAATCCGGCCAGCACCATGACGGGACCGATTAGAACAAAACCGGGTTCAGCAAACAAATTATTACTGCCTTTCGTTACCAGAATGGTCAATGCTGTTAGTCCGGTGCCAGCGATTATTATCAAAAAATAGAAGCCCCATCCCAGCCGTTTCAGGGATTGAATTTGGTCATAGGGGATAATTTCAATATGACTCAAATTTTGATTTGCTCCCCTTTTTTTTGTCAGAGTACGAATACTGACAGAGTTACTATCATATGAAATGATATTGCCTCTGATGATCCTGTTATTAGTAAGTGTAATCCTGATTTTACTTACCAGCAAACTGGAATCTGCTGCACCGGAAGGAGGTGGAGCAGCTTTGCCGGAAAGGGAAATGGCGAGGCTCATCAGGAGGATGGCAGTTATTTTATGTATCATCATTTCGGATTAGCAGTTAGTTTTTTCGCTTATTGTTGATAATATCCCGAAGTATCTCAGCGCCTGGTTGTCTATCAGGCACCTTAGCAGGTTGAACAGGCGGACTGTTATAGGGAGTGTAGGAAGGCGGTTTTGTGGTTGTGTTGTTACGGGAGCTGTCGGTCAGCGAATGATCTTTTTTTCTTTTCTTTTTCTTCTGTTTAAACTGGATCGAATCAGGTGATCCGGAGTCGGTAGTCCTTACATTTAAAGTGATGCTGTCATTCGTCTGCTGTGCAGAAAGTGTTACCGTGAAAAAGACGGGGATGATACAAATGATCAATAGTGCAGTCCATGAAACAGACTTCAGCATAGGAATAGTTTAATGAAAACTATTGATTTTGCCACCATTACAATTTGCGTTTTGGTAACCTTCCGGGCAGATTTTGTGGCAGCCTGATTTGATTTGACTGATGTACAGTCAGATAGCGGGTTCAAAAGGAGTCTGTTTTGCTGTGTATCGAGTTAATTGCCAATTTAAATGAGCTGGCGGCTAAATCTCCCTAATGTATTATTATCCCTTGTTTGTACTTTAGAGAATGAGATTTTACAGTATCATCCTGGCCTTGCTGTTTTTGGGGCCGGTATCTGTAGTGGCACAGGAGGCGGGTGAGAAGGCAAATAATATTCCTCAGCTTGCTTTCCGTGAAGTGAATTACCCTTTTCTGCCATCTATTACATCTGACTATTTTTATTTTTCAAGTGACGGGCTCATGTGGTTCTCCTCAGCCGGGGGTCTCACTTCCTTTGATGGCACCAGCGTGCTGTATCATAATAACAAAACAGAAGCCAATGAACTGGAGTTGAATTCGATAAATACGATAACGGAAGATGAAAATAAGAATTTATATATCGGTACCAGGACAAGACTGATCTATTTTGACAGGGCCAGGAAAACCTTATCAGGGGTGAATTTGGGATTTAATAAATCTGGAAAGCCGGATATATATGGCATCACCAGTCTGTATTATGATCAGCAACGTAAGCTTGTATTTGTGGGCACAAATTCGCGGGGATTATTAGTATATGAAACAGCGTCAACCCGATTCTCCCATTTCAATTTGAATACAGCCCAGCATGCTGACTGGGAAAACAGAACCGAGAATACCGTTCGTGCTATTGCCCCGCATTTTTCAGATGAGAACCTGCTTTGGCTGGGTACATTTCAGGGGATTCAGTTATTCAATAAGAATACGAAGAAGATTACCAGGAATTTTTTCGTCAATAACCCTGTCAGCTCAGTAGATGGTACGGTAAAGAAGGATTATGAGGTGATCCAAATGGAAGTGATGAATGATTCCATCATCTGGTTTAATAGCTGGTCGTCAGGATTGGGAAAATACAATGCCCGGTCTTCTGCTGTACAAATGTTCCTCAATAAAAAAGTGGCAGGCTTTGCAAATGCCGTTCCCAGACAAGTCAGTCCATCCTTTTGCAGGCTGGGTAATGGCTACTTTTTTATAGGTGCCCATAATAACCAGTCCGGCATTTTTGATCCCAATACCGGTATGCATTATCCTGTCAATATAAAGGAAATGATTGTGCCTGATGATAAAGTAACTTTTGTGTCGCCTGATCGCAAAGGGAATCTCTGGCTGATCCGCAACGGGGCCCTTGTTACAACTATGCCTGATTTTGCCAGATTGCAAACCACCGATATCAGCCGGCAGCTGACACCGGATTATAATAACAATGAATTAAGAGGGATTTGTTATGATTCAGTTACAAAGCGGTATTACGGTGCAGTCAGGCATTCCTCCGGGGTATATGTTTTTGACAGCAGTTTTAAACTGCTGGAAATTATTCCAACACCATTGTATACGAACAGGTATACATTAAATGAAACCTGTACCGACAAAATTACGATTGATGGCAGCGGGAGAATTTGGGTTACCGGTCACGAAACGTACATTTTAATGCCGGGCCGGAAGAAATTCGATTATATCAGAAATGTGTTACCCTCTCTGGCCTGGCTGGAGAAAAAGGGAGAGTTTTACTTTATGCTCAGCAACCGGGAGGGTGATATTATGATGCAGGGGGATAATGCGAATCTATATGTCATTAACCACAAAAGTCTTGAAACGGATACTGCCGCTATCGTGAAATTTGACTATGAGGGAAATTATGTAAATACTAATTCGCCTTTGTTATATGATGCTGTAAGGTCCCTGGTTTACTATTCCAATAATTATGGGACCATACAATATGATTTAAAGAAAAAAAAGAGAAACATCATCAGCCCGGATGCATTTTTGGGACCTGACCGAAGTGGCAGGCCGCTTGTAAAATTTTCGCTGGATGATCTCGGTAGAATTTGGGTGCTTCGTGTGAATCAGGGAATCCGGATTATTGATCCACAGACTTTGAAATGTGTTGACTCATTTCCTATTGGATCCCGGGGATTGTTGCCGGAGAACTACACTTATATTTCCGGCGGCGGGAAAGACTATATGATACTGGAGGGAAATTCAGGTATTGTGGTTTACAACTATACTACCCGGCATTCTTTGATGTTTAATCATACCAATGGATTGAAACATGTCAGGCCCTATGCAATCATGTACTGCAAAAATCACCTGGTGCTTGGGCTGTCAAATGCCGTTCAGTATTACCGGATACCTGATTTTGTAAAAAATAATTTCACATTAAAACCCAGGGTAAATAATGTTCATGCGGATACAGTCATTGTTTACGAGCCAGGTTTAAATGATGAGGATAGGGAAATCAGGATAAAATATTCCAGGAATAGTATTCGATTTTCTTTTTCGGTACCTGAGTATGTTTTTCCTGAAAGGGTGGAATATGCTTATCAGTTGTTTGGTTATGATAATGAATGGCATTTTGCCACTTATTTCAGACGGGAAGTAGCTTATTCCCGCTTACCTCCTGGAAAATACGTTTTCAGTCTTAAGGCCAGGTTGCAGGGCGGGAACTGGGATATCAATCCCGTAAACTATACCCTGATTATTGAGCCGGCATTCTGGCAAACAATCGGGTTTAAAGTGCTGCTCATGTTGCTGGTCCTGGCGGGTTTATTCCTCGGGCTACAACTCCGTATCCGTGTAATCAGAAAACAGGAAAGGGAAAAAGCGGGATATGAAAAACAGTTTTTGGAACTGGAGGCAAAGGCGTTAAGGGCACAGATGAATCCGCATTTTATATTCAATTGTATGAATTCCATCAAATCGCTTATACAGGAAGATCAAAGGGAGAAAGCGGTTGTTTATCTGACAACTTTTTCAAAATTGATCAGATTCCTTTTTAACAATGCAGACAAGAAAGAAATTTCCCTCTATGATGAACTGGAAACCTGCCGCTTGTACCTGCAACTGGAAGCCATGCGATTTGGGGTTCAATTCCAATATGAGATAGAAATTGATGAAGGGATAGATTTAAAATCAGTATTTATCCCGGCTTTAATTATCCAGCCATTTATTGAAAACGCCATCTGGCACGGAATCATTCCTAAGGGAAGCGGAGGAAAACTTTCCCTCGTTATAAAAAGAAAGAATGATCAGGTTGAAATTATCATCGATGATGATGGTATTGGACGGCAGGTATCGTTGCAGAATAAATCCATATCCAATATCGCCCACCAGAGTAAAGGAGTGAATCTGACCCAGGCCCGGATTGAACTGGATAATCTTCTTCGACAGCAGGAAGCAGGTATTGAAGTGATCGATAAACATGATTCACTGGGATCGGCTGCCGGGACAAAAGTTATTATCACACTAAAAATTCCGGAATGAGTGCTCTTAGACAAGCCTTATTTTCATTTCAGCAATCCAGATACCTGACCTGGCAACTGGCCGGGTGGGGAAGTTTTGCCCTCCTGCATACATCAGTGGAAGCACTGAAGCAAACAAATAGTTCAACTCCCTTTTTTGTTTTTGCGCTGGCTGCGCTGCTGATTATTATTTGCGGTATCACCCTTACTCATCTGATGCGGGCAATCATCATTTACTGGGGGCTGATGAAACTACGTTTAGGTCAGCAGGCTTTTTTTCTTTTCGCATTAACGGCATTCTTTACAATCCTGTTCTGGATTTTGTTTACAGTGTTCTTTTATTGTCTGATTGGGGCAGAGAGTTTATTGCCCCGGGTTTTTTCAGCCATATTGCGGTTTGAGCTGGCCGGTATCAGGGGCATGGTTTCACAATGGCTCACTTTTTCCGTGCCCTTTGTAGTCTGGAACTTATCTTATACACTGATTCATTATGATCAACGCAACAAGAATGCGGAATGGCAAAAACTGGTCAGAGAAAAGGAAATGGTGGAGCTCGAGGCCCGTGCCCTCCGTGCCCAGATGAATCCACATTTTGTTTTCAATTGCATGAATTCCATCAAATCACTGATTCAGGACGGAGAACAGGAAAAGGCCGTGAACTATCTCACGACATTTTCCAAACTGATCCGAAACCTTTTCAGTCAGTCCGATAAAAATGAAATCACATTGTTTGATGAAATTGAAACCTGCCGTCACTACCTGCAACTGGAAGCCATGCGTTTTGATGCAAGCTTTTCCTATACCATTGAAATTGATGAGCATATTGATCTCAAATCGGTTTCTATTCCAGCCCTGATCATACAGCCATTTATTGAAAATGCCATCTGGCACGGATTGGTTCCCCGTGGTACCGGTGGCGAGTTACTGGTTAAAATTCAAATGGAGGTCAGGAATATCGAAATAGTCATTGATGATAATGGAATCGGCAGGGAAGCTTCCCGGCTGATGAAAAACAAGTCAACTTCAGTTCATCATAGCAAGGGTGTCAATCTAACCCAGTCAAGGTTATTGCTGGATAATATCCTGCAAAAAAGAAAAGCCAGTCTTCAGTATACAGATAAACGGGATAATGAAGGCAAAGCCACTGGTACTAAAGTGGTTATCAGCATTGTCGTAGAAGAATAAGGATGAATATGAATGACTTTGCGGGAAACAGAAATTGTTAAATCAAATTGGCCAACTGCCAAACTTCAATCATCAGAAGGGTCAAAACCCGTAATTTCAAAAACAGTTATGATCAGGGCTATAATTATTGATGATGAACCGCATTGTATCAGGGCATTGCTCAGGGACCTGCAATTGAATTGTCCCATCGTTGAAGTAGCAGATACCTGCAATTCGGCCAAAGATGGGTTACAGGCGATAAAGCTGCATCAACCCGACCTGGTTTTCCTGGATGTGGAAATGCCCTGGATGAATGGCTTTGAAATGCTGGACCTGCTGGGTGAAATCAATTTCTCCATCATATTTACCACCGCCCATGATGAGTTCGCCGCCAAAGCATTCCGGATCAGTGCCGTTGATTATCTGCTGAAGCCGATTGACGCCAATGATCTGAAAGCAGCGGTTAAGAAAGTGGAAAAAAAGATGGAGGAGGGTTCGGGTGTCAGACATATCACCAACCTGCTGGCCAATATAAAACAACCTTCAGGCAGTCAGAAAATAGCACTTCCACAAAGAGAGGGGTATGAATTTGTGGATGTAAGCTCGATTGTTTATTGCAGCGCGGAAGGAGCTTATACCAAAGTGCTGATTCTGGATAAAAAACCCATGCTGATTTCGCGTACACTGGGGGATGTGGAGGAACTGCTACCCCCGGAAATGTTTCAGCGAATTCATCATTCTTCGCTGGTAAATGTGGATTATATTTCACAGTTTCTGCGAACGGACGGAGGCTATGTGGTTTTAAAAACAGGCGAAAAACTGTCGGTGAGCAAGGCGAAAAGGGAAAACCTGATGGCCAGACTGGGTTTAAAATAAATAAAATGATCAAACTGAAATTTCACCCCGATAATGGCACGGCTTTCTATAAAGAGCTGAAGCAACGACTGGATGAATATTTTACAAACACCCAAACCAGCCGGGAAGGAAATGGAATCATGCGGTTTAAAATCTTTCTTTATTTCGGACTGGATATTCTTTTTTATGTTTTGATGATTAATAGCCGGACTCCGGGGGCATTCTATCTTTTTTACCTGCTGCTGGGTTTATCCATTCTGCTGACTGCCTTTAATATTTCGCATGATGCAGCACATGGGGTGGCGGTGAAAAGTAAGTTCTGGAATAAGCTCCTGTTTCAACTCAGTTTTCAGCTGCAGGGGAATAATGCCTATGTATGGGGTAAGAACCATAATGAATCCCACCATTTGTATACCAATGTGGAAGGAAGTGATATTGATGTACTGAATAATCCCGCAGTACGGATGACCGATACCCAAGCACTGAAATGGTTCCATCGTTTCCAGCATATTTATACTCCTTTTTTGTACCTGCTCTATTCCCTGAACTGGTTTCTGTTCAGGGAAACATTGATGATTTTCAATTATTCCAGCCGCACGATTCAAATCAGGATTCCGCGGAATGAAGTAGCGAAACTGATCTTTTTTAAACTATTCTATATCGGCTATATGATTGTATTACCGGCCCTCCTGCTTCCTTTTGGCTGGGGAACGGTATTGCTGGCATTTTTGCTGAACCATTTCATGGTGTCGGTGATATTTGTAGGCGTGCTGGGTGTTTCTCATTTATCCGATTATGTTCATCATCCCAAACCAGATGATAATGGGAATCTTTCCATGAGCTGGCCCAAGTTGCAGATGCTTACCTCGGTGGATTATAATTCGGGATCTGTATTTTTTAACTGGACCCTTGGGGGCTTTAATGCCCATGCCCTCCATCATCTGTTACCCAATATCAGTCATGTCCATTATCTGAAAATACTACCCCTCTTCCGGGAAGTATGCAGGAAGCATGGTATTGTATATATGGAAATGCCCTATCACCGGGCCCTGGCGGCTCATTTTCGATTCCTGAAAAAAATGGGACAGTCGGCATCACCCCAACCCCTTGCATTTGAAGGACCGGCATATTAATATCAGCGATGACAGCCGGCTGATGAAGCTGGTGTACCAGGGAATTGAAAATGAATTGCAGATCAATCCCCGGGCAACGATTTTTTTACTCCTGCTGAAGTTCCTCGTATATCTTTTCCTGGTTGTTTTCTTTTACCTGTTGATCTATACTACAGATCAACCGGTAATATTTTTTGTAGCGTATACAGCTTATGGTTTGTCGGCCGTCCTGTTTGGATTTAATTATGCCCATGATTGCTCACATAACACGGTTTTTAAAAGCAAATCCCTGAACAGCGGCTTTTTCATTTTTATTTACAGCCTGGTGGGGGCGCATGCGGAAGCCTGGCGATACCGGCATATTCACTCACATCATTATGCCCCTAATGTAAAGGAATATGATACAGACCTGCAGATCACCTCATTGATCCGGGTGGAACCGGATAGTCACTGGCGCTGGTATCACCGTTTTCAACATTGGTATGCACCGCTGGCCTATATGACCTATTCTGTTTATTGGGTTTTTATCAAGGACTTTTTGATTTATGCAAAAGACTGCCGATGCCAACCAACGAAACCATTCTGGTATCATGTCTCTTTCTGGCTGCAGAAAATATTTTACCTGGGCTACCTTTTATTTCTGCCACTTTATTTCAGTGGCATGGATTGGTACCTGGTACTGGCTGCTTTTCTGCTAATGCATGCCGTGCAGTCTTTATTCCTGTTGTTTACTTTTTTCATGACCCACCATGTAGAAGCTACCGCTTATTTTAAAGCAGATGAGGAAGGCTATATTCCTTCTTCCTGGTTCATGAATCAGGTAAAAAGCTCCAATGACTTTTACCCCTTCAGTAAAACGGCTAATTTTATATTCGGCGGCTTTAATAACCATATTGCCCACCATCTTTTTCCGCATATACACCATGTGCATTACCCTAAACTGAACAGGATCCTGTACCGTGTTCTGCAGGAGAACCAGATCCGCCCCAACGAAACAGGCTTCTTTACTGGTATTATTTCACACCTGGCTCATCTGAGAAAGTTGAGTCATCAGCCTAGCGACAAATGAAGAAAACGAGTTTTCAGCTGCTGCTTCTATTCTGTTGCATCAACAGCAATCTGCTGCTGGCACAATCATCCGAACCCCGGCTACGAATCCTGGTCGTCAATTGTTTTGACCCGGCATCCACCAGCTTCCGGAAGAATAAAAAAGAGTTACTCTCTGAAGTAGCAGACAGCCTGCGATTTTATCTGCTTGAAATGATTGAAAAGTCAAATACCGGAATGGGAAGTATGGTAGATAATAAGTTTACTGATTTGAGCGGTAGTACAGACAGACTGGATAGTCTCAGGGTACAACAGCAGGCTGACTTTGTAATGGCCATTTTAAATGTGGAGGCTGAATTTGTAAAAACAGATGTAGAAGTAGAAAGGCAGGATGATGGCTCAAAAAAACGTACAGCCCGTTATGATCTTTGTACTACCATTAATTATTTACTGGCTGGAAAGAATTCGACCTATATTGAAAGGAAGGAGATGGTTTGCGAGTTTTTTACAGAAAGGACCGTCATGAGTGGCTTACTGGCTGCCGGCCCCGACCTGGTTGGAAAGCACAAATGGGTTTTCAGGGCTGCCAGGAAAAATGCAGCTGCCTATTTTGATTATATACGCAGCTCTCTGCAGTAAATCAATCCGGAAATAAACTCCAGAATAACAATACCACCCTTCTGCGGGGATCATCAACTTTATAGTCTGCTATTTTTGGATCCGGTAAGCCTTCTCCTTTTCCTTCGAACATGTAGAGTACGTTCTTGATATAGATCCCGTTCTGGGATTTCGTAGCCGCGAATTGTTTAAACAGCACCCATACTGCTTCGGCCCTGGCCCTGGATAATTCTTTATTGAGTTCCCTGGCGTCTGGTTCTTTATTCGTCATCGCTAATCGTTCTCTCAGCGAACGGTATAAGGTTGATCCTTCTCCAATCGTGGTGCCATCTGCATAGCCTTTAAAAGTAATGACCAGGGAGAGCGGGAAATCAGGATACTTGGTTGTAAAGCGGTCAATTTCTGCCGCAGCTGGCTCAAATAATTTGGTCATGTTTTTAACCATATCCGGACTCACATTATAACTTCCGGGCTGAAACAAGACATCCTGGTCCAGTTTAACTACCATGTTCCTGTTCAGCAAATCCTGCAGGAATGATATTTTCTGATTGATGCGCTGTTCAGCTGTCCTTGTTGAAGACAATACTTTTTTCAGTCGCTCCCAATCGGATTTATCTACTTCGGTACCGTTGATCAGGATGGTA
>ERZ795044.482-NODE-482-length-37210-cov-6.390284_pt1 | contig 37210 bp, 39 predicted proteins | sample MGYA00375128_ERZ795044 | MGnify/ENA primary metagenome ERZ795044 (study PRJEB30173, sample SAMN05720213) | anaerobic digester metagenome | isolation source: active sludge of municipal wastewater-treating anaerobic digesters | place: USA | collected 2014-12-22 ...
ACAAGATGAAATTAGTAAACTTACTGAGCGGGTAAATAAATTTTATGATAAAACATGGCCAGAGTACCGGGCTGTGATGGAGAAGGTTAGCCTATCTCCTTTTAAAAATTATGAGCCGTTGAAGCAGAATTAATTGTAGGCGTCTGACCGCTTTTTTGCAGATATATTCAACGGTCTGACGCCTCTTACTTAAAAGTCGCCTCCAATAAAATTGGGGCGACTTTTAAATTTTACTGAGGAACCTTTAATTTTCAGTCTATCTTTCGTTTGTAAACAAGAATGATTAAAACCGACTCTCTTTCCTATTCTTATGGTACTGAAAAGAAAATTCAATTCAGTGATTTAACCATTCAAACCGGAGAGCAATTTCTTTTGTTGGGAGAATCGGGAAGCGGAAAAACCACATTGCTGCACTTATTGGGTGGTTTGCTTAAATCTCAACAAGGAAGTATTGAAGTAAATGGAACGGACATCACGAAACTTTCCGAGTCAGGATTAGATCGTTTTCGTGGACAGCACTATGGATTTATCTTTCAACGAAATCATTTAATTGGTGCGCTCTCTGTTGAAAGAAATTTATTAATGGCTCCTTTTCTAGCTGGATTAAAGCAAAATTTGGGAAGAGTGGAAGAAGTACTTTCACAATTAGGGATTGCCGAAAAAAGGAGAAGCAGAATTCAGGACCTGAGTTTAGGCCAGGCCCAGCGTGTTGCCATTGCACGAGCGGTGCTGAATAAACCCTCTGTTATTCTTGCCGATGAACCCACTTCGGCACTCGATGATAAAAACTGCGATCGTGTAAGTGATTTGCTTTTGTCACTAGCTGATAAAAATAAAGCTACGCTAATCATTGCAACCCACGATCAACGATTAAAAGACAAAGTTAAAAACCTGATCCATCTCTGATGAATCTTCTATCGCTAGTGATCAGTTATCTGAAGGCGCGGCCGCTTAATACCCTGCTCAACATTTTGTTATTGTCATTAGGCATTGCGGTGATTACGATCTTGCTTTTATTCAGCAACCAGCTTAAGGAGAAAATTACCGACAACACAAAGGGAATTGATCTTGTAGTGGGAGCGAAGGGAAGTCCCCTGCAATTAATTCTCTGCAATGTTTTTCATATCGATTTTCCTACCGGGAACATTAAATTGAATGAGGCCGAACGATTATCAAAACATCGGTTGGTAAAAAGCGCCATCCCACTTGCCTTAGGAGACAGTTATCAGAATTTCAGAATTGTTGGTACGAATCGCGCTTATGCGGAATTGTACAAAGCTGAATTGGCTTCGGGTGAGTGGTGGTCTGACGACCTTGAAGTTGTAGTGGGTTCAACAGTGGCCGAATTGTTAAAATTAAAAGTAGGGGATACGTTCAAAAGCGCTCACGGTCTGAGTAAAGAAGGTCATGCTCACGAAGAAACTCCATTTGTTGTGAAGGGCATTTTAAAAAGCACACATGGCGTACTCGATAATTTGATTCTTACCAATGTGTCAAGCATTTGGAAAGTGCATAATCATGATGAAGTGGCAATAACCGAACGAGTAATTGCAAACCCATCTCCGCTTGTACCAACTGTGGAGGAAGGCGATTCTACAAAAGAGATTACGGCATTACTAATTAAGTATCGGAATCCGATAGCCGCCATTCAACTGCCGCGCTACATTAATGGACAAACCGGTATGCAGGCTGCTTCACCGGCATTTGAAGCTGCAAGACTCTTTTCTATCCTCGGTGTAGGTGTTGAGGCACTGACTGGATTTGCCTATGTTCTGATTTTTATCTCTGCTCTCAGTATTTTTATAGCATTATATAATTCTCTCAAAGAGCGACAATACGATCTGGCTATTATGCGCTCCATGGGAGCAAGTCGGTCAAAATTATTTATAGCTACTCAGTTGGAAGGTATAACGCTAACATTATTTGGAAGCTTAATTGGTCTTGCAATGGGGCATGGGGTACTTTACTTATTTACAGCATTGGTCGAAGAAAGTGGAAAAACAGGAATAATCGCCTGGGTATTTTATATGGAGGAAATGTACCTGCTGGCAGGGAGTCTGGTGTTGGGTATCCTATGTTCACTCCTTCCTTCCTTCCAGGCCTACCGTACCGACATCCATAAAGTGCTTGCAGGCAACTAATTTTCCGTTGGCATAGTTTTAGATGACTCACGCATTGAATTGATTATTTTTGAGATCTAATAAACCGATATGAACCGATTAAGTCTGCTGGTGATCTTCTTATTTCTTTCTGGATTTTGTTTTGCTCAAACTCCATCCGATGGCTGGACAGCCTTTGCCAAAACCAAGTTCGATGCTAAATACAACGAAAAGGCAGGCGAGTATTTTTTATACCCAACATTTCCGGCCGATCTGAAAGCTACGGTTGGAAAGGAAATTGATCTGGAAGGGTATTACCTCCCGATTGACGTGGATGGAGATGCCTATATTATCTTATCTAAGTTTCCCTACAGCCAGTGTTTCTTTTGTGGTGGTGCCGGTCCGGAGTCAATTGCTGAAATCTATTTTAAAGTGAAGCCGCCAAAATTTGAAGGCGACCAGTTTATCCGCATTAAAGGAAAGCTAAAGCTCAATGACGTTGATCTTGAGCATGGGAATTTTATTGTTGAAGAGGCCGTGTTTGTGAAGTAGTCTATTGCAAGATTACTTTATAACTCGTACTTCTTCCCCCTGAATTCTCCTTCTGCAGTATTCTAAGTTCTATCAATGCCTGTATATCGCGCAAAGCAGTGTCCTGCGATGTTTTCGTAACCTTGGCCCACTTGGTAGTATTCAACTTTCCCTCAAAACCATCGAGCAATTTGTTAAGCATTACTTTCTGGCGTGCGTTCAGCGATGTGGTTTTATGTTTTTCCCAGAATTTAGCCTTTACAAGTACGCTGTTTAAATCCTGCGTAGTTGATTCCAGCGCATGCGAGAGGCATGTTAAATACCACACTATCCATTCGGTTATATCCAGGTTACCGCTCTGCGATTTCTCTAAGTGATTGTAGTACTCACTTCTTTCTTTTCGGATTTGCGCGGAGAGACTATAAAAACGTTTGGAACTATTATCCGAACGTGCTAGCAGCATGTCTGATAATGCGCGTGCTATTCTGCCATTGCCATCATCAAACGGGTGTATAGTTATAAACCAGAAATGTGCTATTGCTGATTTCAGTAATAGATCTATTGTTATATCTGAGTTGAACCACAACAGAAATTTTTCCATCTCGCTTGCTAATCGATTGGCAGATGGTGCTTCAAAGTGAATGCGCTCTTTACCCATTGCGCCTGACACAACTTGCATGGCACCGGTTTCATCTGTGCGCCAGTTTCCGGTAATTATTTTATAAGCTCCACTAAATCCATCCGGAAATAAATTTCTATGCCAGCGAAACAGTCTTTCTGCAGTAAGCGGTTGATTGAAGTTTTGTGTAGCATCAAACATCAGTTCGACTATTCCATCAACATTACGGTTGGAGGCGACTAATCCCTGAACGTCAAGTCCTAATTTTCGGGCAAGGGACGAATGCACCTGCTCTTGTGGTAACAACTCACCTTCTATCTCGCTTGACTTAACTATTTCGTGTGTAAGTGTTTGCAAGGAGGCATCCGACTGCAAGTTAAACCCTAATGATTCCATTCTTCCAAGCACTTTTCCTTGCCGGTAGCGTGTTTGAGTCAACAGTTCATTTACCAAGGTTTGATCCCATGTAAAATCAGGCCATTGGGCTAGTTCGTGGATGTAACGTTTTCTCCGCATAACACCATAAATGTAGTTATTCTCCGCACATTATGCGGAGAATAATGGAGCTAATCTCCGCAAAACCTCATTTTCAGCCTAATTTATTCAATTGTCCACCGCAGACCTATAATTCCACGGGCACCTTGCAAGGGTGCATAATTGTACGTTGTATCAAAGGTATAGCCGTAGGGATTTGTATCGGGTCTCGCGTTCCCATTGTCATCAAAATATTTTCCTCCGCGTTTGTCAAACGGATCGTCCGGATGCAGGAGAGGATCTTTGGGTATATAGTTCAGCAGGTTTTTTACTCCGCCATAAATTTCAACCTGCTTACTAATGGATTTACTCACTTGCAGGTTGATCAATCCAAACCAGGGCGACATAGCCGGCCGAAAATCATTAGGCACGACCGGCAAATACATCGGGCCGGTTACACGACCTGTCAGGTCAATGTTAACTTTTGATTTAGGAAGTGTGTAGCTGATGGTGAAGGTACCCGAGAACCGAGGTGCCTGAACCTGTGGGATTTTAGTTTCAGCGAGCTCTTTTTCTTGAACCTGAAATACATCCATCAACGTAATACCTGAAATTATTTTTAAAGAATTCACTAGTGAAACATCGGCATTAAGTGTAACCCCACGAGAAACTGCATAGCCATCAAGGTTGTTATAGACGATTTTATTAGGGTCCGTTAAAAAATCACCAACGATTTTATTGGTGAAATAAGTATAAAAGAGACTGGCGTCCAGACTGATAAAGCCTTCCGGTAAAATGATGTTGTGTGCATAATTCAGATTTACATTCCAGGATTGCTCAGGCTTGAGATCTGAAAGTATTTCTACTTCACGCGACCCGGTAAGTGCTGCATGATCTTCTGTAAATAGATTCACCACCCGATAACCGCTGCCACCCGTTAGTCGCAACGTATTATTTTTGTTGGGTGAATATTTAAAACTCAGTCGGGGTGTCCAGATGTTACCATGCACATTATGCCGGTCATAACGCAAGCCGACCAATGTTGCAAGCTTATCCGAAAGCTGAATATCGTCCTGAATAAATATCCCTGGCAAGAAAGTTATGTCAGGAGCGTTACCGTCACCATCAGATGTTCCAACAGTATTGTCATCATAATGAATGTAACGAACGGGAATACCTGTGAGGAGATCGTGCTTGCCAAGTTTTTTATTCCATCGCAATTGAGCAAAGGCTACTTGTTGCGTTGCAAAGAACTTGACGATTCCATAATAGGAGTCTTGTTTGTGGTAATTGTAGGAGTAATCAATGAAAAAAGGAGTTGAGGTATTGAACTGATAATTTCCGATCAGCTCGGCACGTTGTGTATAAATGGATTCGCCATAAACCTGATCGCTTCCGCGGAATGCAGGAGTCCATTTCAACTCTCCACCCCAGCGGTTTTCATCAATGTATCTTCCAGCCAATGAAAAACTTTTTCCGGAAGCCCGGTGAAAGGTCCATTTATTAAAAAGAGAAATTCTTTTTTGCAGGGTTACATCCGTGAAGTTATCATTATTGATGTCGCGCTTTTGATCATAATGAAAGTAGTTGACTCCGAATAAACTTGCCGACTTACCGGCTTTAAAACGGGAGGACAGATCAAAATTGTATTCACCCACCGTGGTTCCAAAAACATCCGCTTTAAATTTTGGAACCGAAAAGGGTTCTTTCGTGATGATGTTAATTACACCCCCCACTGCTTCTGATCCATAAAGTGTGGAAGCCGGGCCTTTTACAATCTCCATTCGTTTCACCAGACTGTTTGGAATTCCGGCCAATCCATAAACAGTAGCCAGACTGCTCACGATAGGCATGCCATCAATCAAGATCATGGTATATGGACCTTCCAGACCATTAATATGAATGTCGCCCGTGTTACAAACATTGCAATTGATTTGTGGCTGCACGCCATTCACCAATGAAAGTGCTTCAAAAATGTTAGGCGTTGGATTTTTAAGAAAGAAGGAGGGAGCATATACTTCTATGGGGATGGGCGAATCCATTTTGGTTACTTCCTTCATAGTGCCGGTAACCACGACAGCTTCCAGCTGGGCAACGTCTTCTTTTAAAGCTATATCAATGGAGTTAGTTGCCCCTTGCTTCACTTCCACTACGACCACCTGGTTTTGATAGCCTATTCCAGAGATTTTTAGTTTTTTGGTTCCGATGGGTACGTTTTCAATCCGAAACCGCCCTTCTTCATTGGTACTGGTGCCGAGTCGAGTTCCCTCAATAACAACATTCACGAACTCCGCGACTTTGGCTTCATTTCGAATAATGCCAGAAATGGCGCCTGTTTGGGCCATGGCTACTGGAATCAGCGAAATGGACAGAGTTATGAAAATCAGGAACCTCATAATTTTAGAGTAGCAAACTTATATAATTAGAAATAACTAAACAAATATTTAGATTAGTCTAAAAATATTTCTTGAGAAATAGGGGAAATTGGCCAGAAAACGAAAGCTGAGAAAACTCATTTTTTAATCCGTGCCATTGACTTTACTTTCACTTCGGATTTAATACCCTACTTATGAAAGCTCTTTCAGTCATCGCCATCTTGCTTTTTGTTACCCTTAGCGGCTACAGCCAGGTGATTACTTCGCCTCAGAAAAAACTTACGTTGAACTTCCAACTCACGGAAAAGGGGGAGCCCACCTACCAACTCTCTATAGGCAACAAAAAAGTGACAGAGCCAAGCCTGATGGGCCTCGAACTAAAAGACCAGCCAGCGCTGGCCGAGGGGTTTACTCTTACCAGCATTGACACAACAACGGTAAATGAAAAATGGAACCCGGTGTGGGGCGAGGTTAAGGAGATTGGTAACAACTATCGAGAACTGGCGGCTCACCTTTTGCAAACAGCAACGGGTCGCGTGATGATCATTCGCTTTCGTCTGTTTGATGATGGCCTCGGCTTTCGGTATGAATTTCCGGCACAGGCTAAGTTGAGTTACTTCATCGTTACCGGTGAGCGCACACAATATAATCTTACGGGCAACCACAAATCGTTTTGGATTCCGGGCGACTATGACACGAATGAATATCCTTATACGATCTCAGCACTCAGTGAGATAGATGCAGTAAATGTTTCGAAGAAGTATACCGAAATTGGAACGCGGTCGCCCATAAGTAAGAATGTAGTGCAAACTCCTTTCATGCTGAACTCGGCCGATGGGTTGTATATAAACATACACGAAGCTGCATTGCTCAACTATCCTGCCATGTACCTTAGAGTGAACCAGGAAACCTTTTCACTCACTACGGAACTGACACCCGATGCATTCGGCAACAAAGCCTATCTGCAAACTCCGTGTAATACTCCGTGGCGCACGTTGCTGGTAAGTTATAAGGCTGCGGATTTACTGATGTCAAAAACGATTCTCAATCTGAACGAGCCTTCTGTCATTAAAGAGACAAGCTGGATTAAACCACAAAAGTTTGTGGGTATCTGGTGGGGCATGCACATGGGCACTGCCACCTGGAATTATGCTGACCAGGGAAACATCATTTTAAAAAATACCGATTGGAGTAAACTCACTCCGAATGGAAAGCACGGGGCCACCACACACCACACCAAGCGCTATATTGATTTTGCTGCAGCGCAAGGTTTGGATGGAGTACTTGTTGAAGGCTGGAATGTAGGTTGGGAAGACTGGGCCGGTAATTGGAAGGAAGAAGTTTTTGATTTTGTAACTCCATACCCCGATTTTAATGTGAATGAGTTGCAAGCGTATGCAAAAGATAAAGGCGTGAAACTTATTATGCACCATGAGACGTCAAGTTCTGTCACCAATTATGAGCGAAGAATTGATCAGGCTATCCGTTTCATGAAAGATCATGGCTACGAATCTGTAAAGACTGGTTATGTAGGTCGCATCATTCCGCGGGGTGAGTTTCATGACGGTCAATGGATGGTGAACCACTTTACACGTGTGGCCGAAAAGTTTGCGGCCAATAAGATCATGATGGATGCGCATGAATCGGTTAGGCCAACGGGCCAGCATCGTACTTACCCAAATTGGATGGCGAGTGAAGCAGCTCGGGGTAATGAGTTCAATGCGTGGAGCAGTGGCAATCCTCCCGAACACGAAACGATTTTACCCTTCACGCGACTCATGGGCGGACCGATGGATTATACACCGGGCATCTTCCAGATCAAGTTGGATTATTATAATACCGGAAATAAATACCAGGTGCACACCACGCTGGCCAAGCAACTCGCTTTGTATGTAACGATGTATAGTCCTTTACAAATGGCTGCTGACTTACCGGAGAACTATGAGAAACATTTGGATGCATTTCAGTTTATCAAAGATGTGCCCGTAGATTGGGATAATACTAAGGTGCTTGAGGCAGAGCCTGGCGATTATATTGTTACGGCTCGCAAGCAAAAAGGAAAAGATGCGTGGTATATCGGGGCCATTACCGATGAAAACAAACGCGAGGTGCAGGTTAATTTTAGTTTTCTTGAACCCAACAAGACTTATGTGATAACCATTTATGGCGATGCCCCGGATGCACATTGGGAAACTAATCCCATGGCGTATGCCATTCAAAGCTATACAGTAACTAGTAAAACGATACTTAAATTGAAACTTGCATCTGGTGGCGGTGCAGCCCTTGCGGTGAAACCTGCTTCGGCAGAGGAGTCGAAAAAGATTAAGCGATATAAGTAATTGAGATACACGAATCAGGTGCTGGCTCAATATCTCTGCTCTCTATACTTAACCAGGCTTTTAAAATAAGGAGGGATCTCAGTCTCAAAACTAATTTCTCTATGGGTAAACGGATGTATTATTGTAAGGGATGCAGCATGAAGTGCTAATCTTTTAGCTTCTTTATCTTCGTACCCGTAGATTTTATCCCCAACAACCGGATGTCCTTCTTCCGAAAGGTGAACGCGAATTTGATGTTTTCTTCCCGTATAGAGATCGATTTCCAGCAAACTGTATTTATCGGATTCTTTAATCACTCGATACCCAGTTTCAGAAAATTTACCTTTATCCGGGTCTCTTACAGAGTAAACTCTAAATACTTTATTTTCTAATAGGTATGATGTAATAACCCCTTCTTTATCTTGAAGATTGCCATGCACTACCGCAACATATTTTTTACTAAACTCTTTCCATCTCTCCTGTAAAAAATATTTTGCTTTTTCATTTTTGGCAAAAATCAGAATCCCTGAAGTTTCTCTATCCAGACGATGTACTATAAATACCCGGTTTCTTGATCGATCGTTCCCTTTTTTTACATATTCATTTAAAAGGAAATGAGCCGTTTTTTCTTTTTCTCTTTCCGTCCCGATGGTCAATAGTCCATGTATTTTATCGACAACAAGAATATCATGGTCCTCATAAATAATAGAAAGCCCTTTGGGTTGGTATTTTTTAGAGGGTGCTTTAAAAGATGATCCTTTTTCTTGCATGGTAATCAACGGATTAGAATCATACTCTCATGTAGCGGTATGATTACTGTAAATATCTAAGAATATTTATCATTCTAATGACCTGGTCCATTTTTGATTTCTACAAATTCAGAAAACCCTTTCACCATACCTTTAACACATTCACACGGTGTTGGTCCGCCTTCCCAAATGCCTTCGCAAGCCTTTTCAACCAATTCTGGCCGGTTCTTAATTACCCATTCTTTCGCTTCATAATATACATCAATATCGTTTGAGGAGGTTTTTACAGAAACAATTTCTCCATTGTGTACAGAAATGTGAAACGTATCGGTCACATTAAAATCAATCGCCAGTGCACCCATCAAATCATCCTTCACGGTAATAGGGAAAATGACAAGGGAATCGTTTTTTCCGAAATAATGGCGATCAACAATTTTATAATTGGCACATTCAGCCCATTTTTGATAGTATAGAATTTCTGGCTGGGATTTCTTAGCTGACGCTAGCATAACTTGCAAGGAATCTCGATTAAAGGAATAGAAAGCATCAATAAATTTATTGCCAACAGCGAAATTGCTAGCATACGTATCGCTTTGAGTCGAAGTTTTACAGCTGCCAAGCAGCAAAATGAAAATACCAAGGGCATACTTTACACTCATAATGATTTCAATATTGTTAATTCAAATTACGGCCGACTTTTTTCGCATAACGACTTGCTCCTGCAACGACTAAACCCTGTTAGCGGTTCGTTGTTGTTTTGTTGTCATTAACGTATTCTAAAATGTCACCGGGTTGGCAGTCCAGGGCTTTACAAATCGCCTCTAAGGTGCTAAACCGGATTGCTTTTGCCTTACCAGTCTTTAGGATAGAAAGATTTGAAAGTGTTAAATCTACTTTTTCGGATAGCTCATTCAGCGACATTTTACGCTTTGCCATCATTACATCTAAGTTTACAATGATTGGCATAGGTTAAACAGTTAAATCGTTTTCGTTTTGGATTTCAACTCCTCTTGAAAAGATAGTCGCGATTACATATACTACAGCCGCCATTAATATATAAGCCTGACTATCGGCCCAAAACTGGTTGAGGGTGTCGATTTCAAATTCATGATGTGGTAAACTTTTAGCGGTTTGTTGGGCTATGTAGCTTATGAGCCCTATAGAAAAAATGGTGTAACTGATTTTTGTAATCTGATTGGCCACATAGGTGTTGAATGGTTTAGTCAAATCAAGTTTACTTAGCAACATGATAACAAGAAAGAACAGATACGCCTTTAAAATAGCAATGAACAGGATAAAACTATATATCCCGAAAAAAACCCACTGATTAACAGCATACATGGCGGTTAAATCCAACTTTTGATACAGGTTTTGCACGAATTCAGGTTTGAAAAGACTGAAACAGAAATTGACAATTAAGGCTCCGGCTTCAATGCACAGACCCACGAAGATGACCCAGGCAACAATATGCAGGCCCTTAAATACGAAGTTGTTTTTTGTTGACATAATGGTTTTGATTATGCCTCAAAAATAGTAAAAATATATTGATAAACAGTAAATATATATTTATATACAATATATTATTATTGTTCATATAAATGAGCTTCCTAGCCGTTTTCTTCTTTCTTGTCGTTAAATGTTTGTCTTATTTACTGAAAGGGCCCTTACACTACTCTTAAAATCTTCTCCATCTTACGACCTTTCGCCAACTCATCTACCAGCTTGTCCAGATATCTTACCTGTTGTGTTAACGGATTTGTGATCTCTTCCACTCGATAACCACAGATTACTCCCGTAATAAGATGTGCATTAGGGTTTATGGAAGCGTGCTGAAAGAATGTTTCAAATGTTACTTTTTCTTTAATGAGTTCGTGTAGTTTTTTTTCAGCATAACCCGTAAGCCACTGAATGACCTGGTGCAATTCTTCTTTCGTTCTGCCTTTCTTCTCCACTTTGGCGAGATAATGTGGATATACCGAGGCGAATGTCATTTTGGCTATACGCTCATCATGGTTGTTTGCGCGGTCCATGCTTTTTATGTTAACGTTGATCTTTTAATTTATTTCAATCGTTCTAACCGGCCCTTTCTTTTTACGATGTTTTTATAGTCCCACTGAATTTCCTTTGACTTTTTCAGCCAACGTTTCAGGTCTTTGGTATTGATTTGTTCAACCGCAGTGTAAAAAACAGAGGCGTCTTTAAATTTTTTACCGATGACATTTAATTTTTCTTCTTCAAAATCTGCTCCACTCCAGAACATCAAGCGCCAGCCTGCTTTTTGTTTACTGTAACCAACAATCGGATTACTCTCTAAAAACCAAACCGGATGAGCGTGCCAGATTTTGTTTTCTGCTTCGGTAAGTTCCTTGTCAATGGTCGTGGCGAGCAGGTTACAGATTTTTTTATCATCTGTTGTTTGCCTGGCGTTGTAGGTTTGAATTTCTGAGTTCATCATGGCCTGTAAAATGGTTTATATCTATAAAGTCATTTTAGCTAATTCATTTTCCAGCCTGTCAAAATTCTCTTCGTTTTTGTCAACGGCAAAGGCCTTAACTTTTCTGCATTCGTCCGCGGTGTTAAATAGCATTTTAAAAACAAGTTTTGTTTGGTCAGCGGACACTTCTTCAAATGTGGCTACGACTTGAAAAATGGGTTTTGAAATCCGCCTCCAGGCAATTAATGATAGTTTGTCTATTTTAATAAACTCGCATTCATTCACATAGTTTCCTTTGTCCGGCCCATGCATAATAAAACGCCACTTGCCACCTACACGCAAGTCATACTCATTAAACGTGTTTGTAAAACCAGCCGGTCCCCACCAGTTTTTCAGATGGTTGGGATCGGTCCAGGCGCGATAAACAAGTTCTCTGGATGCGTTTATAATTCTTGAGCTTACAATTTCACAGTCAGGGGTGGTGGTTATAATTTCTGTGGTCATGCTCATGACTTTTTTTGATAGTCGTCCAGGCCTTTTCCTTTAAGTATTTTTGGGAGATATTTTTTAATTCTCTCTTCTCTTGTTTTAGCTTGTTTAGCCGATGAAAAGTAAAGCAGATATCCTCTTTGTCGTCCGGGTGTGAGTCCTTCAAATGCTGTTTTAAGTTTTTTGCTCTTCGCTAATACTTTCTGAAACTCTTCCGGCATGTTGAATGCGGATGTCTTTTTGAATTCAACTTTCAATCCTGACTTTTCCACCACAATGGCTTCGCGGATGTATTCCTTAATGGTTGCCTGGAGTTTAATAATTTCGGCCAGACTGGTGAACCGGATTTGGCGTCTGTCCTGAACATTTTCTGTTTGTTGAATCAGGATGCCTTTTTTATCTTTTAATAAAACCCCTTTGAAGAATAAAAGGGCACAATACTCTTTAAACCCGTGAATTAAAACAATGTTGCCCTCTTCAAAGGAGTAACAGGGATGCATCCATTTATAATCCTCCGTTAAACCACAGGAAAGAATGATGGACCGGAGCATCTTCATTTCATCCTGCCATTTTTTTGCCTTATCTAAAAACAAATCAACTTTTGGATTCATAGCATTTATAGTTGAAGTTTGCCAAACCGCTATCAGGCGTTGGTTGTTTTCTGCTTATACTTTTCCGTTATAGGTTGGGTCAAAGTCCACCATCCATTCAATACCAAATTTGTCTCTGAACATTCCAAAATAAGAACCCCAGGGGCTGTCAGAAATAGGCATTTCTATTTGTCCGCCTGCCGAAAGTCCATGGAATAATTTGTCAGCTTCTTCTTTGCTTTCTGCACTAATTACAATTTTGCTTCTGTTCTCATGTTCGTTTGTTCGTCCCAGTATTTCAGGCACATCATTAGCCATTAAAATACTTTTACCGATAGGCAATGCAATGTGCATGATTTTATTTGCTTCATGTTCGGCTACCGGAAATTCAGCACTTGCTAAATCTTTGAAACGCATTATTTTTGCGAATTCTCCGCCAAACACTGATTTGTAAAAATTGAAAGCTTCTTCGGCATTGCCGTTGAAGTTAATGTGCGGATTGATACTTGCCATAATGTTTATTTTTTTAAGGTGTATTTTTTATTGCAAATGTCTAAGCGCTAGGTGTTGCTATACAAGAGCAAACTGTAAGCTGCCAATAGACGGTTAGTTTGAGCCGCTTTTATGGTTGCTTGATGTTAGCTGATGTTTTACAATTAGAACTGAAATCAAGGTATTTTTAATTTAAGGTATTAGCTATCTCGCTTAGTAAGAGTGTTTTTGCCGTTCTTTAAAGATAAACTATTCGGTGGAAATTCTCTTCTTGATGAGTTTCATTCAATCTATCACTAACTGATTTAGGACCCTTTCACCAACAAAAAAGCCGTTCGTTAACCCGAACGGCTTTCCTTAAAATTTCAATTTTAGTAAACTACTTCGCCAGCTTTGTAATGGTTTCAAGCTTCGTTTTAATTCTTGAAATCGCATCGAGGTATTTCTGCTCCCACATTTTTAAGTTGGCAGTCGATTTATTAGCTGCTTCATATTGAAAGGCCGGCAACATCCACGATGCATAACCGCTATACGGATCGGGCGAAGCATAGAGTGAGCGATACCAGCTTCCATAAGGCATACCTTGTTTGTCAATCCACTGGCGTTCGAGCAAAAGTAATTCTGCGTTAATTGCCTTCTTATTACTTTCATTCACCGTCTTCAAAGCTGCCTGGCACTCGTCACCGGTTTTCTTCAAATCATCTGCTGCTTTGATCAGCGCATCGAATGAAAAAGGAACTGTTGTTTTATCATACGCTTTGGTAAGCTTTTGTAAACCCTCAAAGTGTGTTTTCAAATCAGTACCATAGCGGCTGATGTCATACGGTATCACATCGGCATTGGCAAGCCGTAAGGCCATCACACCAAACACACGCTCAACCAGGGGTCCCATTTTAAAGGAAGGATCTGCAAAGCGTTCGTAAAAAGAGAAGCTATCATGATTCGAGTGATAAATGGAAGGCCCACCGGTGCCACCACCCCACGAAGGAATACCCACATGTGTATAGAAAGCAATATGATCTGATCCGCCACCTAAATTTCCGAGCGGAGGTTCTTTCGCTCCGCGCTTTCCAAGCCAATGTTCATAGACAGTCATTGATGAATCCGGGTAGGGAACTGCTTTGGTCGCTTCAATTGCTAAATTTTTTAATGACGGACTTGAAGCTGCGCCAAAACTTTTTCCGGACACGGCACCATCGGCATTAAAGTAGGCAACGCCTTTCGCATCTAATTCATCGCGGAAGTGTTCCACCCATTCGGTTGAGCCAATCACACCTTGTTCTTCGGCATCCCAATGGGCAATCTTGATGGTGCGTTTAGGTTTGTAACCAGCCTGAGAAAGTTTGCCGAGAGATTCACTCAAGGCAAGCAACATGGCAGTGCCGCTGTTAGGATCGGTAGCGCCAAAGCCCCACGCATCATAATGCGCACCAGCGATAATCCATTCATTGGGAAAATCTGAACCGACTAATGTGCCCACGACATTATACACCCGTTGAATTTCTCTTTTCTGTTGCACGTTAACACGCACTTTCAATTCGGGTCCGCCTTCAAGGCGATAGGTGTAAGGTAATCCACCTTGCCAGCCGGCAGGCACAGGCTTCCCTGTCATGCGGCCGATAATTTCTTTGGCTGAACCATAAGGCAGTGGTAACACGGGTATGTTGTGCATGCCCGTAACCTCTTCAGGTTTTTTACGAACGATTTTCTTTTTTCCATCTAGTGGAAGTGAGGGCTCGAAGGGAGTTAGCGGATCGCCTGTCCAATCTAAGGTAAGCAATGAACCGCGTTGAATATCACTTTCATTGTAATAGGGTCCTTCCGGGTAAACAAGTCCTTTTGCATAGCCGCTGTCACCAGGATCGGTGAAGATGATAAGACCAGCGGCACCATTGGCTTCCGCATACTTGGCTTTATAACCGCGGAAATTTCCGCCATAGCGGGCAAGTACAATTTTTCCTTTTACGGAGATGCCCATAGCTGCAAGCTTTTCAAAATCTTCTTTGCGACCGAAGTTTGCATAGACTACCTCGGCAGTTACATCACCAGAGCCAGTGTACGCGGTGTAAACAAAATATAAATTCGGGTCAGCGGAAAACGGATCTTCTTTATGGATGTACTCTTTATTATTGAGCGGCAATCGGATGGGTTCTACAATTTCTGCAGAAGCAGAACCGGGCATTACCGGCAAATAAATATCATAGGGAAAAATCTCTACCTGGAACCCTGCCTTGCGCATGACCTCGGCCATGTAGTCGCGCACACGCTCATTGGCTTTTGAAGTTGCAATATGTGGTTCTTTAGTAAGGGTTTTTAAATGATTTTTATAGCGTTCGCTTTCCTGTTGCTGAAGAAACACTTCTTCAGCTTTCGTTTGGGTTGAGGAACTGGCCGATGAAAAGCCCATGGTTTGGGCGAAGGATTGTGTAGCAATCAATAAAAAGAGACCAATCAGTTTTTTCATAATAATGGATTATAGGCAGGAAGAACGCAAAAGTTTTACACTCTACGAAAGTAAATTGTGTGAGTGGTATTGAGCTTGTTCTTCGGATTACGAGATACTGGGTCGCGTATTGAAGTTTACGGTTGTATTGCTATCCAGTTAACTTGCCCGGTATGACGGTTGATAGTATGGTATATCACATCTATTAAGAGGCTGTCATACCGGGCAAGCTTGATTACATTGTTAAAAAAAATAGTTGAAATAACTATTGTAAGAATTGTTTCGAAGTGGGGCGCGACCCGGTATCTCTTTCCACGAAGGTTGTCATACGATTAGTTTCATTTTATTACTTCTTCTGTACTTCGGATGACTGGTTACCGGGTCGCGTTTTAGAGTCCGGTGTTGTGTTTTTGTTTCGGGTTAACTCTATTACGAAGTTGTCATACCGGGCTAGCAGGATACATAGTCAATTGAAAAATACATGAAGTAAGTTTTGAGAAATTTTATTCGAAACAATGCGCGACCCGGTATCCCGTGAAAATTATACACATCTCTCCACGAAGTCGGTGCTTCGGATGATGGGGTTCCGGCTCGCGTATTAGCGTCCGGTATATTTATTTATTCTGGTTGTGCCTGTATGAGGCAAGGTAAAGCACGTAGCCGGGTATCATGGTGCCCAATGAGTAGAGAATGATTTTAACATCTTCAATAGCCACATAGTAAATCATCCAGCTTGTGCAGATAATAAATATCAACGGTGGAATAGGGTAGAAGGGTGTTTTGAAATGATCAGTGGAAGTTGACTGCTTGCGTAAAAAGAAAATGCCGAATACGGTAAGCATGGAAAAAAAAGAAAGACTTACTGAGATGTACTGAATGATTTCTTTAAAGGAACTCACGAGTACTAAGAAAATGGACCAGCCTGCTTGTGCAAGAATAGCTATGTATGGCATTTGATGCCGGTTCTTTACCGAGAACGTCTGAAGTAGTTTATAATCATCGCCCATGGCTTCTATTACACGGGGCCCGGCAATGGTCATCGCACTAAGTGTGGAGAGTAGTGCGAAACTAAAAACCCCAGAGAAGACAGCACCTGCCGTACTTCCAAAAAGTTTATGAGCTACCACATTGCCAATGTCATTTTGTCCTTGCAGTTCTTCGAAAGAAGCAGTGTATAAAAACATAGCGTTAAGCGCGAGGTAAATCAAAACAACAATCAGCGTTCCCGTAATTAACGATCTCGGTAAATTTTTCTGTGGATTATCCAGGTTGCCTGCGATGTATGCTGATGCATTCCATCCTGTGTAGGCATAGACTACAAAAACAAGGGACACAGCAAAACCAGAACTAAGGATAAGATTCCAATCGCCTGGCTGAGGGAGAAAGTGAATTTCTGTTTTTGGTACTGAATGAATAAAGAAGGGAGTGACACAAAAGAATAAAATCAGCGAAAGTTTTAATCCGGTAAGAAATGTTTGAACACGCCCTCCCGTTTTTACACCAAACCAATGCACGAATGACACCGACAGAATCGCTATCACAGCGATTACTTGTGTGGATATTCCGGTTGCTTCGGTTGCATACTCACCTATGGCAATGGCCACAGCCGAAATTGCCCCGGCAAAACCAACGATGGAACTCATCCAACCGCTAAGAAAACCAAGCACCGGATGGAAGATTTTTGATAAGTACAAGTATTCACCACCTGAGCGTTTGAGGGTAGTCGAAATTTCTGCATAGGTTAAAGCGCCCGACAATGCGACCACTCCGCCCAACAACCATAGCATCATAATAGCAAAGCCCGAAGGCAGCGGCCCCACCTGGTAGCCAAGGGATGTAAACACTCCGGTGCCAATCATATTGGCAATGACCAACGTGATTGCAACCGATAGCGTATAGTTTTTAGATTCGTTCATTAGATCGAGTCGAGAAGATCAGCATTGGGCTGGAAAAAACCAAAAGCATTTTGATTGTGGATAGTCTAAAAGAAAAAATCCTCCTATGTATCAGGAGGATTTTTTTATCCTAAGTTCGAAATCGTAACGAATTACATCTTCTTAGGCACTACCACTTTATTGATTACATGCACCACGCCATTGCTTACGGCTACATCAGCAGCTACCACTTCAGCACCACCGATGGTGACCTTACCGTCTTTGATAGCAACTTTCAGTTTTTCACCTTGGAGGGTAGTCAGTTCCTGACCGTCACTCAAATCAGCAGCTTTGAATGTGCCGGCTACTACGTGATACTTTAACACGTTCTGAAGTTTGCTTTTATTTTCAGGCTTTAAAAGCATATCAACCGTGGATTGAACAGCGGCAAACGCATCATTTGTTGGAGCGAATACGGTAAACGCATCAGTTCCTTTAAACACTTCTACCAACTCGCCAGCAGAAAGAGCAGCAACCAATGTGCTCAGGCTAGGGGTATTGATAGCAGTTTCAGCAATAGTTTTAGGTAAAGCAGCAATTGAATCAGCAACGCGCTGAACGGCAGTTAATGAATCAGCCACACGGATTGAATCCTGAGTAGCTTTTTCTTTAGCCGCTTTTCCACCATCACCACAGCTGGTAACGATGATAGCAAACAGGGCAAACAAGCCCACAAGGAGGAATGATTTAGTAGTTTTCATAGTTTTCATTATTTGAGTTGTGATCCTTTAACACATTACCAGGTTGAATGTTTACCTCATTTCAAAAGAATTGAACTAATTCAAGGATACTTTTTGAAGAATCCGACCATCATAATTTCCCATTTACCTTAAAAGAATTGTGTTTAGGCTCCTAACTTCTTATTTTTCAGTTTATTCCACTCTTTTATGAAAAAATCATTAACCGCAATTGCTTTCGTACTCAGTTCGCTTCTTGCATTTACTCAGGATTTTAAAAAAGATTCTGTCTATATGCGCACGTATTATGATAAAGTGGAATACCAGATTCCGATGCGGGATGGTATTAAGCTGTTTACCGTGGTCTATACTCCCAAGGATAAGTCAAAGACCTATCCGATTCTTATGAACCGCACATGCTACAATGCTTCAACGTATGCAGATTTTAAAACCTACGGACATCCTTCCAATTTTCTTGTACACGACAAGTATATCTTGGCTTTTCAGGATGTGCGTGGCCGCTATATGAGCGAAGGCACTTTTGACAATATGCGGCCCAACATTCCAGGCAACGACCGGAAGAATAAAACTGCCGTGGACGAAAGTTCTGATACCTGGGATACCATTGACTGGATGATCAAGAACATTGCGGGCAATAACGGAAAAGTCGGGATGTATGGAATTTCTTATCCTGGGTTTTATACGGCTGCAGCCTTGCCTGATGCGCACCCGGCTTTAAAAGCCTCATCGCCACAGGCACCTATCTCCGATTTCTTTTTTGACGACTTTCATCATCAGGGAGCATACCTGCAAAGTTATTCGGCCGCTTTTGCCGTGTTCGGCTATCAGAAGGAAGGACAAACCCGTAAAGATTGGTTTGATGACAAATTGAATCGCTTCTTTAGCCAACCGGTAAAAGATGGCTATCAATTTCATTTGGATAATGGCCCGTTGAAAACGGTTACTGAAAAATACCATGGCGATAATTTCTTCTGGCAACAAATAGTTGAGCACCCGAATTACGATGACTTCTGGCAACAGCGTAGCCTTTTGCCGCATTTGAAAAATGTAAAGCCGGCTGTGATGACGGTGGGTGGTTGGTTTGATGCTGAAGATTTGTATGGTCCATTAAATATTTACAAAGCTGTTGAGCAAAGTACTCCGGGTGCCTATAACACTATTGTCATGGGACCATGGGGCCATGGTGATTGGGCCCGCGAAACCGGTAAATCAACTCACAATCATATTTATTTTGGTGATAGCATTGCCACCTTTTATCAACGCGAGATTGAACGCAAATTTTTTGCATTTCATTTGAAAGGCGAAGGTGCGCCTGCCTTACCGGAGGCTTATATGTTTGACACCGGTAAAAAGGAGTGGAAACAATTCGCTACGTGGCCGCCTAAAGACGCAGCGCGCCTGCAGTTGTATTTTGGTGAAAACGGCAAACTGAGTATTAACAAACCTATCAATGAGCAGGCTTCGTTTGAGTACATCAGCGATCCGGCAAAACCGGTACCTTATACTTCGCAGATTGAAGGTCTCACGTTTACACCCCGCAGATTCATGAGCGATGACCAGCGCGAAGCATCCCGCAGACCGGATGTTCTTACTTTTTCTACAGATGTACTAACCGAAGATGTAACTGTGGCGGGTGAGATCATGGCTAAACTCAAGGTCGCCTTGAGCACCACCGATGCAGACTTTGTAGTGAAGCTGATTGATGTATATCCGCAGGATCATCCCAACTACGATCATAACCCAAAGAATATAGTAATGGGTGGGTATCAGCAACTTGTGCGCAGTGAAGTTTTTCGTGGCCGTTTCAGAAATAGCTTTTCAAAACCAGAGCCATTTAAACCTAACGAAATCACCGATGTAAAATTTCCTTTGCAGGATATCTTGCACACCTTTAAGAAAGGTCATAAGATGATGATTCAGATACAGAGTACGTGGTTCCCGTACATTGATCGCAATCCGCAGAAGTATGTAGATAATATTTACAAAGCCAATGCAGAAGATTTTGTGAAGGCTACGATCAAGGTCTATGGATCTTCGGTAGTTGAAATTGGTGGTAACGATAAGCTGAACACGAAAATAGACACCTTTAAAAAATGAGAAGAGTAGCCTTTTTTTTGTCAGGATTTTTTCTGGTAACAACTGCGACTTTTGCACAGAACCGAGGTTACGATACGATACCCAACCTGCCCGAACATTACTGGGTGCGTTTGGAGAACTTTAAAAAAGAGACAAATTTTCAGGGTAAAACTGTTTTCCTGGGCAACAGTATAACAGAAGGCGGCAACTGGAAAAAACTGTTAAAGGACTCCACCGTCATCAATCGGGGGATTTCGGGAGACAATACGTTTGGGACTTTAGCGCGGATGGACGAGATCATTAAACTGAAGCCTTCCAAATTATTTATTCTCATTGGCACGAATGATTTATCGAAGAGTATTCCGGATGAGGTGGTGATTGAAAATATCTTTGCTATTGTATCTAAGATCAAAGCCGGCTCACCTAAAACAAAAATCTTTGTTCAAAGCATTTTGCCGATAAACGAAACTGTTGAAAAATTTCCACAACAGTTTAATAATGCAAGTCACATACTCACAATCAACGACCAGCTTTCACGTTATGCAGAGCGGCTCCGCTACACCTATATCGATCTGTACAGTAAATTTCTGGACGATCAGGGTAAACTAAAAGCTTCCTATACGTTCGATGGACTTCATCTTAACGCTGCCGGGTACCAGCATTGGGTCGGGATATTGAAAAGTTTGAATTACCTTTGATTTGTTAATCTGGAATTTATTATGAATCGCCTTTTGTTGATTTGCTTTTTAGTGTTGAGTGTTACAGCGCAAGGTCAGTTTAAAAATATAAAGTTAGCGGAGCAAGTAGATGGAGTTTATCCGCCATTGGAACCCAGCATTGCGATCAACAGGAAAAACACAAAAAATATTGTAGCCGGGGTGGTGCTTGACCGTTCTATATACACGATGGATGGTGGAGAAACCTGGGCCGAATCGAAACTTGAATCACCCTATGGAGTTTATGGCGATCCAGCTGTGATTTCAGACGCAAAAGGGGACATTTATTTTTTCCATTTGGCAGATCCCAGTAAGCAAGGTCGGAGCAATGATGAATGGCTCGATCGGATTGTATGTCAAAAATCGACCGATGGTGGTAAAACATGGAGCAGTGGAGCTTCCATTGGCAACAATCCACCGAAAGATCAGGATAAACCCTGGCCAGCGGTACATCCGCGTAAACAATACCTCTGTACTACCTGGACCCAGTTTGATAAATATGGATTGACAGATCCCAACTGTCATTCTAACATTCTTTTCAGTAAATCAATGAATGCCGGTAAGAAGTGGACTGAGCCAGTGCAAATCAACCAAAACCCGGGCGATTGCATTGATGATGATAATACTGCCGAGGGCGCAGTTCCTGCGGTTGACGAAGAGGGTCGTGTTTACGTGGCGTGGTCCAGTCATGGAAATATTTATTTTGATCGGTCATTTGATGGTGGCGAAATGTGGCTTACTAATGATTTACTAATTGCAAAGCAGGAGGGAGGTTGGTCGATGGATATCCCGGGAATCAGCCGGTGCAATGGGATGCCAGTTTTAATGATTGATAACAGCAAGGGAAAACTTCATGGTAGTTTATACCTGGTGTGGGCTGATCAGAAAAATGGAACCACTGATACGGACATCTGGTTCATGCGATCAACTAACAAAGGTGATCTTTGGACACAACCTATGCGCATCAATCAGGATGGACCTGGTAAGCATCAGTTTCTTCCCTGGATGACGGTAGATCAGGGTACCGGGTATATTTATATTGTGTATTATGATCGCAGGGCCTATGATGATCTTCAGACCGATGTTTATATGGCTTATTCAACGGATGGGGGGAGTTCTTTCAAAGAAGTTAAAATCAGCGAAAGCCCTTTCATTCCTACTGAGACAAAATTCTTTGGCGACTATACTAACATCGATGCACACAAGGGAATCATTACCCCAATCTGGACACGCATGGATGATGGCCGCACCAGTGTATGGACCTCTGTAATCACCGATTCGGACTTATTTAAAAAGTAAAATTAACAATCAGCTCCATCTACTGCACAGGCCTCACCTTCCTGGGTGACTTGTTGGTTGCCAATTTGAGTTAAAGCCTGCACAAAAACATCTGCTGCCTGAGCACCCGAAATTCCATACTGATTATTAATAATATAGTATGGCACACCACTGATGCCGCGTTCGTGATTGAGTTGTTCAGCTGCGGTAACGTCAGCAAGTAATAGATCTGAATTTAGCAGCGAAGAGATTTGGGTAGGATCCAATCCTGCTTTTTCAGCAATGGAAATTAAATTTTCCTGTTTGGTAAGATCAACCCCTTCCTCAAAGTAGGCTTTCATGAAGGCTTCCTTTACAGCCAGTTGCTTTCCTTGCTGCTTCGCATACCAAATGATGCGATGCGCATCGCGTGTATTAGGGGATACTTTTTGTTTTTCGAAATCAAACTTCAACCCCTCTTCGGCTGCAATAGCGGCTACGTGGCGGGTGATTTGGTTATATTTTTCTTCGCTGCCGAATTTCTTTGCGAGATACTCTTTTTGGTTAAATCCAGCTTTGGGGGTTTGCGGATTTAGTTCAAAGGGTAAATAGGACACTTCAAATTCGAACTGATCACTCAATTGTGTCATCGCTTTTTCAATTCTTCGTTTGCCAATGAAGCACCACGGGCAAACTACGTCTGAGGCGATTTCAATTTTGATTTTTGGCTTATTCATTCGGTTGAAATTTTAACATAAACACAACGTGAAGCAACAATAGTTCAATAAACTAGGTTTCAATAACACGCACACATTCAAGAAGGTTAAAATCAAATGGTAAATCTTAAACCTTTCACTTACCTTTGCCGCTTTCCTGCCTGAAAACAGGCTTAAAACTTGAAAATTATACACCCATGACTGTAACAGAACAAGCAAAATTCAAAGTAAAGGATCTTCAGCTGGCCGATTGGGGTCGAAAGGAGATCAGATTGGCTGAAGCCGAAATGCCCGGATTGATGGCACTTCGCGAAGAATTTGGAGCTCAAAAGCCATTGAAAGGAGCTCGTATTGCAGGTTGTCTTCACATGACAATTCAAACTGCTGTATTAATTGAAACTCTTATAGAACTGGGTGCAGAAGTTACCTGGTCATCCTGTAACATATTTTCTACACAAGATCATGCAGCTGCAGCCATTGCCAAAGCGGGTATTCCTGTATTTGCCTGGAAAGGAATGAATGAACAGGAGTTTGACTGGTGCATTGAACAAACACTGCATGCATTCAAAGACGGCAAGCCATTGAATATGATTTTGGATGACGGTGGTGATCTTACCAACATGGTATTGGATCGCTATCCTGAACTGGTAAAAGGTATTCGTGGAATTTCAGAAGAAACAACTACGGGTGTTCACCGTTTGGTTGAACGTCAGCACAATGGTAAACTTCCGTTGCCTGCTATTAATATCAACGATTCAGTTACTAAGTCGAAGTTTGATAATAAGTATGGTTGTAAAGAATCATTGGTGGATGCGATTCGCAGAGCTACCGATGTGATGATGGCTGGTAAAGTAGCCGTGGTTGCCGGGTATGGTGATGTGGGTAAGGGTTCAGCCGCTTCGTTGCGTGGAGCCGGTGCGCGTGTTATTGTTACCGAGATCGATCCGATTTGTGCACTTCAGGCGGCTATGGATGGATTTGCTGTAAAGAAAATGGATGTTGCAGTTAAGGAAGCTGACATTATAGTTACTGCTACTGGTAACTTTGGAATTGTATTGTCGCGTCATTTCGAGAACATGAAGGACAAGGCAATTGTTTGTAATATCGGCCACTTCGATAATGAGATTGATGTTGCCTGGTTGAAGAAGAATGCAACCCGCGATGAGGTTAAGCCTCAGGTTGATTTGTATACGTTGAAAAATGGTCGCCAGGTAATCCTGTTGGCGGAAGGACGATTGGTGAATTTAGGTTGTGCTACAGGCCACCCTTCATTTGTTATGTCGAATTCATTTACTAATCAGACATTAGCCCAGTTAGAACTTTGGACTAATACGGATAAATATGAAAACAAAGTGTACATGCTGCCAAAGCATCTGGATGAGAAAGTAGCTCGTTTACACCTCAAGAAAATTGGTGTTGAGTTGGAAGAACTTTCAGTGGAACAGGCCAAGTATATTGGTGTGGAAGCAAAAGGTCCGTTTAAACCAGATTATTATAGATATTAAGAACTACTAACTCTCTGCTTGCAAAAAAGAGAGTAATCCCGTGGCGAGTGCCACGGGATTCTTTTTTTAAATTGAAATAATTTTGTTTGTAACAAATTGCCTGTTGAACCGTCTTTTGCCATTGGAGGCAACCTGGCTGGTGATTGATAGAATACTGAATCCGTAAGTTCGTAGGCATTTCATTAGAAAATAAATTGACAGACAGATGGATAGTGTGCATAAAACTCTGATTACAACTGCGCGTATTACAGGAATCTGGTATTTGCTTCTGGCTATTGCCGGAGTTTTAGGTTTTATGATTTTTCATCCGCAAGTCTATGTTGCTGATCCGGTTGCTACGCTGGAAAACTTAACATCAAAAGAACCAATAGCCCGCGCCCGCCTCTTGTTTGAACTGCTTATAGTTGTTTCTCAAGCGCTGGCGGCAGTTTGGTTTTATAGGTTGTTTAAAGATATTAATAGTTGGGCCGCCTGGACACTAGGGATATGGGGAATGATGAATTCTGCGGTCATTATGGTAAGTGCCATTTCAATGGGCGCTGCCTTTGAGGTAGCTAACGCTACTCAACCCATTGAAAACAAATTGGCTTTGGTTCAACTTTTAAGTTCATTGATTTCAAATGCCTGGGGAGTGGGTAGCCTTTTCTTTGGTCTTTGGCTTATACCGATGGGCTATATCATTGTATCCTCTAATCGGATGCCGCGCTGGTTGGGCTTTATCTTAATCACAGGTGGCATTGGCTACCTGCTCAGTGCGTTTCTTAAATATGCTGGGGTAACCAGTCCACTGGTCGATACCTTGGTTATTCCTGCAACTGTTGGTGAGTTCTGGATAGTGGGATACTTATTGATTTTCGGAATAAGGCCATCGAATGAAAATAGTATGATTTCTAATACGGAAAAGGGTTCAATAGAATAAATGGATTTCAACATCAAAACAAAAGAGGTCTGCCATAGCTGAGGCAGACCTCTTTATTTACTTTTCACCAATTCTAGTTCTTTACTTCATATTTATACGATCTTCCATTTTTATTGGTGAGGATAACAACATTATCACAGGTGCCATCGCCAAAGTCGACCGTAAGTTCGCGATCGCCATGTTTAATTAATTTAACACCGCTTACCGGGATGATCACTCCTTCGGCTGCACAAGCTCTGCGATAAATTAGTCTTTCCAAAATCTCAATCGAATAACCGCGACCGTTGCGGAAAGTTCCCTGGGCCGTTCCATAAATAATCAGACGATCTAACAGATTATTTTCATTGCGTTCGTGCTCACGTCTGCGGCTAACTTCACGCGTAGCGACACGACCATCCGGCCAGGTAATTTTACCACCGGTAAGCACAACTTCGTACGTAGTAAGGGTATCAGTTACACTCACTACTTTTACTTCCCTGGTGCCTTCAATCTCAAGTCCGTTAATTGAGTAATCTTCAAACGTAATTGTCCACTGCGAACCAGCTTCATTCCAGCCCCCTTGATGACTAACAACTATAGCACCGCTGCGTACATTGCCACGCGGGTCTGTGCAACCAGCACCAAAATCCACTCGCAAGCTTCCTGCAGCTTTTGAGCCTGATCGGGTTAACGTTGCACAAAGTAATCGTTCATCCGATTGAATTCTTCCACCCGAAAGATCAGCATCGGTAGAGGCAAATGCTTCGGTGACCATATCATCACCGTCATCAAAATAGGAATCTTCGATTGCATCCAGATTAGCGTCTTCAATTTCTTCGGCAGAGAAATCCGGAGTTATTTCATCGTTGTTACACGATACCACGAGCGAGAGGGCAAGGCTTATCAATAGAACAGATAGTCCTTTCGATACGGCCAGTCCATTTTCCATCTTTAGCGTTTTCATAGTCTTCTTAAGTTTGTTTCAAATGCTTAGAGACTGCAGGCAAGACAAGGTTTAAGCGGAGATCTTCACAAAATGAAATTATTTTCCAATAGAAAATTCAATCAACGCGCTTAGACATCAATGCCATCAAAAGGTTTAAATGAATCTCATAATGAATAGAACAAGGTTTCGTCAAACTCAGGTTTTATCATTCTCAGAATTTTCTTCAACCAACTCGATTGTTACTTCCTTCTGATCAAAGTCTTGTCTGGTTCTTGGCAGCATAGGCCCCCCAACTATTCCAATTCCGGATAACGCCAGAACAATGAGCAGGATAAGCCCAACTGTTCGCAGAAATTTTTTAAAGCGAATCATATAATAGAATTAACGAGCTATGCGTTACTCGTTGGATTTAGTATGTGTTAATAAAAATTGTCAGGTCTCAATCGACCTGATAAGGAATGAATCCTTTAGCGATTATGCGGAGAAAGAATCTTCCTCGGCAGGTTGAGGACGGTGTTTGAAGTGAATAAAATTGATATTCGAAATAATGGATTGCACTAGTCTATGATTGGCCTTGAGGGAAATGCGGGTGAGTCTATTCTGAGCCTGGAGAATGAAAAACTCATTTCGTATCCTGAAATTATCATGTACTGCAAGAATTTTATTTTCCTTTTCGAAGACGCAGCGAACTTTTTTAAGAGATTGTTTTGAGTAAATCCATTCTGTTTGGGTTTTGGATTTTAATGCCGAGGTTGCATTAGCGGAGTATCCTGTAAAGAACCCTGCAATAACTGTAAATGTAATTACCCAGCGGATTAAGAAGTTCCTGAAGCCAGTGTAGGGAATTGCATCCATAGTGTAAAAATAGTTATTTAATGGTTAAATCTTTCCCAACTGCGGATGTTGATTTTACTTCTGTGAGACTTTATCTGGTTTAGGTATTGTTCGTCAGTTGTTTTTGTGACTAATTCAAGAGCCCGTTCTGATGCCTGAGCTGCTTCCACTTGTTTGTTATTGACATATAAAAACCACGAATACTTATCCCAGGTTCTATAATCAGTTTCAATTTCATGATTGAATTTGATATTGAAGAGATAATACCGGACATCGGTTGGTATAAGATAGACTGTTGCCGATACCAGGATCGAAAGTACCAATGCTATTAGGGTAAATCGGGTTATATGCTGATTAGTAGATTTCGTAGTTAGAGAATAAAATACGCCTAGAATTAAGAACAGAAACCCGGCAATTGAAGGAACCTGGCTAAAAGGATAGAACTTTACAAGGAAAAGAAGATAGGTGAGTATGAAGGTGGTGGCGATGCGAAAGAAAAGTTCTGATTTATTTTTTCCCTTATGGATAGCATACCACACATTTTCAATAAGCATGGCTAATAGACCTGAAATCATGATTAAGGCATGAAAGGGGGCGTGGAAAAATTTCATTCCTAATCCTGCTGCGAACAGCCCAAATCCGATAAACGCATATTTTCTCATAGATTGATTATTAGTGCTTAAGCCGAATTTGATTTATTTCCCGTGCCTGCTCCAGATGCCTTTTTTCATGCGCAACCATAATATCAAAGGCTGTTTCCAATTTGTACACGATCATTCTGTTTGCTGGTGATGAAATCACGGTTCCATTTTCAATTAAGTCTTCGCTGGATGTAATCAGATTTTTCAACTCCTATTGATGTTTTTCGAACTGATCCAGAATATCACCGCGAACCAAGCTGATCGCTGGCTCCCAGATGGGAAATGTTTTCATTTTTTTTCTTCGGTCTGGGTTTACGGCATCGAGCACGATTTTGCCAAAAAACTTTGTAATAAATCCGATTTTTCCATAGCGCGGAGTATAGTAGGTTTTGTTGCGAACCTGATCCAGGATTGGGTAATAACTCTCGTTGACAACGATCAAATGATGAATACATTGAGCCACACTCCATTGCTGGGCATTCGGTTTCCAGTTAATTTCATCTGCAGTGAGGGAAGCAAATTCACTGTTAAATAAGTTGGTTAGTGCATCCAGATCTTTACTCCAGCGGTCCGATTTCATTTTGATTCTTTTTATAAAAATAACCTAATCTGAAGTAAATTGCCGCACTCAGTTCTTTTAAGTTTTACCAACCTGAAATTCTCGCTTGAATAAAGTACCTACCTCACTAATCAATCGTTTACCTCTGGTGGGTGCAGCCCTGATTTGGACAGGCTTTTATGCATGGGTACTTCACCAACACTTTGGGTTTGAATGGAGAATTGCTTTTTGGGATTCATTCATTTTTAACCTTTGGATATTAAACGCTGCCTTGCTTGTAGGAACGCTGTTAAATTATTTACCTAAGACGGGTATTTTTCAAATCGTAATTGGGCTTGGCCTTTTGTTAGCGTTTACTGCTCAATGGATTTCCAACGAGGCTATCATTCGAATTATTCCTGAGGAAACTGCATATCTTGAATTCCTTGCAAAGTCAACTCCTGTGCGCTGGGCGTTAGGGTTTGTCATTATTACGGGAGTTGGAGTCGGGATGATTTACTATCTGCGATGGAAGGAGTTGATGGAAGTACAAAGTCGAGAAACTGATATGGCTGCGCTTGCCCGTGAAGCGGAACTACAAAAGTTGCAATTGCAACTTCAGCCTCACTTTTTATTTAATAGTTTAAATTCAATAAATGCGTTGATTATTGTTCACCCTGATCAGGCCCGGCAGATGGTGCAACAACTTTCTGATTTTCTCAGGCTAACGTTAAAACGAGCCGATGAGCCCTGGGTATCGTTGGCTCAGGAGTTGGAATATCTCGAAACTTATCTGGCTATTGAAAAAGTTCGATTTGGTCACCGGCTTGAAGTTAAGTTACAGATTGATGAATCGGCACAAACCTGGTCTATACCAACACTTGTGTTGCAACCTCTTTTAGAGAATGCCATTAAGTTTGGCCTTTACGGCACCACGGGCCAGATTAGTATAGAGTTAACTACAAAAGCAATTGATGATCAATTGGAGATTAAGATCACAAATCCTTTTGATTCTGATATGCAATCTTCATCAGGGAGTGGTTTTGGCCTTGCAGGTTTACAGAGAAGACTGTATTTGATTTATGCCCGTAATGATTTACTTCAAACTAAAACCTTGGAAAATAAATTTACTGTTAACCTGAAACTGCCTATCCGATCATGATCAAAGCCATATTGATTGACGATGAACCCTTGAGCCGGGAAATTTTAAAGAGCTATCTCCGTAAGTTTCCTTCCATTGAGGTTGTGGATGAATGCAATGACGGGTTTGAAGGGGTTAAGTCGATTCAGCAGCATCAACCCGACTTGGTGTTTCTGGATATTCAAATGCCTAAGATCAATGGCTTTGAAATGCTGGAACTGATTAACCCTGTGCCATCGGTTATTTTTATAACTGCTTTTGATGAGTACGCCTTCAAAGCATTTGAAGCCAATGCGATTGATTACTTACTCAAACCGGTTTCGGAAGAACGTTTTCAGAAAGCGATCCAGAAATTTTTGGCTAAAACTTCAAGTACGCCAAACAAAACAGACGACTTGTTAACTATAATGGCTCATTCGCCTTCTCAAAACAACCGCATCGTTGTAAAGACAGGAAACAAAGTAAAAATTATACCGATTCATGACATTCACTATCTGGAAGCCGATGACGACTTTGTTAAAATCGTAACTGTCGAAGGATCTTTTTTAAAAAATAAGACTTTGTCATTCTATGAACAAACACTCGATCCCCAGCAGTTTGTTCGTGTCCATCGCTCATATATCCTTCATATTAGTCAGATTACTAAAATTGAACCTTATCAAAAGGAGACACATATGGCGGTGTTGCGAAATGGTCAGCAAATTCCAATTAGCAAAACGGGATACGGTAAATTGAAATCAATATTAGGGCTTTAAGCGAGATGGGCATGCCTGAAAATCTCAAGTCAATCCTGTATTATCAATGCATGGACTATGTAATGCAACGAATTGAAACTGCCAGGCAAGCATTAAGCTATGCGCAGGAATCCGCCAATGCAGAGGAGAAGAGCAGTGCCGGAGATAAATACGAAACTGGCCGGGCCATGGCGCATCTCGAAAGGGAAAAAGCCCTGGAGCAACTGAATGAGGCAACCAAACTTAAGTCAGCCCTTGAGAAAGTACTTCAGACTAATACCAGAGAAAGAGTAAGTCTGGGGAGTATAGTTTTTACAGATACCCGTAATTTTTATTTAGCGATCAGCGCGGGTAAACTAACCTTCGCGGGAGTAGAGTTTGTGGCGTTAGGGCCCGCTTCGCCATTAGGGGCCACATTAATGGGTTTACAAAAAGGAGATCGATTCACCTTTAATAAACAAACCCTTGTGATAACAGAAATTCAATAGGTTATTCGATTTTCAAATTCAACTAAATTCATTTTGCTTTGTTACTTAAAGAGATGAAAATAAAGGTTTGGCTTCATGCATTTCGGTTACGCACACTTCCGCTTGCGTTGGCGTGTATTGGCATGGCCGGTTTTCTGGCAGCTGCAGCTGGCAAATTTGATCTGGTTCTTTTTACACTTTGTTGCTTAACTACCATTTTTCTGCAAGTGCTCTCCAATTTAGCGAATGACTATGGTGATTCTTTAAACGGTGCCGATCATGAGGGCAGGAAAGGCCCTTTGAGAGCCGTTCAATCGGGCGTAATTTCAGCTGCTCAAATGCGCAGTGCGGTTATAGTATTTTCATTACTGAGTCTCATCTGCGGATTATTTCTTTTGTGGGTATCATTCGGCACTAATTGGCGCGCCATGGCCTTGTTTTTTTGTTTAGGGTTGATGAGCATAGCAGCTGCCATTGGTTATACAGTGGGTAAGAAACCCTATGGCTACATAGGCCTTGGGGATATCTCCGTGTTGATTTTTTTTGGATTGGTTGGCGTAATGGGCTCATACTACCTGTTTACCCACACTATTAGCTGGAAAGAACTATTGCCCGCCCTCAGTTGTGGTCTTTTTTCTATAGCAGTGTTGAATATTAACAACATACGGGATATAGAATCTGATCGCATTGCCGGTAAGTACTCCATTCCTGTAAGGATTGGGAAGGAAATGGCGGTCAGATATCATTGGATTTTATTGATAGGAGGTATTTTGTCTGCCATTGTTTACATAATTCTGCATTATAAGTCTCCGTGGCAGTTCCTTTTTCTGATCACGGTTCCATTATTTGTTAAAAATGGCTTATCCATTCATCACAAACCTTCTGAAGAGTTGGATCCTTTCCTCAAACAAATGGCACTTTCTACCTTATTATTTGTTCTTTTGTTTGGAATAGGCTTAATCCTTTAAAAACTTGATTTAAATCATCTTTTTTAGCACTTTTGATACAATGGCGAAAGTAGAATTCAATATTGCGTGCACGCTCTGCGACCACCTGAAAGATTCATTATTCAATGGTTTGAATCCTGAGGACATGAGCAGGATTAACAATCACAAAACCTGCATTCAATACAAAAAGGGTCAGAATATTTTTTATGAAGGCACTCGCCCAACCGGCTTGTATTGCATGAATGGTGGCAAGGTGAAGGTGTATAAGAATAATGTTCAGGGTAAAGAATTTATCATATATATCGCAAAGCCCGGAGATTTTTTAGGCTATCGCGCTTTGTTGAGTGAAGACTTTTATAAAGCCACAGCCACGGTGCTGGAAGATGCCAAGATTTGCTTTATCCCCAAAGAAAGTTTTTTTGAAGTGCTGCAAAAGAATCCAGTCTTTATGAGACGAGTGGTTCAGGCAGTTTGTAATGAGATGGGCATCATGGAAGAAAAGCTTGCAGAACTCGCGCATAAATCCGTACGCGAACGATTGGCTGCCAATCTTCTTATGCTCAAAGAAACCTATGGCATGGAAGGCGAAGGGAGTACATTAATTGAGTTGGCACTATCCCGCGAAGATCTCGCGAGTATTGTCGGTACAGCAACTGAAACGGTCATCCGGTTATTATCTGAATTCAAGAATGACGGTCTCATAACCTTTGAAGGAAAAAAAATCCGGGTGCTTGATGCAAGAAAACTTGCCAAGCAGGCGGACCTGATCATAGCCTGATTTTGATCTGGGTAAATAATTAAATCCAATTTTCTTATCGAATTGATTATCAGGGTTAAGTCCACTTGATAGTCCAATCAAAACTGATAAAAGTCATCTTTTTCGTTGATACCCATCATTAGCCTGCGGGAGGGTATGTAATACTTTTGGTTGTATTTAAACCACTAAGATTATGAAACGGATATTGGTTCCCTGCGATTTTTCCGACCCAGCGGTGCAGGCCTTTAAGTTTGCCGTGGATATCGCTAAAGAAAGCAGAGGTGAGGTTATCCTGCTCAACGTAGTTGAGTTACCGGTGATGCACGAAAGCGTGCTGATGCCCACACTCTCTTTTGAAGAGGCTTTCATCAAAGACATGAAAGCTCATGCAGAAAAGAATTTTGCAAAAATGAAAGACAAGTGGGCTAAAGAAGGACCTAAGGTTACTTCATTTGTTGAATTTGGCGGAGCTACTCCAACGATTCGTGATTTTGTTAAAGATAATAAAATTGATCTTCTGGTTATGGGCACCCATGGGGCCAGTGGACTTAAAGAATTTTTTGTAGGTTCTAATACTGAAAAAATTGTTAGGACATCAGAGGTACCTGTAATCGCTATTAAAGGGCAGGTTAAAATGTCCTCTATTAAGAATATTGTGTTCCCCAATACTTTTGGTATGGAACAGGAAGAACTTACCCTTAAAGTAAAAGCTCTTCAAAATTTCTTTAAAGCCACCTTGCATGTTTTGTATGTGAATACGCCTTCCAGTTTTAGAAGGGACATTGAAGTGAAAAAGGAAATGAAGGCTTTTGCAAAGCGGTTCATGCTTAAGGACTATACACTCACAATTTTTAATGATTATAGTGAAGAAGAGGGTTTGCGGAATTTTGTTGCCGATACAAAAGCGGATATGGTGGCGATGTCTACTCATGGTCGAAGGGGAATTAACCATTTGATGAGTGGAAGTATTGCTGAGGATGTCGTGAATCATTTAACCTGCCCGATTTGGACTTGTAAGATCAGTTAACTCAATACTATCGTGAAAAAGAATATACTCTTTCCGGTTGATTTTCAACCAACTCAAATACATTTAGCCGATTACGCTAATTTGTTTTCTCATGTGGATAGCAAGAGTTTTTCAGGTTTTTTCCTGAAGGATTTTGTTAAACATCCGAAAAACAAAGTGGTAAGCACCTCAGATGCTGATAAGTCAGCACTTCAATCCTCGTTGGAGCAAGAAGCCAAAGCGTTAAATCTGGAAGTCAGTTTTATTCGTTGCCAGGCTAATGGCAATTCGTTATTGAACCAAAGCAGGTTTGCTGATCTGGCGTTGATTACTCCGATCACACACGAAAATATTGGGCAATTGCTTGAATCTTTCCCTGAGAATTTCTTTAAGGAAGTTGGATGCCCCATTTTCCTTTCGGATGATTTATTGCATCCCTATGAGGAAATCCTTGTGCTTTTTGATTATGACCAATCTGGGTTGGCAGCACTTAAGTCATTCCTGTCCTTTTTTGGAAAAGAATCCAGTAATAAGAAAGTAACTATTTTGACAGTAAGCCCTGATGATGCTCCGGAAATTCACCTGGAGAAATACCTTGTCAGCTACCTGCAGAAGATTTTTACCAATGTGGGAATTGTGCCTATGAGTAATAAAGATCTGGCCAATCAGCTCGTTAACTATGCTGCAAAGCTCAATAAACCAGTTTTGGTGATGGGACGTGCCGCTTTAAATTTGCTGGATAATAACGAACTTGCAACACAGGTGGCAGATCATCACATGTCTATTTATTATTCGAATAATTAATGACGGAGGTTCAGGAAGACTTGAAGTGTTATCACTGCGGCTTGCCGTGTGAAGAAGATAAATTTCATGTCGAGGATAAGAGTTTTTGTTGTTATGGATGCAAGACCGTTTATGAAATCCTAAGCGAAAACGATCTCTGCGAATATTATTCATTCGATAAAACTCCTGGTGTTACATTACGTCATGTAAGTGATGAATCGTTTGCTTACCTCGATGAACCAGCGATCCGGAAGAAAGTAGTTGAATTTGATTCAGACTCTTTTATCAGGGTACGCTTTTATATACCCGCTATTCATTGCATCTCGTGTATCTGGTTGCTTGAGAATTTGCAGCGGTTGCAAAAAGGAATCGTTAAGTCAGAAGTAAATTTTTCAGGAAAAACAGTAAAGATTGATTTCAATCCTCAGGAAATTCAACTCAGTAAAGTTGCCCGGCTACTTACTTCATTAGGATACACACCCAAAATCAATCTAAAGAAAGAAGAAGTATCCAACTCAGTTGAGTTTAATAAATCGCTGGTAATCAAACTGGCGTTAGCCGGGTTTGCTTTTGGTAACATTATGTTGCTGAGTTTCCCGGAGTACCTGGGGTTGGATCAAAGCGATGTTGCTCTGCAGAGGGTTTTTTCGTTTTTGAATATTGCCCTTGCCATACCGGTAGTTTTTTATAGCGGACAGGAATATTTTATCAACGCATGGAAAAGCTTTTCACAAAGACAAATAAATATAGATGTACCGATAGCCGTTGGTTTGTTAGCCTTGTTTTTCCGAAGTGTTTATGATATCCTTTTTCATATTGGACCTGGATATCTCGATTCATTATCAGGTCTTGTATTCTTTTTGCTGATTGGTCGTTGGTTTCAAAGCAAAACATATGATAACCTGGCGTTTGATCGTGACTACAAATCATACTTTCCATTGGCTGTTCATAAACTGCTGGATGAAATCTGGAAACCGGTAATTGTATATGAACTTATGCCGGGTGATACGATTCGTATTCGCAATATGGAGATTGTACCTGCCGATTGCGTTCTTGAAAGTGATGAGGCCTTTTTAGATTATAGTTTTGTTACCGGAGAGTCCAAACCGGTACATGTAGCAAAAGGAGCATGGGTGTATGCCGGGGGTCGTCTGATCGGCCAACCCATTTTGCTGAAAGTTGAGAAACGCACTTCTCAAAGTCACCTCACCAGTTTATGGAACGAAGCGGCTTTTCAAAAGCCAGAGGAAAGTAAGTATAAACGAATGATCGACCGGGCAGCACGCAGATTTACCTGGGCGGTTTTGGTTATAGCATTGATCACAGCGGTGGCCTGGTATTTCTATGATCCAACCCGTATGTGGCTGGTTTTAACTTCAGTTTTAATGGTAGCCTGTCCATGTGCATTAGCTTTGGCAGCTCCCTTTACATTCGGAAACATGCTTCGGGTTTTTGGCCGTCATGGTTTTTATTTGAAGAATGCAGAAGTAATTGAACGGATGGCCACGATTGATTCTGTTGTTTTCGATAAAACAGGCACCATTACTCATGGGGCAGCCAATGTTAAGTTTGTTGGTGTGTTGGACGATCAGGAACTTGGCTGGATCAAATTGCTTACATCGGCCTCCACTCACCCACTTAGTAGCTTAATTGCGAAGAGTATTTCGCACGATACCACGCTATTTGTTGAAGAATTTAAAGAGCGTGCTGGCAAAGGGGTACAAGGAATAATAGCTGGAATAATTGTGAAAGTGGGGTCTGCTTCTTTTACAGGATTTGACGGAGTAATCACCGATTTATCTTCCAAGGTGTTCGTATCAATTGACGGTCAGGTACGTGTATATTTTCATATTGAGACTTCAGTAAGGCCTCAGATGCGCGAAGTGGTAGCGAACCTGGGTAAGCGATGTGTGGCTATGCTTTCCGGTGACCACAATGTAGAGGAGGACCGAATGAAAAAGATTTTTCCTGTGCATACCAAATTGTTATTCGATCAATCTCCCCACGATAAGCTTGGTTATATCTCATCCCTGCAGCAAGGCGGGGCCAGAGTAATGATGATTGGTGATGGACTGAATGATTCAGGCGCTCTGCAACAAAGTGATGTAGGGGTGGCGGTCACCGATGACACCGGAGTGTTTACGCCTGCCTGCGATGGTATTCTGGCGGGTGAAAGAATGGGTCAACTGGATCTATTTCTCAAGTTAAGCCGGTCGGCTACTACAATTCTAAAGTTCGGATTTGCTATTTCATTTTTCTATAATATTATAGCGTTGAGTTTTGCTATCGGGGGCTATTTAACTCCTTTAATAGCGGCCATTCTAATGCCAATAAGCAGTATTAGTGTAGTAGGATTCAGTACAATAGCTGTAACATTAGTGGCCAACAGGACTTTTAAAGTGAAAAAATAAAGATGCTGATTATCATCCTGCTCATAGCGATTTCACTAACCATAGCAATCCTTTTCCTTGTTGCGTTTATCTGGAGTATGAAGAGCGGACAGTTTGATGATACTTACGGTCCTTCTGTGCGGATGTTGTTTGATGATAAGAAGAAGAAAAAGGATGTGACCCCTGAGAACTCAAAAAGCTAGGTCAAGTTTCTCACATTCTACGATTTTTGGCCTGAAATCAACTATTTTCATTAGAATGCTTTCCTACTCTTGGCCTTGATGGATATTTTTTGGATTGTATTAGGTGGAATTTTTATTGCTGTCGGTATAATTGGCTGCTTTATACCTATTCTTCCGGGACCTCCGTTAGCTTTCATCGGACTATGGATTCAACAAATAAAGTTGCAGCAACCCTTCTCAACTAAATTTCTTTGGCTTTGGGCTGGCATTACTTTGCTTGTAACTGCTATGGATTATTGGGTGCCTGTCTATAGCACAAAAAAGTTTGGAGGTAGCAAGTATGGCATCTGGGGCTGTACGATAGGTTTATTTCTCGGGCTTTGGATGGGGCCATTTGGAATTATCATAGGTCCTTTTCTTGGAGCTTTTAT
>ERZ795044.488-NODE-488-length-37061-cov-6.806950_pt1 | contig 37061 bp, 37 predicted proteins | sample MGYA00375128_ERZ795044 | MGnify/ENA primary metagenome ERZ795044 (study PRJEB30173, sample SAMN05720213) | anaerobic digester metagenome | isolation source: active sludge of municipal wastewater-treating anaerobic digesters | place: USA | collected 2014-12-22 ...
CTGAGATGGATAATCAATCGGATGCATCGATAGCCGATTTGGTAATCCGACTTTGTGATCAGGTACAATTCATTTTTATTTTGATTCAGGCGCAACCGAATGAACCATTAGGGGCTGCTTTGAAATTATTAAATCATTTGCTACGCACCCCTGAAAAAATCCATTCTGTAGTGATTTCAGGAAATCATGAACACACGCAGAAGTTGATGACTACAATTGGTAAACGATTTAAAAAGGAAGGTGATCCTGAAAAGATTAAAACCTGGATCGAAGAATTTGCCTCAGCTTAAGCCCGGCAAGTAGTCACGCTCTTCGAAGGCTTCGGCTTCGATAGAAAAATCATCAGCATCCATAAAAGCTGGAAACTTATCGCGATACGCCTGCAACGAGTGAGCGTTTAATTCAAGTGTTTTAATGGCCTCCACACTCTCAACCGAGAAGAATGAATCTCCTTTAGGCCCTATAAAGGATGAGTACCCATTATATTCAATGCCGTTTCCATCAAGGCCAACGCGGTTAACGCCTACTGCGTAACTTAAATTTTCTATCGCACGTGCCTTTAACAAAGTTTCCCATGCGGTAGATCTTACCATGGGCCAATTGGCAACATATACAAGTAAATCGTAAGCGGGCTTTTTAAGAGATGCATTCCAACGATTGCGGCTCCAAACCGGAAACCGCAGATCATAGCAAATCAAAGGGCAAATTCTCCACCCCTTCCAATGTCCAATTAATAGACTTTCTCCTGGTGTATAGACCTGATGTTCGTCTGCCATTCGGAACAAGTGCCGTTTGTCGTAGGTTTTATAGTTTCCACCTGGCTCCATCCATAGCAGCCTGTTGTAAAAGCGGTCATGGACGTTTGCAATAAAACTTCCCAAAATCAAGGCACCGGTTTGGTCAGCCATCTGCTTCATCCATTTGAACGTGCGCATATTCATATGCTCGGCCAGCCTGGGAGCCTGCATGGTAAAGCCTGTAGTAAACATTTCAGGCAGGACAATCACATCTGTAGATTCTCCAATCTGCCAAATTTTCTCCTCAAACATGGCCAAATTAGCCCCAATGTCTTCCCAATGGAGATCAGCTTGGATGATGGTGATTTTTAAATCCTGCATAAGGGTAGCAAACGGACTGCAAAGAAAGCAATACGGGCTCAAATTTTGAACCCTTTGCTTAATAAAAACCCGTTAAAGTTTTCGAAGTATAGTGCCAGCCTTTTCGAGGGTCTCCTCGCCTTTGGCAAAGCAAAAGCGCAGGAGTTTGTGGTCGGATTTATCCTGATAAAAGGCAGATACGGGAATAGGTGCCAGTTTTTTGTCCTTTGTCATCCATTCGGCCATTTCCATCTCTTTTAAATCAGAAACAGATTCATAAGAAAGAAGCTGAAAATAACTTCCATGGCTTGGGATCGGTTTCAACGATGAACCTTTAATCTGCTCCCGGAAGAAGTCGCGTTTTTGTTGATAGAACTTGCCGAGGCGAAGATAATTATCTGGATTGCCAAGATATTCTGCCAGCGCCAATTGAACAGGAGTATTTACGCTGAACGTAATGAATTGATGGGCTTTGCGGATTTCTTTGGTTAAAAACTCCGGAGCTACGGTATAGCCCACCTTCCAGCCCGTAGCATGAAAGGTTTTACCAAACGAAAACACAGCTACACTTTGAGCGGCCAGCTTGGAAAATTTTAAAACGCTTTGATGAGTCTGGTCATCAAAAATTATTCTCTCATACACCTCATCACTCAACACTATTAAATTGTGATCAAGAGCAATTTGCTCCAGCCTTTTAAGATCATCTTCACCCAAAATCGCACCCGTGGGATTATGCGGAGTATTGATCATGATCATTCTGGTGCGCGATGTGATTTTCAGGCGTACTTCCTCCCAGTTAATCGAAAAAAATGGTGGCGATAATTTTATGTGGATGGGTTTCCCTCCATTTAGCCTGACAGCGGGATCGTACGAGTCATAGGCGGGATCAAACATGATCACCTCGTCACCTTCCTTAACAAAAGCAGCAATGGCAGAAAAAATAGCCTCTGTACCTCCGGCTGTCACAGTTACTTCCGTTTCAAAGTCAGTAGGTCTGTGGTACGTTTTTGCAACAAGATCAGCAATTGCCTTTCGTAAAACGGGTGTACCCGGCATAGGTGCATACTGATTGTGCCCGGCCTTCATGTTTTTATAAACGAGTTCAATCAGTTCCTGGGATACAGGAAAATCGGGGAAGCCTTGGGAAAGATTAATGGCACCGTTCTCCAATGCCATGCGTGACATGACTGTGAAAATTGAAGTCCCAACTTCAGGAAGACGGGAGTTAATATTCAAGATTCAAAATTTAGAATTGAAAACTAAATTGATGACAAATTCCATTTTTGAATATGGAATCTGGAATTACTTTCTCAAAGGAGCTAAAATTCGATAATCCGTATCCACATCTCCCTTACTGATATTCGCCAGTTTACCTTTTAGCATCCGCTTCTTTAGGGGGGTCAAATAATCGATGAACAACTTCCCTTCAATATGATCGTATTCGTGCTGAATAATGCGTGCTTTCATTCCGGTGAATTCCTCTTCAAATGCATACCACTTCTCATCAAAATACTTAATCCGAACTTTCTCCTTTCGCCAAACATCTTCCCGAATGTTGGGGATACTCAGGCACCCTTCTTCGAAGTCCCATTCTTCTCCTGTCTCTTTTAGAATAACAGGATTTACAAAAACCTTCTTGAAATCGACCAGGGTGGGCTCATCTTCCAACGTTGTTCCATCGACCACAAAGAGGCGAACGCTTTTACCGATTTGTGGAGCCGCCAAACCAATACCGTGAGCCCCGTGCATCGTTTCATACATGTCCTGAACCAACTCCTTCAAATCTGTTCCCTCCTTAATATCGGTGGCCCGCTTTCTTAATACCGCATCGCCATATACTACTATCGGATAAACCATCGCTTAAAAAATTAAACTACAAAGGTAGGGTACAATCAATGAATTTTAAGCCTTCACCTTACGAATTTGAAGTCATAAACCCTTCATTTGAAGATAATCCTGCAAAATGAGAGTGGCACTGATTTTATCAACATTACCCTTGACCTGCCGGTCCTTCTTCTTCATACCACCCGAAATCATTGCCCGTTGAGCAATTGAACTGGTAAACCGCTCGTCTATAGTTTGAATCGGTTTTCCCGGGAAAGTTTTCATGAATAACTCAATGAATCTTCTTACTGCCGGGGCCGTTTCCGAATCGGTGTTATTCATTTGCTTAGGCATTCCAATCACTACCTCATCCACCGTTTCTTTCTGAAAATATTTTACCAGAAAATTAATCAACCCTGAAGTTTCAACAGTTTCCAGAGCGGTAGCAATAATTCTCATGGGATCAGTAACAGCCAGGCCGGTGCGTTTGGTTCCGTAATCAATTGCCAGAATTCTTCCCATCTGAGATTTAGAGAAAAGTAATATCTAGTTGAGCCGGGCTTTCTCAAAGAACTTCTTCTTCACTTCATTTTCAAGAGCCATCGCTTTGGGAAATAAAATCTCATTTTCAACCTGGGCATGTAATTTTAAACTCTTTTCAAATTGAATCAACTCGTTATAGATAACTTTCACATGCAAAGGCGCATCCTGGGTCAAGTGATAATCTTTTGTTATTTTTCGAATCCCCCGCATCTCCTCATCGTGTGCTTCATGTTCCAGCGCACAACGTTGCAATGAGTGTTTCTCCATCAACTGATATAGTTCAGAAGGATTGAAATGCCCACGGCCGGCACGCTCCAAAATGCGGATGTACTTGAAAAGAGTATCTTCCTCTTCATAGATGTGATGAATGAAGTCTTCGAGAAATAAAGGAAACAATGCCTTAAGGTCTTTTTCTATCAAATCATACTCAATGTGATTTGCTTTGAAACTCTCAACAAGCCTACCAATGTAAGGTAGTTTATGTTTTATGAATAAATGATGCGTATGCTTAAGATATTCAATAATCAGATCAACGGGATAACTGATGAGAGGCAGGTCGGATTCCTGAAAATTCTCATTGGGTGACTCTAATTCGCGAACTACAATATCCACGCTCAAACCTTTTTCCTGACAAACTTGTTCGAGGGTTTGTTCTGAATACTCATAAAATTTGATGCCGAAATAGAACAATACATGAGCACGTATCTTGTCCTGATCTACCAACTCTCCGATTCTTTGGCTTTTTAAGGCTATTTTTTCCATCAATCAGGTAAATATAGTAAACTCAATTTTAGCTAATTTCTAACCTTAACAATTAATTTGGAAGTCCGTTTAAAGAACTAGTATCGCAACGAAATATTATGGAGGAACAGAAAAATACATCGTACCAAATCAGTTTGCCATTGATTTTATGCATCGGTCTGGCAGCCGGGGTGTTGATTGGGGCCAGCCTGACCAATAAAACGGGCTCAGGCGATATCAGCAATGATGTGCAAAAATTCAGGGAGGTGCTAAGCCTGGTGAAAAACGAATACGTGGATGAAGCCGAAACAGACGTGTTGGTTGAAGATGCCATCGAACATATGCTGGGTAAGTTAGACCCCCACAGCTCTTACCTCTCTGCTAAAGACCAGGTGGCTGCCAATGAGGATCTTCGTGGAAACTTTGAAGGTATTGGTATCGAGTATAATATTTTCCATGATACCCTGGTGGTAGTTTCTGCCCTTAGTGGTGGCCCTTCAGAATCAGTTGGCTTACGATCAGGTGATAAAATAGTGAAGGTGAATGAAACAAACATTGCCAGCATTGGATTGTCAATTCCTGATGTGCAACGATATCTTAAAGGCCCCAAGGGCACCGAAGTAAAAATTGAAGTGATCCGGAAAAACGTTAAGGAGCCAATCACATTTACCATTATTCGTGACAAGATTCCTCAGTTTTCAGTCGATGCTTCTTATATGGTTACACCGGATGTCGGATATATCAAAGTAAACCGTTTTTCACAAACCACTCATAGTGAAGTGAAAGACGCTGTTAGCAAACTGAAAAAAGAAGGCATGACAAAACTTATTCTTGACCTTCAGGGTAATGGAGGCGGGTACCTGGATCAGGCAGTTGGGATTGCCGATGAATTTTTAGTCAAGGGAGAAAAAATAGTTTTCACCAAAGGCCAGGAAATGAAGTATAACGAAGATCATTTTGCAACAACCCAAGGGGATTTTGAACAAGGGGATCTTATTGTGCTTGTAAATGAAAGCAGCGCTTCGGCCTCAGAAATTGTTGCCGGTGCCTTACAGGATAATGACAGGGCTTTAATCGTAGGCCGCAGATCGTATGGAAAGGGATTGGTGCAACGTCCATTTAGTTTGAATGATGGATCTGAGGTGAGGCTGACGATCTCAAGATACTATACTCCCAGTGGTCGCTCTATTCAAAAACCGTATGATGACCTGGATGAATATGATAAAGACATTACCAAGCGCTATAAGCATGGGGAGTTCTTCTCCGCTGATAGCATCCGGTTTAATGACTCTTTAAAGTATGAAACTCAGAACGGAAGATCAGTTTATGGAGGGGGTGGCATCATGCCTGATTATTTCGTGCCGCTGGACACCACTTCAAGCAGTAAATATTTCAATGAACTTTTCAATGCTAATATTTTACGGGAATATGCCTTTATGTTTGCCGAACAAAATGAATCTCAATTAAAAGAAAAAGGATATAGAGCATACTTACAAAATTTTGAAGTGAATGATGCGATGTTAAGCAGGGTCGTGGTGATGGGTATCAAAAATAAAATTGAAGCTCGTCCCAATGATTTGGCTAAAAACAAACGACTCTTCAAGGTATACCTGAAGGCCGAGATTGCGCGCAACGTGTGGGACAACCAAAGCTTTTACCCAATCATTAACGAAACGAATGAAGTTCTTCAACAAGCCATTAAACTCTTCGACCGGATTCCGGAATTGAACAGAAGTAAAATGTAGAATTCGGGATTGACAAATTCAGGAACTCACCTCTGATTTATAAAAGGGGTGAGTTCTTTTTTTGTACCTTCACCGTAAGAAAATTTTCAGTCAACTTACACACTATGTACTACCACCATCTAGGAAATATTCCGCACAAACGCCATACACAGTTTCGTCAGCCCGATGGCAGTTTATATAAAGAAGAACTTGTAAGCTCTGAAGGATTTTCAGGAATATATTCCAACCTCTATCATATCAATCCACCAACGCGAATAAAATCAGTGAAAGATCCTGTTAAATATGGTCCTAAACTGATTCAGGAATATGCATTGCGTCAAACTCATTTGAATACATCAAAAGTTACAACCACCGGTGATGACTATCTGACGGCCCGCAAAGTACTTCTCGCAAATAGTGATTGTTCTATTTCAATCTGCTCTCCGGTTAAGAGAAAAATGGATTACTTCTATAAAAATGCTGAAGGCGATGAAGTAATTTTTATCCATGACGGAAAAGGTGTGTTACTCTCGCAATTTGGTAAACTGGAGATCAGGCAAGGTGACTATGTTGTAATCCCGCGCACGGTAATTTACAAACTGGAGTTTGAGGATGGACCGCTCCGGCTATTGATTGTTGAAGCAGCCTCACCGATCGAGACGGTGAAACGCTATCGCAACGAACTTGGACAACTTGGAGAGCACTCTCCGTATTGCGAACGCGACATTCGTCCGCCTCATGAGTTAATAACAGACACCAGCAGGGGTGAGTTTTTGATGAAGATAAAAAAGCAAGGCTATCTCCATCAGTATGTGTACGATTACAGCCCACTGGATTTGGTAGGTTGGGATGGCTTTTTATGGCCCTATGCTTTTTCTATTCACGACTTTGAACCCATTACCGGCCGGATTCATCAGCCGCCACCTGTACATCAGACTTTTCAGGCACACAATTTTGTGATCTGCTCGTTTGTGCCGCGATTGTTTGATTACCATCCGCAGGCTATCCCTGCCCCTTATAATCACAGTAATATTGATAGTGATGAAGTGCTTTATTATGCCGAAGGAAACTTTATGAGTCGCAGGGGTATTGAGCGCGGTTCGTTCACATTGCACCCTGGAGGATTACCGCATGGGCCACATCCCGGCACGGTAGAAAAAAGTATTGGTGCAAAAGAAACCCATGAGTTAGCCGTGATGATTGATACGTTCAAGCCCCTATACATTACCGAAGACTCCTTAGAGTTTCTCGATAAAAATTATCCTATGAGCTGGACAGATAATTCAGAAGGCGGATTTCATGAGGTGAATACACCTTGATCTTATAATTCAACATACATCAAAGCATATGAAAAATTTAATTCTGTTTCTTATTCTACTAAGCAGCGTTTCTGGTTACTCGCAGGATCTGACCGGTGCCTGGCAAAGCGGACCCGATGAGAACCGTTCCGTTATGATTGTGGCTGGTAAGTTTTTTTCGGTTGCAGTATATAATGTAAAAGACAAAACTTACACAGGCACCTATGGTGGCACCTGGCGTTTGGAAAAGGGTCAGTTTGTGGAAGTTCATGAGTTCAATACAATAAAACCGGAACTGATTGGCACTGAACAAAGAACCCCCGTGAAGACTCAAAAAGACAAACTTAGCGTTAAAGATGGCGCTGAGTTTTCTCGAATTGATAATGGAACCCCCGGATCGCTTTCTGGTGCGTGGCTGATCACAGGACGTATGGGTGAGGATGGTACTATCCAAAAGAGAATACCCGGAGCACGCAAAACAATGAAGATCTTATCAGGCACTCATTTTCAATGGATTGCTTACAACAACGAAACAAAAGAATTTTTTGGTACCGGTGGTGGCACGTACACAACTGTTGATGGTAAGTATACTGAAACAATAGAAGTATTCTCAAGAGATAATAGTCGCGTAGGCGCAAAACTTGAGTTTGATTTTTCATTTCTTGATGGAGATTGGCGGCATCGTGGTAAGAGCAGTAAAGGTGAACCCATCGATGAAATCTGGTCGAAGCGCGAGAAAATTGGACTATAACTCTTTTTATTTCATGAATGAAATAATATGAGACTTATCATCTTGATAGTAATAGGCACAATTACAATTTCGCATCCCCTCTACGCACAACAAAAAAAGAAAAGGTCTTATCCTGCGAATACTGCCAAAATTGAAAATATTAAAGCTGTGTATTCCGGCTGCACTTACGGACCATGCTACAGCTGGTGGTCAATAGTTTTAAAGGATAATAATGAGCTTTTAAAACAGTCTGGAGGTCATTATCCACCTGGTGCAAGATCAAGACATTTCGTGATTGGAACGTGGCAAATATCTGCCGATACCCTTAAGCTAAATATTGAAAAAGAGTTTTTAAATACTGAATACATGGATTCTGTGTATCGAATAGCAAACCTATATGACTGTTCAATACTCTTACCAATAGACAATTCAAAAAATTGGGACGTGTTTCTAAAGGATATCCAAGCAAAATTTGAGCAAACAGATAATTATAAAGAGTGGATTCAGTATAAAAATGCAGAAGGTGTGATCTCAGGACTCTTTTCTGACTTCGTTAGCTCGGAATATTCGACTGATAATAAACTTCTAGTGAGTCGAACTAGATATTGACTGATGAAAAGTTGAAGGCTAAATATTATTTTCGAGTCTATGCAATCCTATTCTCTCCCAATACAATTGCGTTGGTCAGATATTGATCAGAATCGGCACTTGCGCCATTCTGCTTACTATGATTACGGAGCCACGGTGCGCATTGACTGCTTCTCAAAACACGGGCTTACCAATCTTAAGTTTGAAGAACTTCGTATCGGCCCAATTCTGTTTCGTGAAGAGGCTATCTTTAAACGGGAAATAAAATTCGAAGACAAGATTACGGTTGATCTTACGGTAACCAAAGCTACATCTGATTACAGTCGCTGGAGTGTCCGTCATCATTTCTACAAAGAAGACGGAACCTTGTCTGCTATTATTAATCTGGATGGCGCCTGGATTGATGTTTTAAAACGCAAACTGGCCGTGCCAGACGAGTTTATTCAAAAAGTATTTGACGATTTTCCCAAGTCTCAGGATTTTGAATTAATTGTTATCAACAAAAAATCCTGACATAACGGTTACTGCTGATTCACCCACCGCTCAATTACCCGTGGGTAATGCGCATGTTCCAGCCGTTGCACCTGCTCGGCAATTTGCTCTGGCGAATACGTAGGATGTATCGGGCATTTTCCCTGAAATAGAATTCTCCCTTCATCATAACGTTCATCTACTTCGTGTATGGTAATCCCGGTTTCAGTTTCGCCTGCAGCCTTCACTGTTTCATGCACTTTTGCACCATACATTCCTTTACCACCATACTTTGGAAGTAAGGCCGGATGAATGTTGATAATGCGATGTGGATATTCATGTATCAGATTTAATGGAATCAACCAAAGAAACCCTGCCAACACCACATGGGTTACATGAGCCTCTTTTAACCATTGAACTACTTCATCGCTTTCGCGGAATTGTTGTCTCGTAAAAACCCTTGACGGTATATTGAACTTACTGGCGCGTTGCAATCCAAAAGCAGCGGGGTTGTTGCTCAACACCAATACTACCTGAATGGATGGGTGATTCTTATAGTAAGAAAATATGGCTTCTGCATTCGATCCATTACCTGAAAGAAAAACAGCCAGCCTGGCGGGTTGATTCATGAGCGCAAAGAAAAGAATTAAATGAACACCATGCTTACCACTCCAAACAACATGATGATTTTACACCATTGGCTTAACCAGTAAAAATCCTTGCGGGTGTCGGCCCGGAACAATCTCACCAAAAGTAAGCCGAGCGGGATGTAGAGGAAAATAAGAAAATATGAAAGGGGCAATTGCGAATACCTCTCGTTGAGTAACACCACAGAAGCTCCTAATAAAACCAGCAAGACATAGATGATCCATTTCGTTTTCCGGATTCCCCAAATGATTGGCAGGGTCTTGCATCCAAATGTATTGTCACCCTTTAAATCTTCCATGTCTTTTACAATTTCACGAATTAACGTCATGAAGAAAGCAAACAAAGCATAAATAACCACAAGCGGATTGGTAAGGTCATAGAGAATATTGACCAACACAATAGAAATGCTGGTAAGCCACGCCACCACAAAATTACCGATAAAGGGTTGGCGCTTCAGACTGTTGGAGTACCACCAAAGCAAAAACACAGAAAGAAAATGAATTGCGCCTACTTTCCACCCAAGCAAAAAACCAAGAGCAACTCCAACTAAAGAAAGTACACTATGGAAAAACAATGCATACCTGCGGGTGATACTTTTGCCAATTACTACACGCTCCGGCTTATTAATCAGGTCTATTTTAATGTCGTAATAATCGTTAATGATATAGCCAGCGCCTGCGATAATAGCCGTAGAGGATGCCAGCAGAAATAATCTCCAGTCAAAAAGCAATTCGCGATCAATCAGAAAGATAGCCGCAAAGTATTGCGACATACCAATGATTACCAGATTCCAAAACCGGGTAAGACGCAACAGTGCACGAATGGTAAATGGCTGGTAACTTTCTTTGGGCATCGGTACAAAGGTAACCAGTTACTTGATATTGACAGTTGCAGAATCCCGCATCAAAACCTCAAAGCCACCATCACAATATAATTTCGACCAGCCTGCGGATAATAGAAGTTCTGACGATATTCAGTAGGGCCACCCAGATAACCATAGGTATAGCCGTTTGAGGAGTACAGCGTGTTGAAAATATTGTTTGCCAGTAAGCTCAAGGAAAGCTCTCTCATAAAAGCTGGCTTCACGGAACAAGTCAACCGAATATCATTAGTGAAATACGAGTCAATACTTCTGCCAGCGTTCGAAGTATTATCAAGAAACTGCTTACCTACATACTTAGTCAGTAAACCCACCTCCATATTTTTAATAGGAACGTATAATAAACCTGATCCTACGATTACATTGGGTGAAAATGAAATATCAGAATTAGAGTACGTAGTAACTACTTCATTGAATTCGTCAAAGTTGGTTCCGTAGTCATATATCACTTCATTAAAATTCTTGATTCTATTCTGACTCAGGGTAAGGTTACCATTCCAAGAAATTCTTGAACCCAACCGGATTGATCCCTCCACTTCCACGCCAGTGCGATAGCTGTCATCCACATTGGTCCTGACGATCGCGCCAACATCATTCAATTCTCCGGTAGGCACCAATTGGTTTTTGTAATTCATCAGGTAATAATTCACGTTTAAAATGAGATTGTTCTTTCTATACCTCCATCCGGCTTCTATATTCCGCAAAGTTTCTGGCTTTGGTTTGGTTCCAGCAGCATCTATAAAATCATCACGCACAGGTTCGCGGTTGCCAATTGCATAGGAAGCATACCATTGTTGGTCATCCGATGCTTCATAGGTTAACCCAGCCTTGGGATTGAAGAAATTGAATCGTTCATCTACGCTGAAATCAAATTGTTTATTTTCCTTACCCGATGCGACATAAGAAACTCGTCTGTATTGAAGATCCACAAATCCCGTAATTTTTTCTGTAAGCCGATAATTGTTTTTCCAGTAAATGGTAAAATCATTTTTCTTCCCATTATTGAAATAGTATTGATAATCTTTCGGTACCGATGAAACTTGTGCCCACGTAATTTGCCCAAAGTGGTCACCATCATATTCGTTCCAGGCACCCCCCAGAATCGAATTCAGTTTTCCTTTTTCGTAGTTAATTGAATACGTGACTCCATAAAAATCATTATCAAGCCAGCGCCTGCGCACCAGATCAGTCGATGAAATCGTCTCGCCACCAATCACAACATCACTCAGCCCATAGCTTTCAAAATCATCATCGTACCGGAATTCTTCATAGAAGCCACGCCCGTAGGTATAGTGCAAGGCAGCATTTGCAGTTAGCGATTCCGTAATTCGATGGGAAAAATGAAGTTGGTAATGATCCTGAGCATAATTATCAACCTGATTTTCGTAGGTGTAGATATTAAAGGTGCGCCCCGATGAAAGGAGATTATCCGTCTGTTCCAGATTCCAACCTTCCGAAGCAGCAGTCTCCAGCATTGCAGCCGGATCATTATTCAATCGCGATTCGGGCACGCCATACCAACTTTGGTAAGTAATCTCTTTGCCTCCAAATACAATTGCTTTGATCATTGTTTTCTTGCCATAATATCCACCCGATAAGTAATAGGATTTTAAATCAGAGCTGGCCCGATCAATATATCCATCAGAATTAATTTGAGATACACGACCATCAAAAACGAATTTGTCGTTAATCAAGCCTGTACCAAAGGATATGGTATGCCTGCGGGTACTGAACGATCCGAATGAATTAATCAGGTCGGCATAAGCCACATCATTGCGGGTATTGGTTTGAAGGTTCACACTCGCCCCAAAAGCTCCTGCTCCGTTGGTTGATGTGCCTACGCCCCGCTGCACTTGCACACTTTGCGTGGAAGATGCAAGGTCTGGTGTATTCACCCAAAACACACCCTGGCTTTCGCTGTCATTAACCGGAATACCGTTAATGGTTACATTAATCCTCGTTGCATCGCTGCCGCGGATTCGCAATCCGGTATAACCCACACCGGCTCCGGCATCAGAAGTTGTTACAAGGGATGGAGTCCAGTTAAGTGCAATGGGAAGATCCTGACCAAAATTCTGCTTTTGCAAAGCAACTTTATTAAGAGTGGTGAAAGTAGTCGGGCTTTTCCCATCAACTCTGGTAGCCGATACAATTACCTGGTCTGTCACCTGAACATCTTCTTCAAGTAGAATAATGATCCAATCCTTTTCATCGGTAGCAACCGAAAGTTCGTTGGATTTATATCCAATAAAACGAACCTCGGCCTCGTGGCTTCCACTAGCAAGTTGATTGATCAAAAAGTAGCCGCTCTCATCGGTAATTGAATACCTGCCCGACTCTTTCAGAACTACAGTCGCACCTGCCAACGGCTCTTTCGTCTGGCTATCTTTAACATAACCACGAATAGCTTGCGCTTGTACGCGCCACGACAACACTATAAGTGCTGCTGACATACATAATTTTAACATGTTTACTTTTGGTTTAAACTTGCAGAGCACACAGGGGAATGTGATGCGTACGTTTAACCTTGCCTCCCTTCGTCCGCATTACCGGCATCAGGTTCTATGGGTATAATCTCAGCCCGTTTTGTTGGCACCCCTATCACGATTTTCTTTCGTGATGGCACAAAGGTAACGAGGACTTTAGCTATTTTGCAAGGCTAAGCACCGAATGCCGGATTAAATGCGCGGAATCAGGTAATAACCAACAATCATCATCGACAAGTAAGTACATGTACAAAGCCTCTGTTAACAATAAAGTCTTTGAAATTGAATCTGATGAATCAGGATTTATGGTTAATGGCCAGGTTCAATCGTGGGATCTGGTAAAAATTGCAGATGGATACTTTCATATTTTATATCATAACAAAAGTTATAGGGCTGAGGTGATTAAGACCGATCCGGAAACGAAAACGTTCACCTTCAAAATCAACGGCCGTAATTACACCGTTACCCTGAAAGACAAATTTGATTTGTTGCTTGAAAAAATGGGTCTGAATAATACGGCTGGCAGCAAAGTCAATACTATTAAAGCCCCTATGCCGGGCTTGATCATTGATTTGAAAATTAAAATCGGTGACACGGTGAAGCATGGCGATGCACTTTTGATCCTGGAAGCGATGAAAATGGAGAACATCCTGAAGTCACCGGGTGAAGGAATCGTGAGGTCGGTGAAAGTAAAGAAAGGTGATAGTGTAGAGAAGGGTCAGGTGTTGGTGGAGTTTTGATTATTCCCAGAAATCCTTCTTCCTTAAAATCGAAAATACTCCTCGAAAATTGCCCAATCCTGACCATATTTGCGGGGGTTAAAACCTGAACTACTCCTGCTAACATGAAGTACAAACGCATCCTCCTCAAACTCAGCGGTGAAGCGCTGATGGGCTCTAAAAACAGCAATTTCGACCCGGCTGTACTTGAACAATACTCCGAAGAAATCAAGGGTGTCAAAGAGCAGGGTGTGGAATTGGCTATTGTAATCGGAGGCGGTAATATTTTTCGGGGTGGTCAGGCCGAGGCCCTGGGTATCGAGAGAGTTCAAGGTGATTATATGGGCATGCTGGCTACGGTGATCAATGCTATGGCGCTCCAAAGCGCACTTGAAAGACATGGCATTTACACACGATTAATGTCGGGCATAAAAATGGAGCAAGTATGTGAGCCGTTTATCAGGCGCAGGGCGATACGCCACTTAGAAAAAGGACGGGTTGTTATTTTTGGAGCCGGTATTGGAAATCCATACTTCACCACTGACTCTACCGCAAGCTTACGCGCTATCGAACTTCAAGCCGGTGTAGTATTAAAGGGTACGCGGGTAGATGGAGTGTATGACAAAGATCCTGAAAAATTTAGCGATGCCGTACGATACAGCCACCTTAGCTTTCAGGAAGCCTACTCAAAGAAATTAAACATCATGGACATGACGGCATTCACTTTATGCCAGGAGAACAAATTGCCGATCATTGTTTTTGATATGAATAAAAAGGGTAACCTACTTAAAATTGCCCGTGGCGAAGAAGCCGGAACGCTGATAAGTTAATTTGAGAGTTAAGATTGGTAGATTTAAAATCATCAATCCTAAAAACATTAATCTTAAATCATTTTTATGGAAGAAATCGAACTTTACCTCGAAGAAGCCAAAGATCAGATGAACAAAGCCATTTCGCATGTAACGCATGAACTGGCTAAAATCAGAGCTGGAAAAGCAAATCCCGCCATGCTCGATGGTATACAAGTGTCGTATTACGGTGCAATGACTCCGTTAAATCAGGTTTCATCCATTACTTCGCAGGACGCGCGCACCTTGTTTATTAAGCCTTGGGAAAAAGGATTGATCCCCGAAATAGAGAAAGCCATTATGGTTGCCAACCTGGGCCTTACCCCTCAAAATGATGGGCAACAGGTAATCATCAACATCCCGATGCTCACCGAAGAAAGAAGAAAACAATTGGTGAAGCAATCCAGCCAGGAGTGTGAACAGGGCAAGGTAAGTATTCGCAGTATTCGGAAAGAAACGAATGAACAACTCAAGAAAATCAAAGGCGTTTCGGAAGACGATGTGAAGAATGCCGAAGATACCGTACAAAAACTGACAGACGAATCCATTCATAAGGTTGATGCCTTGCTGAAAAAGAAAGAGGCTGAGATCATGACTGTTTAATTTGAGAATTTGAAAATGGTCTAATTTGAAAATGAATATCATTTTCAAATCTTCAAATTGATTCATTTTCAAATGAAATTATGTACCCTATCCTTTTTAATGTCGGATCGTTTACCATTTACACTTATGGGTTTTGCATAGCCGTTGGAGCATTGTTTGGCTTTGGCTACATGTACTGGCAAGGCAAAAAGCAATTCGGGCTCACTTTCGATCAGAGTAATAACCTGTTCATCATGTTGGTGGTAGGTGGCGTGGTTGGCGGCAAACTCTTCCTGATCTTTGAAGAACCTTCTTTGTACATAACTAATCCGAAGAAACTACTTTCGGGTAGTGGCTTTGTCTTTTACGGATCTCTACTTCTGGCAATACCCATTATGTTGTGGTATTTCCGAAAAATAAAAATACCGGTTCTAGGAATATTGGATGTGATGGCTGTAGTGACCTGCATTGTACATGGTTTTGGTCGCATCGGTTGCTTCATGGCTGGTTGTTGTTATGGAAAACCTACGGAGGGTATTTTCGGAGTAACCTTTACTAACCTGGTTTGTCAGGCAGAACCATTGAATACCGCCCTACACCCTACCCAACTTTATGAAGCTACTTTGATCTTTATTTTAATGTCCGGACTGATCACTTTAAAGTCCAAAAAGAAATTTGATGGTCAACTTTTTCTGATCTATCTGATCAGCTACGCAATAGGTCGAGGGGTACTAGAAATTTTCCGAGGCGACATTCAACGTGGATTTCTTATTGAAAACGTGCTTTCCAATTCGCAATTCATTTCACTTGGTGTTATATCAATTGCCGTTTATTTCTATATTAGATTAAATAGAAAGAGTAACTTGCTTACACTTAAAAAATCGTAGTCATGGAATCGGACAGCTTCATCAAAAAGACCGCACGCACAACAATGAAAATTGTTAAGCGAATTCTACTTATCGCACTGGCATTGGGAATTGCCACGTTGGCTTTTCTTTATTTTGGCGTTTATGAGCGGGGCGTGATGTCCGGTAAAGTGCTTCGCATTACAGAAAAAGGCATGGTTTTCAAAACGTATGAAGGTAAACTAAATCTTGAATCATTTGGGGCATTAAAGGGAGCGAGTCCTGTGGCCGAAACATTTGATTTCTCCGTGGAATCCAACCAGGCCGATGTGATCAAACAACTTGAAGAGGTTTCGTTAAGTGGTGAGCGGGTAAGCTTACATTTTGTGAAGCGATACATGAAGTTTCCATGGCGTGGTGATACCTCGTATTTTATTGAGTCGGTTGATCGCGAAACCCAGCCACAATAATGTCAGATAATACAATTATTCTTTATGGTTCCTATGGCTATACCGGCAAGCTGATAGCCAAAGAATGCAAGGCAAAAAATCTCAACGTAATACTGGCCGGTCGAAATAAGGATTCTCTTGAAACCCAAAGTAAAGAAACCAGATATCCATATGAGGTTGTTGACATAAATAACTCACCTGATCTAAAAAACCTCTTAAAAAAAGGGGCAGTCGTCATCCACTGTGGCGGTCCATTTCAATATACTGCGAAGACCATGGCCGATGCCTGCCTCGAAACAAAAACACATTACACCGACATTACTGGCGAACATCAAGTATTCGAATTACTGGCTGGCTATGATAAAAAGGGGAAAGAAGCAGGTATCACGATAATGCCTGGTACTGGCTTTGATGTTGTGCCTTCTGATTGTCTTGCTCTTCACTTGAAAAATCGTTTGCCCTCAGCCACACATCTTCAATTGGCATTCACCATGTCGAAAGGTGGTCTGTCTCGCGGCACATCAAAGACCATGACCGAAGGACTTGGCAATGGAAGTTTAATTCGCAAAGATGGAAAACTCACGCCCATAAATCTGGGCGAAAAGGTTTTAGAAGTTGACTTTGGATCTTTTAAAGCTCCTACCTTAAATATTCCCTGGGGAGATATCTCTACCGCCTGGAGAAGCACTGGAATTCCAAACATAGAAGTGTACACCGGTGCAACCGTGTCTATGATCAGGAACGCCAAAATGAGTAAGTACTTCAATTGGTTGCTTCGCCAGCGTTGGGTGAAAAATTACATGCTTAAGAAAATCGATCAAAAGCCTGCTGGCCCAAGCGAAGAAAAAAGAAATACCGGACGCAGTTTTTTGTGGGGCAAAGTGTGGGACTCTTCTGGTAAAGTCGCAGAAAGTCGTTTAGAAACTGTAAGTGGTTATACGCTAACAGCAAAAACTGCCGTGTTGATTGCCGAAAAAATTCTAGGTGGGAATTTCAAAGCCGGGTATCAAACTCCTGCTATGGCGTATGGCGCTGAGTTGATCATGGAGATTGCCACAACCAATCGGAATGATCTATGAGATACAGGCTAACCCGATCATCGTATGATAAAGTATTAGCAGGTGTTTGTGGTGGAGTTGCAGAATACTACGGCTGGGACTCCGGAAAGGTTCGTATGGCTTTTGTACTAATAGGTTTCATCACTGCAGTATTACCTATGTCTCTTATTTATCTGGTCCTTGGCTTTGTTATCCCTGAAAAATAAATTCTAAAAGACTACTCCGTACCCGAAACCAAAAGTTTTTCCAGTTCTTCCTTTTCTTTCATGTTGATTCCATTTTTCTCAATTGATTTATTCTCATCCGTACCCGGATTGCGTGTCAGAATTACTGGTTGGTTTTTGTATACCACTCTCTCGGTAAAGATTGTATCAGGTTTTGAAGCAACAAAAATTGTGTCGTGAACCACAACCGGGTTAAAAGTTTGTGTTTGAGAATTTTCATTGGTTGATTGGCCAATCCACCAGCCACCAAAGCCAAACACAATCGCAGCCATGGCATAGCCAACTGAAACTTTCCACCACGAAAAACTTACCTCTGACTGATGAGCCCGTTTGAAGTCCCGTTTTAAGCCGGACAAGGCTTTATCAGTTACGCCTACTACAGGATTTTCGCGGAACCACCTTTTCATTTTAAGTCCTGAAATTCGAAATGCCTCGTACTCCTGTTCATTTGCTATAAACTGATTTACCAGATTCAACTCATCAGCCGATAATTCGGAATACGATTTTTTGGAAACAAGCCCTTCAAAAACCTCATACTCATTCCACACTTGCTCTTTCATATCAATTTTTCTTTAAGTATAACTTTAAACTCATTTAACTCTACTGCTAGTTGCTTACGTAGATAAAACAATCGTGACTTTACCGTGCCCTCCGGCATAAACACAACCTCGCTGATCTGGGTTATGCTCAACTCTTCTTCATAGCGCAGAAGGAAAATAGTTTTATCCTCCTCTTCCAATGTTTCCAGCAACAGAGTAAGTTTTTGATTGGCTGAAAATAAATCCAACTCCCGATCCAAATCGCGCGAATGTTTCACCTCAATTCCATCCAACCGCAGTTGGTTTTGTTTTTTACGATACTCGTTCTTGCACATATTGTGTGCCACTGAGTAAGTCCATGTTGAAAATTTTCGGTTCGCATCGAACTGTTGTGGGTTGTGGATGATTTTCAAAAACAAATCGTGTAGAAAATCTTCAGCCATCGCATGGTTGTTCCATAACATACGCGTAAAATAGCGCAGCAGGGAAGTGCTGTAGCGCTGATAAATTTCTGTCAGCGCCTCCTCACTCCCCTGATGAACCTTCTGCATTAACTCTTCATCTGTTTGGATGGAGAGTCTTTTTTTAAAAAATATCAACGGTTATTGTTCAATGATTTCCATGAAAACCCTAAATCCAATAGCTGCATCCGGACCCTCATACAAGTTCACACTTTTAATGGTAGATTCCTCGGGTGGGTGATTCCAGCTTCCGCCACAGGCCTTTCCTTTCTCACTCGTCATTTCAGCCACATTACCAACTACATCATATAGTCCAATATCGTTAGGAAAGTATGTTTCCACGGGGCCCATCATCATCCAACCGTCTGCTGAAGTCATTCTCTCCGGCATACAGGGTTTTTCATTGTCTGGTGTTTTGAAGTTACCCAGATAACAGTTCTTTTGGTTGCGTGGTGAATTCCTGTAGTTATAGACCCGAAACCATGGATAAAGCACATCTGGGTCACCAGCTGAAACTTTCTTTAATTCGAAATCCTTACCAAATTCCTTTCCGGCAGGATAAAGCTTTACCTCTACCATTTGCTCATCAATATTCCACGAAGTAGGATTTTTTATAGAAGCTGCCGCAATCTGATACTCCTCAATGGTAGGCAAACGAAACTTTACCTTCTTATATTTCTTCTCAGTCAACCCGTTATACTGATCTGTTAACCAGGAACAGTAGGCTACAGCCGCTTCATACGAAATATTAACTGCCGGATACTGCGTAAAATATTTCTCCTTCTTTGTTATGATTCTTGCAGCCGTATAATTCTTCATCATCGAGAGCGCTGGCTCATCATATTTTGAAAGATCAAACTTATACTTCTTATACAGATCGTTCAGATTGTTCTTAACCAAGTAAGCAAGGAACTCATTATACTGTTCATTACGAACTTCCGCCTCCTCAGCCAGAAGTTTATCAGTTATCGGTCGAAAACGACCTTCCAATGATTTTGCATTCAGGGCGCCTGGGAAATACGGTACTCCATCCGTTATATTCCGGGTTAGAAAATTATTAACAAGTTCCTCTTTATTGGCACTGGCAGCAATTTTAAAAATAAGCTCACCCAATTCAGTTTGCTTCTCTTTTTCACCGTTCTTTTCGTAATGCTCATACAGCAGCAAAAGGGGAACCAGGTAATTAGAGCTTAGCACGTTGCCCGTATCAAATTGACTGGTACCATTAAAATCAACTGCCAGGTAATCCAGCAAGAATCTCTTTTCCAGATTATCCTTTATAAGCGAGATATTATCAATTCGGGTTTGGCTTAGTTGAGAGGCAAGGCCAACCACATAAAGCTGATCTTTCAAGTCGGCAATATTTTCTTTTGATAACGTAAGCGCATAGTAAAACTTACGGTCAGGATTTTTTACAGGTAAGGCTGCGCAAATGAGTTGTTTGAAATCAGGATTATTTTCAGTGATACCAGAGAGCACAAGACCAGCATCAACTAATTTTGATTTACGATAATCTGGGTAACTAATCATGTCCAGATTAAGGACAGTTACATCTGGCCGAACGTTCCAAACATCTTGCAGGGCCAATAAAGGCAAGGTGGTATTGTCGCCTTCAGTAAATAGAACCGAACCGGGTTCGACAGACATTAAAACATTGTAACTATAGCTGAGTAACGAGGCCGATAGAATTCCGGCTTCATGCATCTTTTTCGCATAGAACTTTCTGTTCTTTTCATTTCCTTGAAATTCGCTAGCCAGCATGAGAAGTCCATATGACCCTGAATGCTCTGGCTTGATTTCATAGGCTTTGGTCAAATTATCAGTGGCATTAATCCCAAACCCGGCATGCCAGCCTTGAATAAGATAATATTCAAATGTATTTGGAATCGCTGTTGACATTTTCTCAACAATCAGATTCAATTGCTTAGCATCTCGCTGGGCAAAACGGGTGGCGGCATAAAAATTCAGCCACGCGTCTGCCTCGGTTGAATGACTTTGCACATACGAGCCCCATTCAAGCATTTGATCAGAATACCAGCTAATTGGCTTTAGAATCTTGGTTTTTGGATAAATCTTTTCAGGTGTTGCCTGAAGCACAAGCCCAATTAATACCAAAGGAATAATAAGAATCTTCTTCATAGTGACAGTTTTAGTACCCTGTACACCTGAACTCCGATTTCGTTCAAATTATTTTAGAGAATTAGTAAAATCTCGCCTATTGGTTTACTTAAACCAGCTTAGTCGTGCGGATTCAACTTTGGCCCGATATGCATTCCATTCCTTTAAAAAGAAAGCATCAGCCTGTTCAACAAACTCTTTGGTTAGTTGTTCTGCAATCTCCACGCGTTGTACGTCCTGTACTGAAGGTTTGTATAACCTGGCTCTTAGTGCCTGTTGAGCTTCAGAAATTTTTGATTGTGCTGTCACCTGAAACGATGTCCACGCCCCAACCTGTCTAGCTGGCCGTGAACCGGTGGCCGATTCAGTAAGTTTTTTTATAGAATCCTTAATAGCACCTGAACTCATACGCAGCACTTCCCCTTCATTCGTTTTGATCTCTTTAAGTTGAAGTAAAATTTTATCAACCACATCATTACTTTCTTTTAATCGGGTAAGCGCTATTGAAAGCCTCTCTACGGTTTTGTCGAGCCGCTTAAGTAATGCATGGTTTGCCTCCTCCACTTCCTGCGAATAATCGAAACGCGGATCGGGGATCACATTTACATAAGAAGAATCTTTCTTTCCCTGATAACTCAAAACAACTTTATACTTTCCTGGCAACGCTAAAATACCTTTCGATTCAGGATCGTCCCAGCTACCGGGCAACTTTGCGATCTTTTCATCTAATCGCCACGCAATATAATTAAGTCCGGAATCAATTTTTGTCGATGTGAGCGTTTGAATCAACTCATTCTTATCAGTGAACACCTGGCCTGTTACGGGATTCTTATCTGATGTTGGGACTCTGACATAGAATGGAATTATTGCTTCACCAAACGGCCGGTTCTCGCCTTCAAACGTAGTGTTAAAACCGGTCCAGATATTTCCGGGCGGTGCAATAAAGATTCCTTTGACTTGTACGGCATCATTTACTGGAAATACTGTGAACTCTTTTATGATTCCTGTAGCCGCTTTTCTCAGCGTGATGAGATCATCCAAAATCCAAATAGAACGACCGAATGTTCCAATGATCAAAGCTGATTCGCGTTCCTGAATAGCAAGGTCCATCGTAGAAACAGAAGGGAATCCGTTTCTCAATTGGGTCCAACTCTTTCCTTCATCGATACTGATCCACAAACCATTCTCCGTTCCGGCAAATATAAGTTTAGGTTCAACGGGATCTTGAATCACAGTAAGAGCATAACCTTTTACCTTTGTAGCATCCACCACTCGTTCCCATGTCTTACCAAAATCCTTTGTACGGAAGATGTAGGGATTGAAATCACCTTTGCGATAATTGTTGGCAACCAGCCAGGCTTCCGCCTTGTTATATCGCGAAGCCCTGATCTGCGCAATCCAACTTTCCCTGGGCAATCCCTTAAGGTTCATTGTGAGGTTAACCCACGTCTTTCCGCCATTTTGTGTGAGTTGAACATTGCCATCATCGGTGCCCACCCAAACAATCTGATTATCTAATGGGCTGGGTGCGATACTTAAAATTGAATTGTAGATCTCCGCACCGGAAGCATCAATGGTTAAGCCACCATAATCCTGTTTCTGATGTTCCGGATTGTTGGTGGTAAGATCCGGAGAAATAATTTGCCACATAGCTCCTTTGTCGGTGGTCTTGTGAAGAAACTGGCTACCATAATATGCTACAGAATTATTTTTGGGATCTTGTGCAAACCCTGCATTCCAATTAAAACGTAAGCGGGTCTTGAGATCTGGTGCTTGCGGACTAATGCTTTGATAGTAACCCGTTAATTTATCGTAGCGATAAAGATCCCCGTTCTGAGAAGTCCCATACCCAAAACGCGAATTAGCAGAATCCGGTGAAATGTAAAATCCATCTCCACCCACTAAATACTGCCAATACAAAGTGCGTATTCCGCCACGCTTCCATACGTAACCCGGTCCCGACCAGTTGCCGTTATCCTGTAACCCGCCATACACATTGTAGGGCATATCATTATCTACGTTGATATGATAAAACTGACCTACTGGAATTGACTCAGGAAAATACCAGCTCTTTCCCTTATCATGTGTAATTCCAATTCCGCCATCGCCACCAATAATGAAAAAGGTTGGATCGTTAGGATCAATCCAGAACGCATGAAAGTCAGCGTGGATTCCTTTTGTTTCATCAGCCGGAATCATTGGTGTTGGATCAAATGATTTCCCTCCATCCTCACTTACTGTGAGAGGCTGATAAATATTATAAAGTCGATTCTCATCTTTCGTGTCAACAGCAAGATCCTGAAAATAAAAAGGTCGGTTGTTGGTAAATCTTGGATTTTCATTAACAATCTCCCAACGAAGACCTCCATCCTCACTCCTATACAAAGCATTTTTTGCTGCCTCTACTTTAGCATAAACTCTATTTGGATTACTTCGGGCGATCGCAATACCGATTCGGCCTAATTGACCAGCAGGCAATCCGTTTTCAATGCCAAGTTTCTTCCAGGTCTTTCCTCCGTCATGTGTAAGATATAATCCTGAGCCCGGCCCACCAGAAGTAAAGCTGTATGGAGTTCTGCGATGTTCATACATCGCAGCAAAAATTTTATTCGGATTGAATGGATCCATCACCATGTCACCAACTCCTGATTGATTATTGGTAAATAATATTTGTGACCACGTAATTCCACCATCTGTCGTTTTGTAAACACCACGATTGGTATCGGGAGTAAACGGATCACCCATCACACCAACAAACACCGTGTTTGGATTGGACGGATCAACAACAATGCGATGTATGGCTTTTGAATTCTCAAGGCCAACTCGTTTCCATGTTTTGCCCGCATCCAAACTTTTGAATAGTCCTGATCCGAGATTCATGGAGTTACGCGGATTTCCTTCACCGGTACCAACCCATACAATGCTCGGATTACTTTGCTGAATTGCGATGGCCCCAATGTTAATGGTTGGATTTTCATCAAATATACTCTGCCATGCACTACCCCCATTTTCTGATTTCCACACACCACCGGAGGCAGCACCGATATAAATGATTTTAGTGTTGCTCAGCACTACATCAATAGCTGTGATACGACCACTCATGTTAGCCGGGCCAACATTTCTGATCTTTAAGTTCCGAAACGCGTTCGCCTCAAACTTCTGAGATATTACCGAATGATTTGCTGTTATCAGTAAAAAAATCAGGCATAAAAATCGATTCATATGACTTCCAGAATAAAAGGTTAATTAAATATGATACACCCACTCCTTATACTGTCGATCGGTGGGATTAAAATCTTTACGTTTTTGAAAATGTGAATCAAGAATTTCTAACTCAGTAATCCGGTCTAATTGCAAATTCCGATATCCTTCTTTCCCACCCGCCTTTGTAAAACCGATTGTTTGCCAGCCTACAACTACGATATGATTTTTAGTAGTCCGCACTACTCCGTATGGATGAATAGTTCGGGTAAGAGGTTCTCCTTCTATCAACACCCGACACGCGCACTTCTCTTCAGAAGCCTGCCAAAGGAGTTGTGTCGCTTCTTCTATGGTCATGTCGGAGTTCAGACTTTAGATAATTTTTATTGTTACCTCAACTTTTTCCTGTATTCGACCTATAGGCTTTAGCGAAAATCCTTTGTTCAGGGAAAAATTCTCAAAAGCTGTTGCTTGGGTTTTATCCACGCACACTAATAATCCGCCACTGGTTTGCGGATCACATAATGTTAATAATGATTCTGCACCGATACCTGCGACTTTCTTATCATAACTTTGCCAGTTGCGCATGGTGTTGTCAGGATAAATCATTTTACCAGTATAGTAACTCAGGTTTTTAACAAGCGGAATCCTGGCATATTCAATTTCAGCAGAGAGATCACTTCCCTCGCACACCTCCAATAAATGACCCAGCAATCCAAATCCTGTCACATCTGTCATGGCATTTACATAGACTAGTTTTCCAAACTCAGCACCTAATGAATTTAATTCAGTCATTATCCGTACTGCTTCTGCTACGTCTTCACTATTTGCAAGTCCACGCTTTTGCGCTGTGGTGATAATACCTACTCCTAATGGTTTTGTAAGGTAAAGTATATCACCAGCTTTAGCTGTATTGTTCTGCTTCAGATTTTTCTTTTCTACTGTCCCTGTTACGGCCAGGCCAAAAATAGGCTCCGGGCTGTCAATACTATGGCCACCTGCCAATGGTATGCCCGCTTTCGCACAAATATCTCTGCTACCATCCAAAACTCTTTGTGCAAGATCTGTCGATAGCTTCTCTATCGGCCAACCCAAGATAGCAAGCGCCATTATGGGTTTACCACCCATGGCATACACATCACTGATTGCATTTACCGATGCAATGGAGCCAAATGTAAATGCATCATCAACAATGGGCATAAAAAAATCGGTGGTACTGATAATGCAATTCCCATCGGCCAATTCATATACCGCAGCATCGTCTTTGGATTCGTTGCCGACCAACAAAGCGGGGAAGTTGGCTTTCGGTAAAGCCGAGTGTAAAATTTTATCGAGTACTGCAGGAGCTATTTTACAGCCACAGCCGGCTCCATGAGAATATTGTGTTAATTTAATTTCATCCATATTTTAAACCACATAGGTTTTTCGCCATGATTTATAAATTTAATAACCACATAGAAACATAGGGCACATGGACAATCATAAAAATCAAACCTATGTCTTCTATGTGGTTAATGTATTTACAATCCGTTCTACACTTCCCGCATCCCAATCTACTACCTTAATAACTTTATCTCTACGCTTATTAATACTTTGAAGATAAGCTTTGTCGTAATAAGTCAGGAGAATATCAATAACAGAAACCATGTCGCCCTGCAACAATTTCTCTTTGGCCGAATTAAAATGCTGTCCACCCAGCTTCTTAACAATCTTACTCATTATTGTAAGAAACTCATCGCGATCAGCTGGACCATACTCTGATACCAATCTTTGTATCCTTACTTCCTTTGTAACGTCCATTTGCACCAAGGGTGCCTGACTCATGGTTTGCCAGAAATCCGGAGGTAGAAAAATTTTGCCTATTGCAATAGATTCATCTTCAACCCAAATTCGTCTGGACGGATCCAGCAATAAAATTTCTTCAAACAACTCATTTTGAAATTGCTCTGTCGTAGGTTGGGGCGGCATGAGTAATCCGCCAAAAGCGGAACCCTTATGATTGGCTAAATTTTCCAGATCAAGCACCTGCTCGCCTTGTGATTTCAGCGCACGTAACACTTCGCTCTTGCCACTTCCGGTACAGCCCGTGAGAAGAATCAGATTCATCGGACGTTTGAAGGATTCCAGCGCCTGATGGCGATAGGCCTTGTACCCCCCTTTGAGTGAATGTGTTTTTATGCCGGCCATTCCAACGAACTGACAAAAATTGTTTGACCGCATGCCACCTCGCCAACAATGAACCAGCAATTCTCTATTGGACGCTACTTTTTCAGCATCATTAATAATATCCAGAAGCCGTGGACCCACCAGTCGAAAGCCTGTTTTAATTGCCTCATGCTGTCCTTTTTGCTTGTAATCGGTACCAACAGCAATTCGCTCTGCATAGTTCAGGAGGGGAATGTTAATTGTATTTCGAATATGACCCTCCTCAAATTCACCTTCTGACCGAACATCAACAACGGGTAACTCTTTACGAAGGGAGAGGAATTCTTCAATAGAAACCATCGTTCAAAGGTCGCGAACGATAGTCAAGTTAACCAAGCCTAAGCCAATTAATCATTAAAATTAACCGTGATACTGCTGGAAATGCCTACACGAAATCCATAATTCAAGTATTGTCCATCTGTGAAGGCGGCCGCGACCTCAAGACGGAAGATTCTGAGGATTCCATCAATACCATATCCTACTTCGGTATAGTTTTTAGATGTGGGGGTTGCCAGATAATTCACGAAAATATTTTCTGTTATCCCCGTTACCCGGATTAAAGGAAACTGCGTGACCAAGAATTTGCGAAAGTGATAATGGACATTTGCTGAAAGATACTGATCGGCTGTGCTGTACTTATAATAGTCGAGAAGTCTAAAACTTCCTACCGGATCAGTAGTGACGAATGGACTAAGGTTACCCATAAAATGTTTGTAATCCATAAAGTACATATTGTTGGATGTCAAAAATTTACCAGCTCTTAACGCAAGATCTAATTTGCCGCGAATGCCGATGTCCATCGTATGCTTAAATCCTAGTTCCACCTGATCAAAAGTAACTTCACTATCGGCTATACCCGAAAATCCCTTACGGTAATTGAACGTAAGCAGTGGCGATGATCCATCCACCCTAGACTTATGCCCGTTGCGAATTCTGTACTTCTGCCAGGGCCGGGCATCGAAACTGACTTCACCAGTAAAAGCATTATTAGGACTAAAGCCTGTATTGGCTAATTCCAGATTTACTGGCTCATTAGGTGTGTATTCATCCTTATTGCTTTTGAAGAACGTGTAATCGCTGGTGTTAAATAATTCTGTGCGCCTCGCCCACGACCAGTTTGTTCGAAAAGTGTACTTGTCATTAATACGCTGGTTGTAATTAAGATCTATAAAATTGCGTTCATAAAGCTTCATGTAACTGTCTCCTAAAAAGAGAGACGTAAAGGAGTTTACCAAATGATGAATGGGTTCATCAGAGTTAAATTGCTCTATATACCTGCCCCCTTCCAGAGTAAGTCGCTTGTTTTTAAACCGATAGTCAACCCGCAACTTGCCGGTAAGTTTTTCCCGAGAAAATGCGTAGCGGGCAATGGGACTGATTTCAAGTCGCGAAGTTTGCGGGCGTTTGTCTTTACTCAAGCTATCCTTTTTTACCCAACGCTTATAAAAACTCACCCGATAAATCAGGTTAAATCCCTCTACCGAGTTAAAGCCACCATAAGGCGAATGAATCCGGAAATCTGCAGTTTTTCCGATCCCATAGTTATCCCCTGTAAATATATCCCAAGGTTGAAATCCCTTTTTGCCTTTTTTGGAATTTCTAAGTGTATCCCCTTCATCGCGCTTGCGCTGAACTTCAGTAATGCTATCATTTACCTGATAACCACGTTTTTCTTCATTGGTTAATGGCGTAGGCCTGATCTCTGCCCAAAAAGTAGAATCCTTTTTGTAGGCTAACGAGTCAACAGAATACTTGGTCTCCGAAATTACATCAGGTTCCTTTTGTTCTTTAGTTTCTTCTTTCTCGTATTCCTTAATAAGTTGATTCAATTCCTTTCGGGTTACTTCTTTGCCTTCGCCAAGCCGTTCCTGAATTTGTTGTCCCTTTTTACTGAATTTCTGTTCAACTTTTTTTGCCTCTTCTTTATCTACCTTTTCGTCTATTACTGTCATCTCCAATTGTAAGTCGGGATTAAGCGTAATCTTATAATCCTTCATGGTAGCCAGATACTGACCTTCAAATTCAAATCCAAAAACCTTTCCATCCACTTTAAATTGCTGCGATACAGGCAGCCAGGCTTTGTCTTCAATTGGGTTGTATAGTTGCTTGATGTGAAAATTGATGCCCATCTTCGTAGCCGTCAGGTCCAAACTATGAATGCTCCACCAATCCTCCACGATATAAATCAAGCCCTCAAAAACATTGTCACCCCGCGAACGGGGCGTTACCTTGATTTTACTAATTTCAAATGTACGATCGCGAAAGGAACCCAGGTATTCAAACCGGTAATAGGAGAACGATTTGGGCGATAGTGGTGATACTGTTTCAGCTATTTCCGGCTGATAGAAACTTCCAAAAATATAAGAGTTGGGAGATGTATTTTTAGTATCGCCATTTGTGTAAACGGCAATTACCTTTTCTTCAAACTTATTGGGCCGGGTGTATTTGATTTCACTTACCGATTCAGAAATAAAAACCCGGTCTTTGGTAATGCCTTCTTTCTCTAACGCTTTTTTAGCAAGCCATGGATAGTCCGTGAGTTGACCTTTTCCTTTTATATACACTTTGGCAGAATAAGCATCGATCTGCTGTGTATGAAATTTTGCTTTTGCAATTGCTTTACGCATGATGGTATAAGCGGGATCTTCTTTTCCGGCTCTTACAACTACATTCTGCAAAACGACCACCTGAGTTTTTAGTGTCAGGTTAATTTCTAAATAGTCTATTCCAACATCTACCACCCTGACAACGGATTCATACCCCAAATATTGAAACAGAACATCATACCGGCCGGGAGCCAGTTGCACTTCATACCTACCTTCAAAATCGGTGGCGCTGCCGGTTCCGGTTTGTTTAACAAAAATCGAGGCATAGGCTAATGGCCCAGCGTCCTCACCTTTTATAATACCCCGAATACCTCCACCCCATACCTGAACAAAAAGCAGTGTGAAAATTATTGTAAATACTATTCTCATCATCCTCATAGACGCAATCAGTCGTGTGGGGGTTGTCATGAATGAAGATTTACCTGTAAAAATCCTTTAACCGGATCAGTTGTTCTACCGGTTCTGGAACGAGGTAACGGATCGATTTATTGTTTTTAATACAATTGCGGATATAGGTAGCGGAAATATCCAGCAAAGGGGCTTCTATCATCTTCACATGAGGATGACGTGCAAACTCAGAATTTGTTACATGTGGTCTTGGATACACATACAACCCAAACTGGTTCAGGATCTCGTCATGATTTTTCCACTTTGCAAAATTCTCAAGATTGTCTTCACCAATAATCACCTTAAACTCTTTGCCAGGATATTTTTCTGTAAGGTATGCCAGCGTATGAATTGTATAGCTAGGCTTGGGTAAGTTAAATTCGACATCTGATACCTCCAACTTGTAATGATCTGCAATAGCCGCTTTGACCATGTCGTAACGGTCAAATTCATGCAGCAGTCCTTTACTGGGCTTAAACGGATTCTGTGGCGATACCACAAACCAGACTTTACTCAAGTCGGTGTTCTCGGCCATAATATTGGCGATGATTAAATGACCGATGTGTATGGGATTAAACGACCCGAAAAAAAGTCCTATTTTCTGTGGGGTACTCATGGTTAAGGTCTTGCCTTAAACTGATCATAAAGTTTTTGCGCCTCTGCCAACGATTTATCTAAATCTTCATTTACCAGCACTACATCAAATTTATCCTGAAAGGTCATTTCAAATTTGGCTTTGAATAATCTACGTGAAAGGCTTTCTTCACTTTCTGTACCACGTTCCTGAAGACGGGCCTTTAGAATTTCAATAGAAGGTACTTTCACAAACACCGCGAGGGCGTTTTCGCCAAAATATTTCTTCAGGTTTATTCCACCCTTTACATCTACATCGAATATTACGTTCTTGCCTTCGCTCCAGATACGTTCTATTTCTGTTTTAAGCGTACCATAAAAATTACCGGCATACACTTCTTCCCACTCAATGAACTCATCATTGTCTATTTTTTCCTTAAACTCTTCGGGTGTGAGAAAGTGATAATCCTTTCCATCCTGTTCAGTACGCCCGCGCCTGTCGCGAGTAGAAGCCGAGATGGAAAATCCCAGATCCGAATTATTCTTTAACAGATGTTTTACGATAGTGGTTTTTCCGGAACCGGATGGGGCAGAAAAAATGAGTGCTTTTCCAGCCATCAGGAAGGCATATTTTGATTGATTTGAATTTTTATTTGTTCAATCAACTCTACAGGCACCGGATCACCGCAGCAGCGGGTCTTTAACAATTCTTTTATCGTCATATCAAGACTATAGGACTTAAAGCATGGCATGCATTTGTCCATATGCGATTTAAAATATTCTTGTTGTTCAGAACTTGCTTCTCCGTCAAGAATCAACTGAAGCATCTGCATACACGATGGTTTATTGCCATCTGCAAGAATGAAAGGATTGTAGAGTTTACTCATAGCTCCGTATTTTTATAGCCCATTGATTTGGCGTATTCGCTAAGTTTTTCTTTGAGCAAATTTCTGGCTCGGTGCAGCCTGCTTCGAACTGTACCGATAGGGATATCCAGAATTTTTGCCATCTCTTCATATTTAAATCCTTCCAGATCGCATAAAATAATTACCGTACGGAAATCCACATCCAATGAATTCAATGCGTTGGAAATCTCATCTCCAATCATATCCTTCAACGACTCAACCCTCAAATCAGGTGTGATTTGCCGGTCAACATCTTCTGAATTATAATACGCCTCAACCTCCTGATAATCTACCTTCGAAGGTTCCTTGGTCTTCTTCCGGTAGTCATTGATAAAACTGTTTTTCAAAATGCGGAACAGCCAGGCCTTGGCATTAGTTCCTTTCTGGAATGATTCTATAAACCGATAGGCCTTTAGGTAAGTATCCTGAACCAGATCCTTGGCATCATCTCGGTCCAGGGTAAGACGGTAGCCAAAATTATACATTGAACTGATATGGGGGAGAAACTCATGATTGAAGATGTCATTCTTCTCCGTATCTGAATAGTGTTGCTTGGGAGTCTCTTCCATGAAGGATCAAAAATAGTAAAAGGAGGGGTATAAAAACAGGTTGACCTACTTCACAAGTTTGTAATTCTTATACTCCCCAATTCGGTAGCCGGTCCAATCCTCAATTTTATTAAGAAACTGATGCCGAAGTGAGATTTTTGCTTTTTTAGCATCATAGACAAAATCCCAATCTTTATTTGCAATAATAGAAGCCATAGATTTAGGATGATCCCCATCAAATTTTTCAAGTTTATCCACTTGATTGTAATCAAATTCCTGAAGGCTCCTGATTTTTTTCTCTAATTCTTCTCCCTCGTGAAAGAACTTCTGAAAGAAGATGGTTTTCTCTTTCATCTGCTTTGGGGACCTTACAAAATTATAGTGAAAAACAGGTACATCAATTTTAACTACCCTAAGTTTATTCCCCTTCTCATTTTGCCTGTAAGCTTCCTCCGATGAAAATTTTCTAAAGCCCTGTGAATCCCTATATGCTCTTATCAACGGGTTATTACGGAAAGCCCTGATTTCAAATCGATGTGCTTTACGACCGGTATGAATATGGTTATAGTCTCCTCTGAAATTCAAAAAAGGAAATAGCAGGCCCTCTACCCGGGGATTACTATCGTACCTTTTTATATAATCAAGTAACTTAGTAGTGTCATTTTCATGGAAGACTTCATCTGCCTGAATGTGAATCACCCAATCGCCTTTCATTTCGGCTAAACCCAGGTTAGACTGTTGAGCAAAGAGTTTGCCACCTGTTTTTAGCTGCATGTCCCAAACTGTATCGAGAACTCTTATTTTTGGAGATTTCAATGCATCAATAGCTTCCCTGCTACAATCCGTAGAATCACCTAATACAACAACAAAATCATCAACAATGTCAATAACCGACAGAATAGACTGGATAAATGGGTAGCCCATTGCTAACCCATTACGAACATAGGTATATGCACTAATCGTCATTTGGATGCCCGATAAATAAAGCCCTTCATCCTTCTAAGCCAAAGGAAAATACTATAAAGTCTCATACTGATTTTTTCTAACCAGCTAACATGAATAAATTCAGCCTTCACAAATACTGTATCACTTTTATCCTTGTACCAAATTTGATACCCCCGCGATCTCATCCACTCATGTATTTCTTTAAACTTTGGATTCAGGTAGTATTTGCCATGGGTCTCTACTGAAATAAGATTTGGCTTACTAACTAATTTACTTAATACAAACCATTCTGCACCTTCAATGTCAATACAGAGTAAATCAATTGAACCATCATCTATTTGATTAAATGTTTTCGCTTCAACTTCAAATCGATCTTGATCTGATTTGGAATAGTGATCATTTACCAATGCTGGACTTTCAACAGAATCAATAAAAGTTGAAGCTCCACGATTATACAAAGTAACTTTGCCGGGTTGATCCGCAACAGCATAAGGAAAAACTGTAGCCTTGGGATAATCTTTGAATGCGGTTCTGATTTTGTCCACCATAACCGGATTAGCCTCCACTAAGGTTGCCTTTTTTCCACGTAGAATGAACGGACGCACGGAAGAATTCTCCGGTAAATAAACTCCGACTTCACAGACATGAAAAGGTTCATATCTTTTTTTCTGTAATTTTAAAGTTAACGTTAGTGATCGATCTATCGACATAAAAAATAATTACTTCAAAAATAGGTAAAACCGATGAATTCAATATCAGTTGTTATCATAACATTTAACGAAGAAGCTAACATCGGTCGTTGTCTGGAATCCGTCAAACCTATCGCAGATGAGATTATCGTTGTGGATTCATTCTCTACCGACAGAACGAAAGAGATAGCACTTAATTCTGGCGCTAACTTTCATTTACGTGCATGGGAAGGTTATTCAGCAGCCAAGAATTACGGAAACGGACTTGCTACAAAAGAATGGATACTATCCATTGATGCGGATGAAGCACTCAGTGAAGAATTGCAAAATTCGATGATAAACTTTAAAACTTCTGATACAGAATTCAATTCTTTTGAAGTTAACCGATTAACTAATTATTGTGGTTATTGGGTGCGCCATTGCGGTTGGTATCCTGACCGCAGATTGCGACTTTGGCAAAAAAATGAAGTTTCGTGGCGTGGTGATTTACATGAGAACACCGTATTTAAGGGAACTAAAAGAACATCGAATCTTAAAGGAGATCTTTTGCACTATTCTTTCCCTACGATCAATCATCACGTTTCAAGACTTAATTCTTATTCAGAAATAGCCGCTGAACAATTAATAAAGAGTAATAAAAAAATAATATTTCCGATACATATTTTACTAAATCCAATAACAACTTTTATTAAAAAATACTTTATTCAACTCGGTTTTCTAGATGGGTACTACGGCTTTATTATTTGTTACATTTCGGCCTTTGCAAATTTTCTCAAATACAGCAAAGCCTATCACTTAAAAAAGTCTAGCCGGTCTTAAAAAATTATCAAATCTTTTCAATCAGTTATTCACGAGCTAAACCTGAAGCTTACTCAAACCTTAAGATAGGCAGGAATTGCTACTCCATTAAATTGGGTACCGGAAAAAGAATCAACTTTGTTTTTTACTTCTTCTACCGTAATCGCATTTATGCATGCACACTCTTTGCTATTTCTGCAAAGACTACACTCTTTTTTTAAGACAAGATACTGTGCCTTTTTTCCAACCGGCATCCACCTGCCAGGATGTATTGGTTTCATGGGTGAAAATAAACCTAATGCATAAATGCCCAACGCTGAAGCCAGGTGAAGAACACCTGTACTACACGCCAATAATCCATCTGCCTGACTGATAAAGGATGTCAGTTCTTCCAGGTTTAGTTTGCCGGTAAGGTCAGTTACATTGGGATGCTGAAGTAACTCAGGCTTTTCCTTTCGGATCAAATCTCCTTCCGCTTGTAAGCCAGTAACAAATATCCGATACGATTCTACCGGCAGGGAAAGTACTAATCGATAATAGTTATCTAAAGGCCATTCCCTGGCGCTTCCTTTCGACTTAGGATGAATAATCAGATTGAAACGGTCTTTATTCAATAATTCAGAAAAGTCATTTTTGGCCGGCCTTAATCCGTAGTAGGGAATTAATTCGCTGGTGTCAATATCACCATTGAGTTTAAAAGGTTTGAGTAATTTGAAATTAAGTTGACTTTCATGAAGGTTGGATTTCACCCTTGTAAAACCCACCAGGTGATTACAATACATCCAGTTGTACCACCGGTGTGCAGTGGCTACCCGATGCTTAATACCTACTTTACTGGCAAGTTTAGCAAGCTTTTGATCTGGGAAAATAAAAATGATCGTGTCCGCCCTAACCATTGCTAAAATGTTCTGGTCATTTAGCACCTCTTCCTTATCTAAAAACTGATCGACAAAAATGCATCGGTCAATTACAGGCTGAGTATACTTTTTTCCAATAAAAAATATTTTCAAATCTGGAGTTATTGATTTAAGGTACCCTAAGAGAGGAAGCGTTAAGACCACATCGCCCAGGTTATCCGTACGACTTATAACTAATCGTTTGCCCATCAATGCACGGTGATTGGCCTCATATAGTTTTGCGTACTTGTAAAACACATGGTTGCTAACAGCCATAGCCACCATCAGTCCTTCAAATCCGTCCATAAATCCACGCTTCAGAATATAACTTTTGAAAAACGCGAAGGACGATCGGGCTATGATTTTCGGCACCGAGCTTGATTTTCGGCCAACACTTTCGCGGGCAAAAATTTCTGAGTAATTCTGAATCTTTGAGAGCGTCTCTGCGGAGTCAGTATATGCGCGGTGGAGAATGTCTCCCTTAAGGTGCCTGACTTTAATTCCCCTTTTGATTATGACCATATCATGTGGATTCTCACCACCCCACAACCCTATTCGCCTGTTCCATAGCCTGATTTTAGTATCCGGATACCAATTACCATGGCGAATCCATCGCCCACCATAATTGGATAAACGATTCATACTATAAGCTTCATCAGGCCACTTCTCCTTTACATCAAGAATGCATTTTGTTAATTCCTCGGATAGGTATTCATCTGCATCCAATGAAAGAACGATATCATACGATGCCTGTGTAACCGCAAAATTCTTTTGATCAATGTGACTCTTGAATGGATGCTCCACAACACGCACTCCCCTTTCATAACAAATTTCACGGGTGCGATCTTTTGAAAAGGAATCAACTACTACAATCTCATCGGCCACCCCCGCGAGAGAGTTTAAACAACGAAGTATGTTTCGCTCCTCATTATAAGTAATTATTACCGCACTTATTTTAACCATAATGGCTTAATTCGTCCCTAATTTCTCCTTAAATCTGTTTGTTACCAAAAGTGGAAATCACTAAAACGATAAAAACCCACAAAATATTTAGTCTTGTGGGTTTTTGTTCGGTGTTTACGTTTCTCTGCTGGCCAGAGAACTCAGTGATTTAACCATATTAATAAATTCAATGCGGTATCCGTCCTGATCTTTGCATTTGGCATTTTGCACCAGTTGTACAACCCCGTCATAATTAAATTTCTCGAAGTCCTTTTGTGTGAAATGCCTTCGTACTACGAAGCGTATGAATCTTATGCTTCATTGAAAACCAGAAAATCAATTTTTTTAAAAAACAATGTGAGTTAAATTATCTGCGTAGTAGTAAATTGAGGGTTTAGACAATGTCTTGACAGACTCAGAACTACTTAATCACTACAAAAAAGAAGGAGAGCTCTCTTATCTGGGCGAGCTTTACACCCGTTATCAATCCCTTGTGTATGGGGTATGTTTAAAATATCTGAAAGACCGTGATGAATCGAAGGATGCTGTGATGCAATTGTTTGAAAAACTGATTCAACCCCTCCGAACTCATGAAGTGGACAACTTCAAGAGTTGGCTTTATGTAACTACCCGCAATCATTGTCTGATGCAGATTAGGTCGAGAAAGGGTAAATTCACACATGAATTTTCATCAGAAATTATGGAAAATCAGTTGCTTTTGCATCCGGAAGATGAACCTGAATTGGAAGGGAATCTGACCAAACTGGAGAAATGCATTGAAACCCTTATAAACGAACAAAAGCAGTGTATTCAATTGTTCTTTTTGCAGGAAAAGTGTTATAGGGAAATAGCTCAATTCACTGGCTTTGATTTAAACCAGGTAAAGAGTTTTATCCAAAACGGTAAGCGGAATTTGAAGATCTGTATGGAGCGAAATGACTAAGTGGGAAGACGATATCAGAAGGTACTATAGCGGTGAAATGTCACCCCAGGAGCAACATGCACTGGAAAAGAAGGCGTTGAGTGATCCGTTTTTAGCTGAGGCTTTAGAGGGAGCTGGTTTGGTTTCGCCATTAGAATTTTCTGACGATTTGAAAGACCTGACTTCTAAAATTGACAAGCGAACCCAGAAGCTGGACGATTTGCAGGTTGCGGCTTCTGCCGTAAAATATGCATCTGAACAAGGTTCTATGAATCCTTCAGAATCCAAAAATAAAACTCATAGCCCATGGATTTGGCCTTTACGTATAGCCGCATCGATTGCGCTGATAGCGTTAGTCTATTTTGCTATCACACCGCTTTTTGAAAATGAAAAGCAATTAGCACTGCAAAACACGACTGATGAAAATCAACAACAAATAGATAGTATCCCTGAAGCCTCTCTTAAAAAATCGGATGAACTAATTGCAAAGACTGAGGCTAAGACTAGCGAGAAGAGTTCCAGCAAGCCAGAGAAAGTAACAGAGTCCATCAAGCCAACGGAAGCAGATCTT
>ERZ795044.490-NODE-490-length-37039-cov-10.821139_pt1 | contig 37039 bp, 30 predicted proteins | sample MGYA00375128_ERZ795044 | MGnify/ENA primary metagenome ERZ795044 (study PRJEB30173, sample SAMN05720213) | anaerobic digester metagenome | isolation source: active sludge of municipal wastewater-treating anaerobic digesters | place: USA | collected 2014-12-22 ...
GCCCAGTGTGCGTGTGTTTGTGCCGTGTCATGCCGAGCATAATACGCCGGGCCACGGGGACGTAGATTCTACGGAGCGCCGTCCCCCATCTTTTCGCGCTAGCTGATTGAAATCAGCCGCGAAGATTTCTGGCCGCCCTACAAATTGGGGATGGCTCCATCCCCCACCTCGCCTACGGCGCCATGCATTTTGTGGCGTGGGTGGTGACTTCGGTGGTCTGGGTGGCGGAGACCTGGAGAATGGATGTGGCGATCACGGCGACGGCCTTCGCCGTGTCCTGCTGGGAGCGGCCGCGGGGTGAGCCTTCGGTGTTGGCCCTGCCCTGTGCGGCGGTTAGCGCGCTGGTGATCGCGCCTGCATCAGCGAGGCCTTTCAGCGGGCGGCCTGTCTTGGCGCGGTCGAGCGCAAAGGAGAGGTGGCCGGCGCATGCGATCGCATTGCCGTAGGCTTCGGCTTTCGCGATCGTGAGGGCGGCGTTTTCGCCGACATTGCTTTGCGGGTTCGAGGGCTCGGGCTCGGGCTCACGCTGGCGTTGCGCAGGCGGATACGCCTGCCATGTCGTGTGAACGTCGGTTTCCCATTTGGTGATCAGGGTCAGCGCCTCGCTGTAGGCGGACATCAGACTGCCGCCGCTGCGTAGCGCGTGGTTGAACAGGGCGTCGCCAAAGAACGTCCAGTCGCGGCTGGGCTCGCAGCCGAAAGATGTCTTGTCAGCCGCGGCGGCGGTGAGCACGGCCGTGTTGGCGTCAGAGAACGGCAGGATGAAGTGGCCCGAGAAGCAGGCGGAGACGATGACGAGCTTCGTATTGATGCCGGCGGCCTGCAGCGAATTGCGCAGGTGGATGGGGCGCAGGGCGCCGCCCATGCGGCCGCGTTCCTGAATGGCGACAGACCCATCCTGGGCGCCATGCGACGTCATGAAGACGATGACGAGGTCTTCCTTCGGATCGATGATCTTGCCGATGCGGCCCAGCGCGGCGTTGAAGTTGTTCGGCGCTGACGACGGATAGGCGCGGACGATGCCGGGGCCTTTGCCGGCGGACAGAATGACCGTGCGGTCTGTTGCATCATAGCGGCGGGCAAGAATGCCGGCGGCTTCGCTGGCTTCACGCTCAAAGACGGGATCGTTCCAGAACGACGCAGAGAGGATGTAGGTGTCGACGACGCCGGGGCGCTGTGGCGGGAGTTTTGACAGCGCATCGGCCATGCGGCTGACATCGTCGGCGGCTTCGGTTGGGCTCAGCGCCATCTCGATCGCGCCGAACTGGCCGCGGAGCGGGTCACCGCCCTGCTGCGCGAGCGCGCCCGGCGCAGCGAGCAATCCCAGAAGCGCTGACCCAAAGAGCGCCAATGTGGGCGCCAGCCCCTTCAACATGACCACAGGTCCCGCGAACACCATCCCAGTAGCGCCATGTTCTCGCGCCCTACCGCAACAAGCAAGGTGGGTGTTTCAGCCCGTCAGCCGCCTTTGGCTGCGGGGTCTGTATAGGTTCGCAAGATGATGGACTGGCTGGCGGTGGCCATGAGCGTACCGTCTTCAGCATAGAGGCGCATGTGACCATGGCCGAACCCCCGCGCGGCGGCCTGGGCCTGCACATCGCATAGCACCCAATCCGTAGGCACGATCTTGCGGATGCGAAGGTTGTTGTCGAGGCTGTTGCCGCCGCCGCCACGGCCGAGCGCGCCACCGATGGCGCCGGGCACGAAGTCCGCGAAGACGGCGAGCATGGCGCTGTCAATCGGGGCGGATTGCTTCGGGCGGATCCAGAGTTGCGAGCGGCCTGTACGCATCGCTTGCTCCTCGCGCGAAGCATCGGGGATCAGGCGCACGTCGAGACCCTGGCGCAGGCGTGACTTCGGGTCTTGGGTCGGGCGTTGCTGCTGTTCCTCGCAGACATCGGGCGACGGCATATCCGGCATGTCGCGCCAGTGCTGGTCGGGATAGCCATCGCGTTCGCCGAGCGCGGCCATGACGTTGAAGATGACGTTGTCGCCAATGCGGCCCGTTACCGTCGCCTGCGTAACTGAACGTCCTGCCTGGGCGACCGAGACGTCGAGCTGGACGGTGCTGTCGAGGCGGGCGAACGAGACATACTGCGCCGTCGCCCAGACGAGACCGCGGCCGAAGGATTGTTCAAGCGCGCTGACCGCCGCGCCGAGCCCCGCTCCCCCGAAAAGGAAGACGTGTCCGAGAGGACCGACGCAAAGCTCCTCCGTGACGCGCAGCGTGTAGCTGTGTTCGGCGACGCGTGTGATGGGAAGGAAGTGGGTCATGAATCCGATTTGCCGGAGAGACGGCAGAAATGCAAAGCCCGTTTAGCGCGACTTGCCGCCGGGGATGAGTTTCAGGGCGGCGCGTTTTTCTGCCGGAGTGGTGACCGGCGCGGGGACAGGCTCCGGCGATGCCGGCGTTTCCATATCGTCGTTGATGTCGCGGACGCGGGGTTTCCAGCCAGTCTTCGACTTGGCGCCTGCCTTGGCATTCATCGGGCTGCGGCGCTGGAAGGTGGAGCGCGGGGCGTCGGCTTTCTTGTCGACATCGGCGGTGGGCGAGGTGGAAGTCTTGGGCTTCCGCGTTTTCTTCTCGATCACGCGGGTGATCTGGGACTGGCGCGCAGACAGGGCTTCTTCAAGGCGGCCTTTACCGGGATCGCGGAAGGCAGACCCGTATTTTTCAAGGCGCGTCGTGACGCCTTCGACGAAGTCTTTTTCCCAGGTGGTGAGAGCGGGCGCGCCTTCTTCCGTCGCGCGCTCGGCCACGCGGCGCAGCTTGCGAAGCGCCTTGGAGGTTTTGCGCTTGTCGACTTCGCGCTTGGGCATGGCCGAAGCTTAACGCGATTGGCGAGCGGCGAACAGGCGGCGGCGAGAACGCCCGTGTGGCGCTAGATTTCGCCCAGCGCCAACAGATACGTGTCGAGGATGGCTTCGGCTTCCTCGCGCTCCTGACGGTCGAGCTTGCGCAGGCGGATGACGGCGCGGAGGGCCTTGGTGTCGTAGCCCATCGACTTGGCTTCCTGGTAGACGTCCTTGATCTGGCCGCCGACCTCTTTCTTTTCTTCCTCGAGCTTTTCGATCTTCATGACCGTCTGCTTGAGCTTGTCCTTGGCCGCCTGCGTGAGGGCGGCTGCTGCTGCGCCGTCGTCCATGTGAAATCTCCAGGAAGCTTGGCCTCCCTTTTACCGGGGCGGGCGAGCACATCCAACGACGGCTGCGTCGCAGGCGGCGATTCCCTGTGCATGATGCTGTGAGTTGCGCGCCTAGAGCGGGCGCCCGTTGACGACGCGGTCGAGGCGCTTCTTGCCCTGCACGGCGGCTTCGGCGTGCGGATGGATTGCCAACGCCTTGTCGTAGGCCAGAAGAGCGGCTTCGGGCCGTTCGATCGACTCGAAAATCATTGCGAGACCGATCCAGGCGCCGAAATGGCGCTTCTCTTGCGTGATCGCCGTTTCGAGATCGGCGATCGCCTCGTCATACTTGCCTTCGTTGAAGAAGAGTACGGCGCGGCGGTTCCATGCCTCGGCATAGTCGGGCTTGAGATTGATGGCGCGATCGAAGGCGTCGCGGGCGGCTTCGAGGTTTTCCTGCTGCTGATATTCGAGGCCGCGCTGCATCAGGATATCGACGGTCGGGCTGCCGGAGACGAGCCAGGCGTCCCAGACCTCTTCCTCGAGGGCGGCGGCTTCGGCATCGGTTTCGGTGGTCTTCAGCTTGTCGAGCAGTTCCTGGCTGAGGTTTCCCTCGCCTTCCTTTTCGCCCTCGGAAGCCGCGAGTTCCTTGGCGGCCGCGTCCTTGTCCGCCGTACCGGGCGCAAAGGATTTATCGCACGCGGTGAGCGCGAGGGCGGCGGCAAGGGTCAGGGCGAGGCGATACATGGGCCCACTATGCTGGGCCGGGGTCAGCCGGGCAAGCGCTCGCTGCCGCTGGATAGCGCTGGCAGGCTCACTTACGCGGGAGGTTCAGGCCGGGAGGGCTATTAGCCCTGTTTCGCCTTGAAGCGCGGGTCCGTCTTGTTGATGACGTAAACGCGGCCCTTGCGGCGAACGACCTTGCAGTCGCGGTGACGGCCCTTCAGCGATTTAAGCGAGGAACGGACTTTCATGGGGCCAACGGCTGTCTAGAACTGCGGGAGCGGGGCAATTACTGGAGGGCATACGACCTGTCAACCGCAACGGGGCCTGAGCCCGCGACTTGCCCGCCGGCAGACGTAAATTAGCCTTAACGTTCGGGCGCCATTCATGAAAATCCTGCCAACTTGCCGCAGTATTCCATGGTAAGGGGTCACAGGGTCGCCGGAGGCTGTTGATGATGCCAGCTAGATCCATGCGTTGGGCTATCGCGGGGATCGCGATGGGGCTGACGCTCGCCGCGTGCGAGAGCACGAACACGGCAGGCGGACACAAGCCGCAGACGCCGCCAGGATCGCCCGCCCCGCCGGTTTCCAGCGATGCGTCCACGGGCGGCGCCTTTGCCTTCGCGAGCTCGGGGGATTCCGGTTTTGATGCGTGGCGCGTGCAGTTTGCTGCCAAGGCAGACGGGACCGGCCGGAACGATGCCGTGATCAAATCCGTGCTCGAAGGGCTCGTGCCCGTCGAGCAGACGGTTCAGACGCAGTCGTTCGACAATCAGGCCGAGTTCGTGAAACCGATCTGGGACTACGCGAAGACAGCGGTGTCGCCGACGCGGATCGCCAATGGGCAGGCGAAGATCGCGGCCAATGTGACGATCTTTGATGCGCTCGAGGCTTCCTACGCGCCGCCGCGCGAGATCGTGGCAGCGATCTGGGGGATGGAGTCGAGCTATGGCGGCTTCATCGGAACGGATGATGCGCCGCGCGTGCTGGCGAGTCAGGCGGCGATGGGGCGGCGCAAGGATTTCAACGAAGGCGAACTGCTGGCGATCATGCAGCTGATCGAGAACGGATCGGCGACGCGCGACCAGTTCCGCAAGGCATCTTATGCGGGCGCGCTGGGACAGACGCAGTTCATGCCGTCGACCCTGCTTCAGCACGGGCGCGACTTTGACAAGGACGGGCACAAGGATCTCTGGACCAATCCAGGCGACGCGCTGGCTTCGGCGGCGAACTATCTGACGAACTCCGGATGGAAGAAGGGCCAGCCCTGGGCCGTTGAGACACGCATCCCCGAGGTGTTCGACTATTCGTTGGGCGATGGACGCAAGCTGACGGTTGCAGCGTGGAAAGCGCTGGGGCTGCTGCCGGCGACGGCGGCGGAGTTCGCGAGTTCGGATTCGCTGCAGGCGGAACTGTTCCTGCCAGCAGGATCGTATGGACCTGCCTTCCTGCTGTTCGACAATTTCGGCGCGATCAAGAAATACAACAACGCCGACAGCTATGCTCTGGCGGTTGGATTGCTGGCGGACCGGCTGGCGGGGCGGCCTGATCTTTCGCGGCCATGGCCGACGGACATCGTGATGCTGACGCAGCAACAGGCGAAGGACCTGCAGGCGGCGCTCAACAAGCTGACCTACACGGCGGGCGCGGTGGATGGCATCATCGGGCGCGGCACGCGTGGCGCGCTGCAGAAGTTCCAGAAGGACAAGGGGCTGGTGGCCGACGGCTTCCCGACAGTTGCGATGCTGGATGCAGTTCTGCTGGCCGCGAACGCTGCCTGACGCGCACGGCGCCTGAGTTCCACAGGAACCAGCCTAACCTGCAGGCGTTGGACTCCCGCAATTGATGGGAGATCACAATGGCTGTCGAGCAACGCCCGACGAGTGGCGGCAATGGCTTTCTGTATTTCGCGGTGGGCGCGCTGATCGTTGCGGTCGGCGTGTTGGCGTGGATGTTCTACAACGGACAGAGCAATCGCAGTTCCGAGGAAACTGCGATCGAGCGTGTGGCTGACAGCGTGAGCGATGCGGCTGACGATATTGGCGACAGCGCCCGCGATGCGACGCGCAATATTCCGCAACCGGCGCCTGCTCCAGCCCCCGCCCCGGCAGCGCCGCCGGTTACGCCGGGCTGATCGTGTTCTGAGTGAGTGAAGAACGCCGCGCCGGAGGCATCCTCCGGCGCTGTTTTCTATTCGAGCGTGAACACGCCGACTTCCATCTCGCCGCGATCCTCGGCGGGCATTTCGAGATCGATAAGTTCCTCGGTCTGGCTGGGGCGACCGAAATTGCGGATCAGGCGGACGGTGAGCGTCGAAGGGCCGTTGGGGTTGGCGCGATCCGACGCGAACGTCTTGGCGCGGACCTCGTACTTGCCGGAGTTGGCGCGGCGGATGATGTATTCTTCCGGACCGTAGCCGTTGGTGACGTCGCCTGAGAGTTTTCCGCCCCAGGGCGAGAGCGGGTAGGAATAGCCGACCTTCGCGCCTTTGGGTTCAGTGACCCAAAGGTCGAGATCGGTGCGCGGTGTGTTCCATTCCATGACCACGCGCACATCCGTGTCGAGCAGAGCGACGAGACGCGGATCGAGCGCGCTGGATGATCCGCCAATCGCCTTGAGCTTCGCCAGCGCTGCATTGGCTTCCATCAGGGCGACGGTTTCGATGCCGCGTGCGGACACGTCAGTGACTGTGGTGGCGGCCTTGGCGAGGAGATCGATGGCGCGACCGAGATCGGCTTTGGCGATGTCGGGCGTCGCCGCGAACTTGGCGCGTTCAATCAGCGCGATCGCGAGTGTGCGCATGGGTTGAGGACGATCCGTCTCGCGCTCCATCAGACGTTCGAGCAACCAGATGGCGCGGTCGTGGGAGCCGTAGCGCAGCAGGCGGGCAGCGACGATGGCGAGCGTCTGGTTGTCGCGCGTGGGCACGTCGAGTGCTGCTTCGATGGCGCGACGGGCTTCTTCCTTGCGGCCGGCGCGCCAGTGCCATTCGGCGATGTCGAACCAGAAGAGCGGGATGAGACCCTGCTCTTTCATCTCCTTGTCGATGGCGGCTTCGTAGTCGGCGCCGGCCTTGTCGAGACGGTCGAGATAGGGGCGGTCGGCGTTCCAGTCCGCGACTTCGATCTTACCGGCGCGACCGGGATCAGCGGCTTCGCCTTCGTCTGCGACCGAGGATTCGGCGACCACGATCGCATCCTGGGCGGCGCCGGCTGCCCGACTGCCCGTCGCCATGACGGGTTCCGGAGCGGGCGCCATTGCAGGCGGCGGTGGCGGAGGTGGGGGTGGCGCTGACGGGCTTGGACGGGCCATCGCCTCACTACCGCGATCGCGATTGGCCATCGCCTTCTTCTCGGACTCAGGGATCGAGCCGTCGAATTTCTTGTTCCACCACACTTTCTGAGCTTCCCACAGGGATACAACCTGTGTGAGGCGGCCTTCCTGCGCGGTGCGTTCGGCGCGGTCTGCGCTCGCGCGGAGTTCAGCGTACTGGACCTGAAGCTGTTTGGGATAGTTGATGGGCGGTGCGATATCGGACTGGACGTAATCGTTCGGCGTTTCGAGGACGACGAAGGACGCCTGGGGCGTCGCGACATTGTAGCGCCGGGCCATGGCGGCGAGATCGTCTGGCTTCCTCTCGGTGGCGACGACGCCGAGGCGTTGGCGCGCCCAGAGCGCGCCGGGGCCGGCAAAGGTTGGCGTGCGGCTGACATTCGAGGTGAAGCGCCGGGGCGAGGTCTCCCCTGCCATGCTGACGAGCACGACGCCATCGGCAGGCAACGGGCCGACGATGTGGAAGCTGCGCGGATCGGAAGCGAGGCGCACCGATTCGATCGCCTTGCCGGCGCTGTCGGTGACAGAAGTGATAGCGGCGTCGGGGCGCGTGATGCGGGCGAAGACTTCGGCGCTGTTGGATTTGGTCAACGTCGCGAATGTGCCGCCGGAGCGATCTGCAATGTCGGAGAGCCAGGCAGCGTCGCTTTCCGGGCCGCTGGAGACGGCAGTGACGGTGCATGGCAGGCGGAAATCGGCGCGGTCGTCGATCGAGACGCGGCCGTCTGAGAACATCAGGCAGTCGGCGCCTTTTGCAACACGAACCCCGTCGAGCGTCATGTAGCTGGTGCCGCCACGATAGCGGACATCGGCAAGTTTGGCGGCAAGCTGGTCGGTCGCGACCTCGATGGTTTCGGCTTTGCCGCTGTCGAACAGGGTGACCGAGACACGTCGGGCGCCACGGCGTGTCGCCATGTCCTGCGCGAGCTGAGCTTCAGAGGCGAGCTCGTCGTCGGTGCGCGAAACGGAGCGATCCCAGAAGATATGGAGCGGGCCACGCTGCGAGCCGGTGGCGCGGGAGGCGGGGGCTGTGATGTCGAAGAAGCGTTCGGCGCCGGGGTGCTGGCTGACCAGCATGGGCTGGTCGCGGTTGGCGGCGGCGAGACGCAGCGGGCCTTTGAGTGAAACGGCCTCAGCCTCGATCAGTTTACCGGATGACGGCAGGCCGTCGGGCACGGCGAGGATTTTGGCCTCGCCATCGATGTTGAGCTTGAAGTGCTTGATCTTGCCGCCGACCGAGAGCGGCAGCGAATAGCCAGAGGCGGGGTCGAACAGGCTGACCATGCGCAGGCGAATAGTGCGCGAGCCGTTGGCGGGGATGGGGTAGACGCGCGTTTCGAAACGGTCGCTGTAGTCGACTTCGGCGAGGCCGGGATCGATGCGGACGTTGACGCGGCGCTGGTAGGCTTCGGCGGCCTTGTACTTCGTCTCGAGCACGCCATCGATCAGCGTGCCGTTGATATCGAGCGCATAGCCGGTGACGACCGCGCCGCGCGCCATGTTGAGGGCGAACTGGCCTTCGAGGATATTGCTCGAAGGATTCTCGAACGCGACCGTGACGGTGGTTTCGGCAATGTCGCCACGTACATCGACATCGATGTCGAGCGAGGAGATGCCAAGATCGCGCTTGTTGGCTTCGCTGTGGACACCATCAGCGTAAGCGATGAGCGATGGGCCGGCGCGGTCCTGCTCCTTCTTCTGTTCCTTGACCAGGTAAGCCTGCTGTTCCGGCGTTGCGGCGCAGCTTTGAAGCAGCATCAGGGCGGACGCCGCGGCGAGCAGCTTCATCGTCAGGTGACGGGTCATTCGCTTCATCCCCCACTGGATTTGCGTAGGCACGTTCGGCTCGCATTCAGGCGCAATCAGGGCTTGAAGCAGGCGAACGCACGGTTTCGTGATGGTTAGTGTGCGTCGCGGCGGGCGTCCAACATTTGCGGAGCTGCGTGCGATTATTCCGGCGTGTTGTCTTTTGCGACGGCATCGGTGACCGCTTTTGTCTTTCCGGCTTCGCCGCGCTTTGCAGCGACAAAGGCGTAGATCGCGAGCGCAACAACCAGGAACGCGCAGAAAATGAAAGGCGCGGAGCTGGATACGTTCTCGTACATCCACAGGCCGAAAAAAGGCGAGACAACGAAGCCCATGCCATTGGCGGCCGTGATCAGGCCGGCGACGTCGCCCTGCTGCTCGTGCGTGGCCGCAAGCGAGGCGCCAGCCGAGAAGCCGGGACGGCCAAAGCCCTGGCCGAAGCCAAACATGATCTGCGCGAAGGCGAACAGCGCAAAGTCCTGCGCCCAGACCATGAAGAGCGACGACATCGCCATCATCAGCGCGCCATAGACCATCAACGAGCGGATCGGCAATTTCATGCGCGGGATCAGCACGAGCTGCGAGATGAGCGTCGCCATCGCGCCCATTGTCATGGCGGGGCCAGTGTACTGAGCGGAGGCTGCGCCTTCGACATGCATGCGGTCCATGATGGCGTAGGGAAAGGTCTGGCTGAGTACGCCGATCGCGAGGGACAGACCGACTGCGTAGAGCAGATAGGGGAAGATGGCGGGCTGGCGCCACAGGCCCTTTGTACCCGAGCGCGTGATGCCGCCGTCGGCTTGTGGCGTTCGGGTTTCGGGCAGTTTGGTGAGCACGAGAAAGCCGATCACGGTAGCGATGATCGTGATGATCACGACAGGCGCCAGAAGCCCTACGGCGGGGGACAGCATGGCGCCGCCTGTGATCAGCGCTGCGGCGGCGGCGGGGCCGGCCATCTGGCCAAGCGTGAAGCCGGAGGTGAGCGTGGCGATCTCGTCCATCCGCTCGTCGCGGGATGTACGGTCAGCGACATAGGCCTGGGCTGCGGGGTTGGTGGCGGAGCCGAAGACTCCGAACAGGGTGCGGGCGGTGATCAGGAGGATGAAGATCAGCACCCAGCCAGTGATCCATCCCAGCAGCGCGGCCATGGCGGAGAGCGCGAAGAAGAACATCGACGCGGCAAAGCCGAACATGCCGATGGCGGCGACTTTTCGGCGGCCCCAGCTGTTGGACTTTGCGCCCCAGTAGGGGGCCGTGATGACCCAGATGGCGGCCGAGAGCGAGAAGATCGCGCCGGCTGTCCAGTCCGGCAATTTGAGTTCGCGGGTCAGCGGGGGAAGCACGGCCGAGGTGAGCATTGTGTTCCCTGCCCCAACGGCGAGCAGGCAGAAGAACAGCAGAAGGAATGCGCCGCGCCTGTCGGGGCGGGATGTGCCGGGACTGGATGCATCGGGGGGCGGGCTGTTCTCCATGGGACCGGGATAGGGCGCGGGACGATTCTGCTCAAGCGGCAGTGATAACGCATCCTTGGCTTTGGGGCCTCGACGGTGACGGGTTTTGAAATCTAGACTGGCGCGAGTGAGAGCTAACGATGGCAGGTGTGGCCTTGTTGAAGACGATTGGCTTCAAGCGATTGGGCGGACTGGCGCTGGGCGCCGCGCTGCTGGCAGCGCCTGTGGCGGCGCAATCGCGCCTGCAGACAATGCCGGGCTACGATCAGTGGGCGAAGATGGCGCCGCTGATACCGGGGGCCGTGACGTCCGGCGCGATCAATGCGGAGTGGGCCTCGGATTCGAAATCGTTCGACTACAGCTTCGATGCGACACGCTGGCGGTTTGATCTTGCGACACAGCGGGTGTCGGAGGCGACGGCCCCGCCGGCCAACGCCAAGCCGGCCGCGCCGGCAGGACCCGTATTTGCGCGCGGACGTGGACGCGACGCTGACGTGCTGTCGCCGGATGGGACGATGCGGGCGATCTCGCGCGACCATAATATCTGGATCGTGCCGGCTGCGGGCGGAGCTGAGAAACAGATCACGGCCGATGGCGGCGCAGCTACACGCATCCGTCATGGCGTGGGCAGCTATGTCTATCTGGAGGAATTCAACGTCTCGCAGCCGGTGTGGTGGTCGCCGGACGGAAGCAAGCTAGCGTGGATGCGCTATGACGAGGCGAAGGTGGAGGATTATTTTCTCCAGCTCGACCAGACGCGGACATTGTCGACCGTTCTGACGGAGGCGTATCCGCATCCGGGGACCAACAATCCCGTGGCGGACCTGATGGTCCATGACATGCGAACCGGGCTCACCAAGGCGATGGACGTGCGCGAGGGCGCGACGTTCGCCAATGAGGTTGTGGGTCACTACATCTGGGCGGCGCAATGGACCAAGGACGGGAACGACGTGCTGGTGCAGCGCGCGGACCGGCTGCAGAAGCACTTTGATCTGGCGGCGTGTTCAGCTGCGAGCGGGAAATGCCGCTCGGTGGTGCGCGAGAGCCGGCCGGGATCGTGGGCGGATGGTGAAGCGCCCCGGTTTCTCAGCGACGGCAAGCGGTTCATCTGGACATCCGAGCGCAACGACTTCCGCAACCTCTATCTCTACGATCTTAGCGGGAGACAGCTGGCGCGGCTGACGCGCAACGCATTCGACATGGTCGATATTGTCAGGGTCGACGAACAATCCGGCTGGCTCTGGTATACGGCGCGGTCGGGCGACAACCACATGCTGGTGCAGCTGCATCGCGTGCGCCTTGATGGATCGGGCGACAGGCGTCTGACCGATCCCAAGCTGACGCATCGCGTGGACGTCTCGCCAGATAGCCAGTTCTTTGTCGATGTCGAACAGGCGCACGACACGCCGCCGGTCTCGCGGCTGCGGGATTTCAACGGCAAGCTGGTTGCCGAGATCGCGACGAGCGACCTCAGAGACTTCGATGCAGAAGGCCTGAAGCGCGCTGAATTTTTCACCTACACTGCAGCGGATGGGAAGACACAGCTTTACGGGCAGCTGCAGTTTCCTTCCAACTTCGATCCGGCGAAAAAATATCCTGCGCTGGTGAGCGTATATGGCGGGCCATCGTCGAACGGGCTCAACGAGAACTTCGTGAACGCCAATCCGCTGGCGGAGTACGGCTTCCTGATTGTGAAGCTGGATGCGCGCACGAATCTGGGCCGCGGGCGCAAGGTGCTTGATACGACCTACAAGCAACTGGGTATTGCGGAGATCGACGACATGGCGGCCGGCATCCGCTCGCTGTGGAGCCGACCCTATTTCGATCGCGAGCGCGTGGGCATGTACGGGACCTCGTATGGCGGCACCGTTTCAGCGGCCATGGTGTTACGCCACCCCGATGCCGTGCAGGCAGCGTCGGCAAGCTCGCCCGTGACGGACTACCGGCTCTACGACACGGTTTATTCCGAACGGCATCTGGGCCTGCCGCAGACGGATGCGGACGCCTATGACCGGGCGGCGCTGTTGCCGCTGGCCGGCCAGCTCCGGGGCGACCTGATGCTGTATTACGGCACGTCGGACGACAATGTTCATCCGAAGAACACGCTGCAGCTGATCCAGGCGCTGCAGGCGGCGGGCAAAAGCTTCGAGGTGCAGGTGGGACCAGACAAGGGCCATACGGGCCTCGATCAGCGCAGGATGATGGAGTTCTTCATCGAGCGTTTGATCCTCGACCGGCAGACCCAGCCGGGGCGCTCTCCGGCGGCGGGTTTTGGCCCGAACGCCGATCCGGGCTGAGACGCCGCGGAACGGCAAATCGGTTCCAAGGCCGCCAAAAAACGGAGCAGATTCGTGTGTGCCAAGGCGGGATCGCGCCTGCGGCAAGAGTCAAGTGATTAATTCTAGGGCAGTTTCTGGTTTTGCACCCCTAGGTATGGCCCAAACCCCTGTTTCCCGTGCTATAGGGCGCGTCCAGGACAGGCCAGAATCCCAAACGGATGCTGGCCGCTGGGGAGCATGGATCCGGGCGGCACTCCGGATCTTTCGCGCTACTTGTCTTGTCTCAGGGGTGCATGCGCGTGCAGTCATTGAAGATCGACGGGACGACGCCAGAAAGCGTCGTTCACCAGAGTGTCCAGGGCCAATCGAACACCAGCCGCCTTGCGCACGGCGCGGGATCTGACGCGGGTTTCGCACGACGCCCGCCCGAACAACGCCTTGAGATGCCTGCCCAGCCCCTGTCGACGCGCCGCTCGAAGCCAGAGCGCGAGACCGACGGCCGATGGCGCTTCCTCTTCATCCTCGCTGGCGCGATCGCGATCACCACATTTGCCAGCCAGGCCATGCTCGCGGGTTTCAAGCCTGGCGGCGTCAACGTTCTGGAATGGGCCGCGGTCATCCTGTTCTTCTTCAACTTCGGCTGGCTTGCGACCGCCAGCCTCACCGGGGTCGCCGGAACGATCTCCCTGCTCTTCCAGCCCAAGCTTCCGCCGCCATCGAAAGAACTTCCCGACAAGGGCAATCTCACCGCCATCATCATCCCGATCTACCAGGAGAAGCCCTCCAAGGTGATCGCCGCCGCAGAAGCGATGTGGGACTCGCTCCGTGATCTGAATGCGGAATCCGGCTTCGAGCTTTTCTTCATCAGCGACACGATGGACCCGGCCCTCGCCGAGATCGAGGAACAGGCGATCCAGGACCTGCTGCGCCGCCGCCCCGATCAGCCGTTCTGGTATCGCCGCCGCCGCGAGAACACCCAGAAGAAGCAAGGCAACATCAACGATTTCGTCCAGCGCTGGGGCGGCCGTTACGAGTACATGCTCGAACTCGACGCTGACAGCTTCGTATCGCCCGAGGCGATGCTGGAACTGGTGCGCCGCATGGATGCGAGCCCGCGCACGGCGCTGATCCAGTCGCTTCCGATCATTGTCGGCGCCCGCACTTTCTCCTCGCGCGCCCAACAGCTGGCGCTGCGCGTACATGGCGGCCTGTTCGGCGCCGGCCTCACCTGGTGGTCTGGCGGCGCAGGAAACTTCTGGGGCCACAACGCGCTTATCCGCCTCGCCCCGTTCGCCAAGCACGCCAGCCTGCCCGACCTTCCCGGCAAAGAGCCGCTCGGCGGCAAGATCCTCAGCCACGACTTCATCGAAGCCGCCCTGCTGCGCCGCGCCGGATGGCGCGTCGAAATCGCGGGCGACATTTCAGGCAGCTACGAAGAAGCCCCGCCGACACTGGTCGATCTCGCCGCGCGCGACCGGCGCTGGGCGCAGGGCAACGTCCAGCAGATCCAGATCCTGTTCGCCAAGGGCTTCGACTGGCTAAGCAAGGTTCACATCCTTGCAGGCGTGATGGGCTACATGTCCGGCCTGCTGTGGCTGAGCCTGATCGTGATGGGCGTGTTCATCGCAGGATGGGCCAAGTTCTTCGAGCCGACAGTCGTTGTGCCGGCCGACCCAACCGCAGGGTTGCGACTGCTGCTGGCGACGGCGATCGTGCTGACCTCTCCAAAATGGCTGGCGGTGATCCTGTGGGCGGCAGGCAAGCTGCCGGGCTGGAACCGCAATCCCCGTTTCCTGCTCGCGGTGCTGGCTGATCTCGCCGTTACGGCGGTGACGGCGCCGATCACCATGATGAACTTTGCCGGGTCGATCCTGTCGACGCTGATGGGCGTCGATGGCGGCTGGCGGCCGCAGGTGCGTGACCGCAACGGCTTCGCGTGGATGGATCTGGTGCGGCACTACATGCAGCACATGATCTTCGGTTTCGTTCTGCTGGTCGCGTGCTTTGCGATCTCGCCCACCTTCATGCTGCAGAATGCGCCGCTGGCCTGCGCGCTGATGCTGGCGCCGCTGATCACGCGGCAGCTGTCTATGGTGGCGCGTCGCGGCTCGACACTGTGGCACCTGTTCGCCACGCCGGAAGACCTGAACCAGCCGGATATCGTTCGCGCGGCTGAGCGGCTTGCAGCGCGTGGGACGACAGAGGTTCGCAGGCTCGCGCCGCCGCCGGTTCGCCGCAGCCGGTCGATGCAGCGCGTGGGCGTGGCCGTCCGGCGCGCGATGCGCCGCGTGCGCAGGCTTCAGCAGCCTGGCTTCACCAGGCGTGACGCAGACTGAGCCAGAACGCGGCTTCCGATTCAGCATCGGCGATGTGATTGGGCTGGCTCGACAGCGCAGCGGCCGCTTCAAATGTCGTAAGGTCGCCAAGATTCGTGACCCACGCCGCTTCCAGATCGAATTCGCGGCCTGAGGGCGTCAGCCCTGCGGTGCGAGCCTCGTAGATGATGGCGCCAGACTTCGCGACTTCGACCGGGGCGTTGAAGGCAAGCGTTCCTCCTTCCGCGCGGCGCGGCTGGCCTGCGGAGAAACGCATGACGCCGCCGGCAAACGGATGCTGCGCGCTGAGCGACCATGCGCTGGTCCAGAGGCCGGAGACATTGAGCGTGTCGACCTGCGCATCGGCGGCTTCAAGCGAGCCGGAGACGATCCACGCGCCAACATCGCGGCGCGCTTCGAGGCTGATGGCGGACATGCGAGTGGCATCATCGCCGCCGAAGCGGCTCTGGAAGGCGCCACCCAGCGTGGCTTCGGTATCCTTGAGGGAGGAATAGCCGAGGCGCATGGCCCAGCCCTGCCCGCCCGCGCCGACGCCGATGCTGCTGGCGCTGCGCGTGAAGCCGCTGGAGGTACGCACGTCGAGCGTCATCGGACCAAATGCCTGCGCAAAGCTGGTCCAGCTGTCGCCGGAGCCGAGCGTGGCGGGGCCGGACGGATCATCGATCAGCATCATGCCGGGCGTGAGGCGCTGGGGTCCGCCGCCACGGCCGAGCGAGACTTCGGAATTGGCAAAACTGTAGCTGAGCTGGAAGGTGGGGTCAGGGTCTTCCATCCATGGTGTGCGTGGATCGTAGGTTGGGCGCGGGGCGTTGAACCACGAGACCAGTGCATCGCCCATCGCCACGGCCCGCGCATGGCCCCGCGCATAGTCGGCGCGCAGGCTGAAATCGCTGAAGGTGGAACGGGCGGCCAGCAGGCGTGTGTTATCTATGCGGAAGCCGCGCGAGAATTTATCCTGAAAGACAAGGCCGTTGAAGACGCCCGAATGCTCGACCCAGTCACCCATTGCGCCACGCGCCGGAGCGAGCGCGGTTGCGACTTCGACCAGCGCGCCGTCGAAGGTGAAACTGGTTGCCCCGATGGGCGAGAAGGCGCGCTGGAGATTGAGGATACCGCGCCCGCCGACTGAATCCGTACCGGCGCCGGCGTTGATGCCGAGCACCGCGTCTGGCGACGTCGTGACGTAGTCGTCGGCTGACTCCAGCAGCGCCAGCAGCGCGTTCTCAGGCGTGATATTGGGGAACAGGTCGAGCATCAGCGCCAGCGCGCCCGCGACATGAGGCGCGGCGAAGGATGTGCCAGTGGCGGCCCAGTAATCGCCGTCGCTGTCGGCGTCGTTGTTCGCGCCATTGGGAAGACGAATGTTGTCGTCCACGCCCGCTGTGATCACCGACACGCCGGGGGCTAGCAAATAGTAGTTTGCAGTAGCGCCTGCGCGATTGGAGAAAGTTGGCATTGCCCCGTTGCGGTCGACCGCGCCAACCGCAACCACGCGACCGAGCGATTGGGCCTGGCCGGCGATGTAGGCGGGTTCGCCGGGCGACATACCTTCGGCGGCGGCGGCGCCAGATGGCGCAGCGCCTTCATTGCCGGCGGAGATCACGACAAGCACGCCCTGCGCCGCGGCATTGCGAATGGCGTTCTCGAGCGTCTGATCCGTGTCGACCTCGCCGCCGAGCGACATGTTGATGATCTTGGCGCCGTTCGACACGGCGTAGTTGATTGCCTGAACAAGACTGGGGTCGCTGAACTTGCACCCTTCATCCTCGCCCGTTGTCTGGCAGGAGCCGGGCGTGTCGGCGCGGATCGCCAGCACCTTTGCCTCGTAGGCGACGCCATGAACGCCGGGACCGGCGCCTGCGCCATCGCGGCGCGCGACGATGATGCTGCTGACCATCGTGGCATGGCCATCCGAGTCGATATCGGTCGAGCTACGCGTTGACGCACGTGTGTCAAACGAGCCGGCGATCTGGCCCTGAAGCTCGTTGATGGAGGTGTCGACATTGGTGTCGATGACCGCGACCGTGATGCCCTGCCCGGTCGCGCCGAGAGCGTAGGCGGACGAGGCATGGATCTGACCAAGGCCGCTACGGTTCTGGCTTGTAAAGCCGGAGCCGAAATATTCCGCCGTCTCGAATGATGAAGGCGGTGAAACAGGAGGGGGCGGCGGAGGTGGTGGCGGCATCATCGGAGGCGATGGCGGCAAAATGGGCGGCGGGGGAGATTGTGGAGATCCGCCGCTTCCGCCGGCGCAAGCCGTTACGGTGGACGACGCCAGCGAGATCAACAGCGCAGCTCTTACGGCCTTTGCAATGGATGGCGCGCGATCATCAGACATCGGCATCCTCCCTTCGCAGCAGCTGCGACGCGATACGCCATGCTGACGTGCGCCTGGCGGCAGGGTCAAGCGGCCGGAGGAACGACGCTGAGCGCGACAGCTGATCTGTGATCAGCGAGCGACCGCGCGACCCAGAAAAAGCGGGATCGAATTCAAGGGCGTTTCGACCCAGTCGAGCAGAAGATCATGGCGCTCCACCGGAACCGCATCGACCTGCTGCTGGGCGTAGGCGAGACCCAGATAGAAAACGCGACCGGTGGCGCGGAGCTGAGTAACCGCGCGATCATAATGGCCTTTGCCATAGCCGAGGCGGCGGCCGCGCGCATCAAACGCCAACAAGGGCGTGAGCACGAGATTGGGACGAACGATCTCAGCGCCTGCGGAAGGTTGAGTAAGGCCGAACGGGCCCTTCTCCAATGTTTTGGGCGAGGCATCGCGAAAGGTCATTTCGCCGCCACCCTCGACCCGTGGCAGCACGATGCGGGCGCCCTGCGCGGCAAGACGTGTGAGCAGCGGGCCGGCGTCAAGCTCATCGCCGATTGCGATCGTTCCGGCGACGACAGGCCCGTAGCGTTCGAACAGCTTGATCGGAAAGCGCGCGGCAAGTCTTTCGGCTGCATCCGGGTCGCGAGCGGCGGCTTCCGTGCGCATCTCCATCATGTGGCCGCGCAGGATGGCCTTCTGCTCGATGATTTCGGCTGAATCAGTCACGCGCGCTCCGGAGTTCGCTCCACGGAGCGCGGATGAGGGGAAAGGGTTGGCGGGGCCACGTGCGCCGTACGAGCTTTTCATTCCCGTTCGACCCAGCAAGCTAGGTGGGCGCCAGGTGATGGGGACCACGGTCCCCGCCAGAGCCAGCTCCCGAACAGAAATGTACGGTCGACGGAATGTGTTGCCGTTCGAACGCTGCAGCTTACCGCCGGGAACCAAGGTAGTGGCGCCGCCCCTTTCCAACAAGTGAATTCAGCTGAAAGACCCGATCCGCGAGCAGGCGGAGGCCGGATTAACCTGGATCCGCCCCTCCCCGGACCAGGAATGAAGCGTGAGCGTTCGCGTTTTTGGCGACGCCCGCCAGAACCGTGGCGCATTGGCTGCGTCATTGAACTTTTTCACAACTGCGCTCTCAGCTTCACACGACTGAGAACCAACAGTCACGCAATGCTCCTACCCCCGCCCGGCGCGCCTGAATGGGACGGCGCTGATGCGAAGGGGTGTCTTGTGAGAATCAAGCTTCTGATGGGCGTAGCGATCGTTTCGCTTTGCGCCGGCAATGCGTGGGCGCAGTCGGGCGTGCCTGCTGCTGAAACCGAGGATACAAACCGCGACGTCGTCGTGATCATCGGTCAGGGCGAGACCCGCCAGGTCCAGACACTGACGGATGCGGACCTCGAACTCGAAGCGGCCGGGTCGAGCCCGATCAAGCTGATCGAGAGCCTTCCCGGCGTGAACTACACCGCTGCAGACCCGTTCGGCGCGTATGAGTGGGCCGTCAACATCAACATCCGCGGCTTCCAGAAAGACCAGCTCGGCTACACGCTGGATGGCGTGCCGCTGGGCGACATGAGCTATGGCAACTACAACGGCCTGCACATCAGCCGCGCCATCATCTCCGAAAATCTCGGCCGCGTTGAGCTGGCGCAGGGCGCAGCCTCCCTGTCGACAGCCTCGACTTCCAACCTTGGCGGCGCGCTGACCTTCTTCAGCCGGAAGCCTTCGGATGCATTCGGCGGCGAAGTCGCCCTCACTGCTGGCGATGAAAGCATGTTCCGTGGCTACGCCCGGCTTGAGACCGGCGCGATCGACGCGATCGGCGGCGGCAAGGCTTCGATCTCCTACGCCAATCAGGAGATGGACAAGTGGAAGGGCGAAGGCCCGCAGAAGCTTGAACAGCTCAATATCAGCTTTGAACAACCGCTCGGGCCGGGCGTGCTGTCCGGTTTCTATGACTGGTCCAAGCGCCGCGAGACCGACTATCAGGATCTCTCGCTCGAGATGATCGATCGTCTTGGTTCTGATTGGGATAACTTTGCGCCGAACTGGACGCTCGCCCAGCAGGTTGCCGACATCGCCAACAATCGCGGCGATACCGGAGCGCCGGTCACCAACGCGGCAGCCGGAACAACCTATCCCGCGCCGATCACGACGGCTGACGATGCGTACTACGACGCATCCGGCCTGCGCGACGACACGCTGGCGCGCCTGACCTATGACTGGGACGTCACCAGCGATATCAGCGTCTCGGCAACCGCCTACATCCACGAAAACGAAGGCCAGGGCATCTGGTTCACGCCGTATGTGAGCCCGTTCCAGTTCGGCCAGGGTGGACCCAACGTCTCCCCGATCTCCGTGCGCACGACCGAGTACGACATGAACCGTTCAGGCGTGCTGGGTCATGCGACCTGGGCTCTGGGAGATCACACCGTCGAGGGCGGCTTCTGGTATGAGTACAACGATTTCAACCAGGATCGCCGTTTCTACGCCAACACCCGTTCGACTCCGCGGCCGACACTGGACTTCATGCGCAACCCGTTCGCCACGCAGTGGTCCTACGCGTATGATTTCGAGACCACGATGTTCTATATCCAGGACACCTGGGCCGTCACGGACGCGCTCACCGTTTCCGGCGGCTTCAAGGCCGTGAAGGTGGAGATGGCGGTCGACACCAACATCGCCGGCTTCACTGCGCCGACGCCCGGCTCCAACGCCGATCTCGACGGCACGATCACATCGGAAGACAGTTTCCTGCCGCAGATCGGCTTCACCTACGAAGTCGCCGACAACAGCGAGATCTTCGGTGGTTATACCGAGAACATGCGGGCGCACACGCTGGCGCCGGCTTCGAGCCAGACCCAGTCGGGCTTCGACTTCATCAAGCAGAACACCGATCCGGAAAGCTCCAGGACGATGGAACTCGGCTGGCGCTATCGCAGCGGGCCGTTCCAGGGCGTTGCAGCGGCGTACTATGTGAAGTTCGACGACCGCCTGCTTGGTCTCTCGTCTGGCGCAGGCATCATCGGCAACCCGTCGGTGATCAAGAACGTCGGCAGCGTGACCACCAAAGGCCTCGAACTCGCCGGCACTTACGACATCACCAACGAATGGACGCTGTTCGGATCGTATGCATACAACGACTCGAAATACGACGACGACGTGGTGGACGCGACCCTGCCCGCGCCGATCCGCACCAGCGGCAAGACGGTGGTGAACGCGCCGGAACACCTGTTCAAGGCTGACCTCGGCTACGACAACGGCACGTTCTTCGGCAAGTTGTCGCTTGCCTACACGGGCTCGCGCTACTTCTCGTACCTGAACAATGCAGAAGTCGACGGCTACACGCTTGCCGACTTCACGGCAGGCTATCGCTTCTCGGGCAATGACCTGCTTGAGGGGCTGGAACTGCAGCTCAACGTCACCAACCTGACGGATGAAGACTATGTGTCGACGATCGGCACCAACGGCTTCAACGTGAGCCCCGACAACCAGACACTGATGGTGGGTTCGCCCCGCCAGGTGTTCGCGACGATCCGCAAATCGTTCTAGCTCGATCGCGCACAGACGATTTGATTGGGCCGCTGGAGCTGACGCTCCGGCGGCCTTTTCGCTTGCATCATCCGGTTTGAATCGAGTCCACAACGTCCGCGCGGTCGAAGTCGATCGGGGCGCTTAGCGCTGGACCGACATAAGGCTCGATGGGCGAGCTGATCGGCAAGATAGGTCGCGGCGTCGAGCACGCGGCGCACATTGTGACGATTGAAAAGATCAGGCCCCACGCCTTCATTCGCGTCTCCCGCGCTGAAGCATGACCCCGCGCGAGAATTGCGTTGGAAGCGGCTGGTTGTAAAGCGGTCTAGTTGAACGACTTCGCCAGTTTGTCGACGGCCATGATCTGGCGCATCAGCTCTTCGAGCTTGTCGAGCGGAACCATATTGGGGCCATCGCTCGGCGCCGAGTCCGGATTCTCGTGCGTCTCGATGAAGACGGCGGCGATGCCGACAGCTGCTGCTGCACGGGCGAGGATCGGCACGTACTGACGCTGGCCGCCGGACGTTGCGCCCTGCCCGCCAGGCTGCTGCACGGAGTGCGTCGCATCGAACACGACTGGCGCGCCAGTGGCGGCAAGTTCAGGCAGCGCGCGCATATCCGAGACAAGCGTGTTGTAGCCGAAGCTGACGCCGCGCTCGCACACGAGCACGTCACGGCAGCCGGACTGAACCAGCTTGTTCACGACATGCTTCATGTCCCACGGCGCGAGGAACTGGCCCTTCTTCACGTTGATCGGCTTGCCCGCTTGCGCCGCCGCCACGAGGAGATCGGTCTGACGCGAGAGAAACGCGGGAATCTGCAACACATCGACCGCCTGGGCGACCTCGGCGCATTGTTCCGGCAGGTGAACGTCCGTGATCACAGGCAGGCCGGATGTCTCACGAATCTCGTTGAAGATGTCGAGCGAGGCAGAGAGGCCGAGGCCGCGCGCCGTCGAGATGCTCGAACGGTTCGCCTTGTCGAAGCTGGTCTTATAGATGATCTGCGTTCCAAGCCGGTCCGCGATCTCGCGCAGGCGGGCCGACATTTCCAGCGCGTGGGCGCGGCTTTCGAGCTGGCAGGGGCCGGCGATGAAAGCCACTGGCAGCTGCTGCCCGATCCGGACTGTTCCGCGCGGAGCCGGGACTTCCACAATGCTGTTGGGGGTGAGGTTCAGGCCGTCAGCCATCTGGAACGCTCCTTTTCGTGAAGCCCATATGGCGCCATTGGCCGGGCCGCACCAGAGGGCGGCTCAGCCGATTGCAGGCCGCATGGTCGCAGGCGAACGGATGGCGCTAGGGCAGCCCACAGGCTGGAAAGGATTGTCCCGCTAGTTCTTGTCCAGCGCCGCGACGATGCCGTCGACCGCCTCAGCAACCAGATCATCCGTTTCGGCCTGCGCCATCACGCGGATGAGGGGCTCGGTGCCGGATTTGCGCACAAGAAGCCGCCCGCGCGAACCGAGCATTTTTTCGGCTGCGGCGATGGCATCCTGAACGGGCTTGCGGCTGAGCGGGTCTGCGCCCTCGAACTTGCGGTTGACCAGCTTCTGCGGCGCCGGATCGAACACGTGAGCGACTTCGGACAAGCGCTTGCCGGTTTCGACCATCACGGCGAGCACCTGAAGGGCGGCCAGCAGGCCATCGCCCGTTGTCGAGAAGTCGGAGAGCACAACGTGGCCGGATTGTTCGCCGCCGACATTGAGGCCCTTCTCCATCATGCGGGCCACCACATAGCGATCACCCACCTGCGTGCGCTCCAGCTTTACGCCGATGCTCTTGAGGTGGTTCTCGAGGCCGAGATTGGACATGACGGTGGCGACAACCGTGTTCTTCGCAAGCCTTCCTTGGCTCTTCCACGAGGAGGCAATGAGACCAAGCAGCTGGTCGCCATCGATGATCCGGCCATTCTCGTCGCACATCGCAACGCGGTCCGCATCGCCATCGAGCGCAATGCCGATGTCGGCGCGATAGCGGTGAACAGCTTCGACCATGGCGCGCGTATCGGTGGAGCCGATCTCGCGGTTGATGTTGAAGCCGTTCGGCTCGTCGCCGATGGGGAAAATTTCCGCGCCAAGTTCGTAGAGCGCCTTGGGGGCGACCTTGTAGGCCGCGCCATTGGCGCAATCGATCACGATGCGCAGGCCAGACAGGCGCAGCTTGCGCGGGAAAGTCGATTTGACGATCTCGATATAGCGTGACTGCGCATCGTCCACGCGCTCGGCGCGGCCAAGATCTGGAGACGCCGCAAGGTTCTCATCCAGCGGCCTGGCCATCAGGCCTTCGATGGCGATCTCGGCTTCGTCCGACAGCTTGTAGCCATCCGGCCCGAACAGCTTGATGCCGTTGTCCTGATAAGCGTTGTGCGAGGCGGAGATCATGACGCCGAGATCCGCGCGCAACGAGCGGGTCAGCATGGCGACGCCGGGCGTCGGCAGCGGGCCAAACAGGCGCACGTCCATGCCCATGGCGGTAAAGCCCGTCGTGAGTGCAGGTTCCAGCATATAGCCGGAGAGCCGCGTATCCTTGCCGATGACGACGAGATGCCGGCGCGGATCGGAACGGCGGAAATAGGTGGCGGCCGCCATGCCAAGGCGCATCGCCATTTCAGGCGTGACATTGCCCTGGTTGGCCGTGCCGCGGATACCGTCCGTTCCGAAGATCTTCCGCGCTGTCATCGTACCTCACTCAACCGGCCCGGCAGACGCCAAGGCAGCGGATAACCGCCATGCCGATAGCCGAAACTCCATAACCTGCAATGAAGTCGTGATTTTCATGACGGAGCTAGGCCAAGTTTTGCAATACTTTATGCTGCCCATCTTCTAGATCACCCCCCGTATTGGGGCGGCCCGGAGCCTAAGCGAATGTGCGGTATCATTGGTATTCTCAGCGACACGCCGGCGGCGCCCCGCCTGGTAGAGGCGCTGAAACGTCTGGAATACCGTGGATATGATTCGGCCGGCGTCGCCCTGCTGGAAGCCGGAAAGCTCAAACGGCTGCGCGCGCCGGGCAAGCTGAACAATCTCGACGAGAAGGTGCGCGAACTGCCGCTGAAGGCAGGTGTTGGCATCGGCCATACGCGCTGGGCGACCCACGGCCAGCCGAACGAGACCAACGCCCACCCCCACGCCTCGGGCAAGGTCGCCATCGTCCACAACGGCATCATCGAGAATTTCCGCGAGCTGCGCGAAGCGATGGAAGCGCGCGGCCGCAAGTTCGAGACCGAAACCGATTCCGAAACGATCGCCCACCTGATCGACGAAGGCCTGAGCAAAGGCCTCAAGCCAAAGGATGCGTTCAAGGCGACGCTGGACCAGTTGCGCGGCGCATTCGCTATCGCAGCGATCATCGAAGGCGAAGAGAACCTGATCCTGGGCGGGCGCCGCGGATCGCCGCTGGTGATCGGCGTTGGCGAGAAGGAAATGTTCCTCGGCTCCGACGCGCTGGCCGTCGGACCTTTCACGCAGCGCGTGATCTATCTGGAAGAAGGCGACTGGTGTGCCTTGACGCGTACGTCGTTCGAGATTTTCGACGCGGCAGGGAAAAAAGTCGAGCGCGCCGAGACCCATGTACCGGCTGCAGGCGCGGCTGCCGAGAAGGGCAATTATCGCCACTTCATGCAGAAGGAAATCTACGAGCAGCCCGACTTCGCCGGTCGCACGATCTCCGCCTATGTCGAGGCGTTCGATCTCAAGGCCGTGCTGCCGACACGGCCGGGCAAGAAGGCGCTCGACTTCACGCAATTCGATCGCATCCAGATCGTCGCCTGCGGCACCGCTTACTACGCCGGCTTCGTCGCCAAGTACTGGTTCGAACAACTCGCAGGCATCGTAACTGACGTCGATGTCGCATCCGAGTTCCGATATCGCGAGCCCGTGCTCGGGCCGAAGACGCTTGCCATCGTCGTCACCCAGTCAGGCGAGACCGCCGACACCAAGGCCGCGATGGAATACTGCAAGGCCAAGGGTGTGATGACGGCTGCTGTCGTCAACGTGCCGACCTCATCCATCGCGCGCGAGTGTGACGCCATCCTGCCGACGCTGGCTGGTGTCGAGATTGGCGTGGCGTCTACCAAGGCGTTCACCGCGCAGCTCTGCGCCCTGCTCGCCACAGCCATCGCAGCAGGCCGCGCGCGCAACTTCCTCTCGCGCGAGGCGGAGAAGGAACACGTCGCTGCAATGCTTGAACTGCCGCGTCTTATTTCCGAGGCGCTGAAGGTCGAGGAGCAGGTGAAAAAGCTCGCGGTCGAAATCGCGAAGGCGCGCGACGTGCTGTATCTCGGGCGTGGCGCGCATTATCCGATCGCGCTCGAAGGCGCGCTGAAGCTCAAGGAGATTTCGTACATCCACGCCGAAGGCTATGCCGCAGGCGAGCTGAAGCACGGCCCCATCGCCCTGATCGACGAGCATACGCCGGTCATCATGGCGGCGCCGCACGACCATCTGCTCGAAAAATCGCTGTCCAACCTGCAGGAGGTCGCAGCGCGTCGCGGCAAGGTCTTCCTCGTGTCCGACGCTCAGGGCATCAAGCAGGCGGGCTCAGCGCCGTGGGGCACGATCCAGATCCCGGATTGCCTGCGTGCGATCCAGCCGATTGTAACGACCATTCCACTGCAATTGCTGGCCTACCATGTCGCCGTCGAAAAAGGCACGGATGTCGACCAACCGCGGAATCTCGCGAAATCGGTAACGGTCGAGTAGCTCCGCTCTGGCAGGACGGTTGCAGCTCATACGAAAGGCGTTGGCGTGATAGACATTCTGTTGCGTCCTGAACCATATCGAGTTGGGAATTTACCATGAAGCCCGTCCGCAAGGCCGTCCTGCCCGTCGCCGGCTTTGGCACGCGCGTGCTGCCAGCCACCAAGGCGGTGCCGAAGGAAATGCTGACGGTGTTCGACCGTCCGGCCCTGCAATACGTGGTGGATGAAGCCCGCGAGGCAGGCATCGAGCACTTCGTGTTCGTGACCGGCCGCGGCAAGCAAGCGATCGAGGATTACTTCGACAAGGCCTTCGAACTCGAAACGACGCTCGAAGCCAAGAAGAAAGACGCGATCCTCGCAGAGGTTCGCGCCGCCGCCCTGCCCCCGGGCGCATCCAGCTTCACGCGCCAGCAGGCGGCGCTCGGCCTCGGCCACGCTGTGCTGTGCGCGCGCGACATCATTGGCGATGAACCCTTTGCCGTCCTGCTTCCCGATGTGATCGTGAAGGGCAAGGGCGGTTCGTGCCTGAAACAGATGGTCGACGCCTACACGCAAGTCGGCGGCAACATCATCGCGGTCGATGAAGTGCCGCAGGAACGCGTCAACCAGTATGGCGTGATCGACCCCGTCACCGCTGGCGATCAAGGACCGCTGGTGAAGATGAAAGGCATGGTCGAGAAACCTCCGATCGATCAGGCGCCCTCGCGCCTCAAGATCACCGGCCGCTACATTCTGCAGCCGCAGGTGTTCGATCTGCTCGCCACCCAGACACCGGGCGCCGGCGGCGAGATCCAGCTCACCGACGCGATGCAGCGTCTGATGGGTGCGCAGGATTTCCACGCCTTCAAATATGCCGGCCAGGACTATGATTGTGGCGACAAGCTTCTCTATCTCGAAGCGTTCGCGGCGATGGCGCTGGCTCACCCGGAACTCGGTGCGAAAGCGCGCGCGGTTCTCGAAGCGACGCTGAAGAAGGCCTAGGCCTCAGCCACAGTGCTCGGTGTAATCGATGGTCGGCGCTATTCCCACGCGCCAGCCACGCACTTTTCCATCCTGGATTTCGAACACGAACTTTGATGCACCTTCCGTAACCGTGAGGTCCGTGACTTCAGGCTCATACTTGTTCGGCGCATCCATCGCAGCGGCGCCGAACCTGTCGCGGATGGCCTGAGCATCCGTGCCGACACCGAAACCATCGGCGGTACGCGGCGCTTCGGTCAGAAAGTCGACGCGCCCGATCTTCTTGCCTTCGACCATGAAGCTGACGCTCTGAACCGGCTCGACACCGAACATCTCGAAGCAGCGATTGGGATCAGATTGCCGGCTTGAATCAGCGCCGTCATAGCCTTCCAGCCCGACCGGAAATTTCGCACCCGCTTCTTCGGGCGTCATGCCGAAGATGACGCCGCAATACCCGCTCGCCGTCACAGGCCCGCACGCGGCAAGCGCCGCCTGCTCCGCAGCCGGAGCTTCCGGATCAAGCGGGGCCGGCTCGACCGAGGCGGTGTTCTCGTGAATGCCCGCAGGCGCCGGAGCCGGGCTGCAGGCGACAAGCGTGAGGACCACAGCAAGAGAGGTTGCGAGTTGAAGGCGCATGCGCATCTCCCTCAGAACGGCTCGAAGCAATCATAGTTGCGCTGGCGGATGATCAGTCCGTCTTCGTATTCGATCACCTGGCATATGCGGGCATACATCGCCTCGCCCGGCCGCACCGTGCCGACCGGCGTGCGGGGATAGCCTGTCCATGTGTATTCGAGGATCACCCGGTCGCCCAATTCGGTAACCGTATGGATGTCGTAGATCTGGCGATCCATCAGCTTGGAACCCGACTCGGCGCCGCGAAGGATGTCCGCGAGTTCCCGCTGGGCCCCGTTGGGCGTCAGGCGATTGGGAAACTCATGCTGGACCACGTCGGGATGGTAGAAGGCCGCAAGATCATCGCCAACCGCGCCGCCTTCGACGGCGGCGATGTAGGCCCGGGCTTTACGTTCGAGCGACATGGCCTGCTCCCACCCGGCGCGGGATGCGCTGAGTCGGGGAAGACTAGAGCACCATCTGGGTCTGCGTCACCAGTGCGACGGTTTTGCCCGCTTCCGTGGTGATTTTGGTCTGCCAGATCGACGTGCGGCGGCCAATGTGAAGGGGCGTACAGACTGCCACGACCGTTTCGCCGGACTTCGCCACGCCGATGAAATTGGTCTTGCTCTCAAGCGTTGTCGTGCCGCTGGCGCCCTCGGGCAGGTTCATCGAGGCGCCCATGGCCCCAAGCGTATCGGCAACCGACATGGTTGCGCCGCCATGAAGACCCGCCACCGGATTGCAGAGATCCGGGCGCACGAACATGCGGGCTTCGATCCTCTCTTTCGTTGCGGAAACGACCTCAAGGCCAAGAACGCCAGCGAAGGGGATATGCTTGCGGATCTGTTCGCTCATCCCATCGATCTGCGTCAGCCCGGCGCGGATCGCAAGTACCCGGCGGGTAATTGCCGCCATTCAGTTCGCTGCGGCGTAGGCGTCGATCGCCGCGACATGCCTTGCGATACTGGGCGCGTCGAGGAACGAGCCCGTGAAGGAGTTCTTCGCCAGCACAACCAGCTCGTCGCGCGTCAGGCCAACAGCTTCGGCGGTGCGCAGATAGTTGTCGGCGACATAGCCGCCAAAGTAGGCGGGATCATCGGAATTGCAGGTCGCCTTGAGGCCGAGCTCAAGCATACGCTTCATGGGATGGTCCTTGAGATCCATCACGACGCAGAGCTTGAGGTTGGATAGCGGGCAGACGGTAAGCGTCATCCCTTGCTTCACCAGCCGCTCCGTCAAAGCAGCATCTTCCAGCGCGCGATTGCCGTGATCGATCCGGTCGACGCGCAGGATATCCAGGGCTTCGTGAACATAGGCAGGCGGCCCCTCCTCGCCCGCATGCGCGCAGATTTTCAGTCCGCGTTCGCGTGCCGCCTGAAAGACGCGAGCGAACTTGGAGGGTGGATGACCCTTCTCGGAACTGTCGAGGCCAACGCCGGCGATCCGGTCGAGCCATGGCTCGGCGGCTTTCAACGTCTTGAGTGACGATGCCTCATCAAGATGGCGCAGGAAGCACATGATCAGCTTCGACGTGACGCCATACCGCGCCTCGGCTTCTTTCATGCCGGCCAGCAAGCCTTCAATCGCTATGGAAAACGGCAGGCCGCGATCGGTGTGTGTTTCGGGATCGAAGAAAATCTCAGCGTGGCGACCACCATCGGCGTGAAGACGTTCGAAATAGGCGAGCGCGAGATCGCGGAAATCTTCCTCGGTCTGCAACACGTTTGCGCCCTGATAGTAGATGTCCAGAAAGTCCTGCAGGTTGGAGAAGGCGTAGGCGCCTCTGATCTCCTCCACCGACCCGAACGGGATGGCGACCTTGTTGCGGCGGCTGAAGTCGAACATCTGCTCGGGCTCAAGCGAGCCTTCGATGTGCAGGTGCAGCTCCGCCTTGGGAAGGCCGCGAATGAAAGTCGCCAGATCGGCCATGCTTGCTCCCTGAGATCAGCGTGCAGCTGCTTGTATCAGATACAGCGCGATCGCGCTAAGTTGAGCGGCAGGCTGAAACGGAGCGAAGCGATGGCTGCACGTGGAATGACCGGCTGGCTGGCGGCAAGCGCTGCCGTTCTGGCAATCGGCGGATGCGCTGGAACGCCAGGCGCGACCGCGCTGCAGCAGGATATCGATTTCATCCGCGGATGCTGGGTTTCAAAGGAAGCGCCCGGCGGACAGATCATATCGTTCCTGAGACTGCTGCCGCCCTCGCCGGGCGACGTTGTTCTGGAAGGAGAGATCCACCCTGTCGCCAGCCTTTATGCCGACAAGGCCAGACGCTTCTCCTTCGCCCGCGATGGATCGACCGCGACGCTCGATTACCTCATCGCGGGAAAGCCGGCCGAAACCTACACGCGGGACCGCGCCAGCGTATCGAGCGCCAAAGATGGATATCGCGCTGTCTACGCACGCAACGATCGCGAAAGCGCGCTGCTTGTATTGGAAGGGAGCAATGAAGGGTTGAAGATATTCACGGCGGCGCGGGATTCCGCCACAACCAATGACCAGTTCACGGGCGAACGCGACGGCTGTGACTGACGGATTTTTGCTAACGGGCTGAAGCGCGGCGTTTGGTAGACGCCGCGCCCCGCCACATCAGGCCTGATGGTAGAGTTCGACGAGATAGCTCTCCAGAGTGATGGTCTCGCTTGAATTGGCAAGCTGGCCATAGACGATCAAATCCTGCGCGATTGACGTATCCACCGCGCCAGCTGTCATGGCGTTCGTGCCCTGCCCGAAGCCGCCAACAGTGTTGGCGCGCCATGAAGCCTGGGATGAGGCGCTGTTGCGATTGGCGATCTCTCGCTGGTCACGCAGGGCCGCGATAGTGGCGCCCGTTTCCACGCGCGACAGGAAAGCAGTTCCACCAAGCTCGAAGGAACATGTCTTGCTGTTCGTGCTGGCATTCATCGAGAAGTGACAGGTCACCCGCAGACGCCCATTCGCGCCTATCGCGCCTGCGGGAATGTTGACGGTCGCAAGCGCGGTCTTGGTCGTTGTTCCTGTGATCGATGAGGCGACAGCAGAGGCTGCAAGCACGCGCCACGTTCCCAGTGTCGCGCATTGCGCGCGTGCATCTGCATCATCGATCAGCGCGCGCCCGGCGGCTGTGCAGGCGATCTCTTCCGCGCCGCCGGCGCCCGATGAATACCGGCCAAGAACACGATCCGTTGCGCTGAGGGTTGGCGCGGCGGAAATGTTGGACCATGTCGATCCGGTATAGGCCATGACCTGGTCGGCGTCGCGTACATAGGCCAGCCAGCCCTCTCGCGGCGCGATCTGCTCCCAGACGCCATCGCGATAATAGCCAAGCGACCAGTTGGCAAATGCCGCCCAGTATGCGCCGCTCTTGCCCGCGGGCACGATGTAGACCGCGCCGTCCACAGGCGAGGCGGGCTCAATCGCAGTTGTCGCGGAGGCCACGCTAAGCTGAATAATGGCATCCAGCCTACGGAGAGACTGATTGACGGTGACATGCTTCTGCGCCTGCCCAACGGCTAGGTACGGAAGCTGGAGATTGGATGTGTTGCTCATCCCGCATCATCTTGTCAGTTGCAGGCGGGTGAGGACGGATGGCGCCGGATCTCCCACCCGCTCCCAAGCTTTGCAATTGATTCCGATAGGGATTCGCTGTTCGGGCCCGACCCGGATTCCGCGGAGTAGCGCTGGCGTGACGGACGAACCTTGATATCAAGCTGACAGGGGTGTGAGCATGCAGAAGCCGCGCGAAGCGTTCAGTTTCAGCCGTCGCTTAGCGAGCGTTCGTCACGCCCTGCAGGGTCTTCGCTTCACGCTGGTTACGCAGCACAATTTCCGCATCCAGCTGGTCGCGGCGATCGCCACTGTGGGGCTTGGCCTGCTCTGGCGGGTTTCGGCGGATGACTGGCGCTGGCTGGTTCTGGCGATTGCCATCGTGTTGGCCGCAGAGCTCGTGAATACGGCGTTCGAGCATCTCTGCGATGTGGTGCAGCCGGAGCTGCACGCATCGGTGAAGGCTGCGAAGGATGTGGCCGCGGGCGCGGTTCTGGTTGCGTCTATCGGAGCAGCGGTAATTGGCGTGCTGGTGTTCTGGCCTTATGTGGCGAGCCAGTTCTGGCCGCCAGCGGCCAGATGAGGCCACCGCCCCCCAAGATCGGCTACGCCGCGTCCGCCACAAAGCCCTTCCATGTCCGCATGTAGTTGACGAAGGCGTCACCAAGACCTTCGCGGTGGAGATACTCGACGGAGGCTGGCAGCGACGCTGGCTTGAAATCGGGATCGGCGGCGACGCGCTTGGGAAAATCGTGGTGAAGGATTGCAGCGCGGCCGATGACAACGAAATCAAGCCCGCCATCCATCGCGCGCTTGCAACCATCGCCTGTCATGACCTTGCCAGCAGCGCCGAGGCGGACATTACCGCGATCGAGTTCTGTGAAGAACGACAGCAGGCTGCGGCCCTTGAGCGCCGCATCCTCGGGCTCCTTGAAGACATCCCACAGCGACATGTCGAGATATTCGATGTTGTCTTCGCGCATCAGGCGCTGGGCGACGGTGGCGATCTCTTCAAGCTTCAGCCCGAAGCGTTCGGGCGACAGCCGCACGCCGAGGCTAAAATTCGGGCCGCATGATGCGCGAACGCCGTCGATGATCTCGAACAACAGGCGGGAACGGTTCTCCAGCGAGCCGCCATACTGGTCGTCTCGCCGGTTTATCTCAGGGCTCAGGAACTGGCACAGCAGATAACCGTGAGCGCCGTGCAGCTGCACGCCATCGAAGCCTGCGTGCTCGCAGCGGCGGGCGGCGGCGATGAAATCGTCCCGGGTCTGCTCGATCTCGGCCAACGTCATGGCGCGGGCATTGGTTTCCGCGTTTGCCGAAGGGCACAGGGGCTGCCTGCCGATCAGCGCGGCCGGCGAGCGCATGCCGGCATGATGAAGCTGCAGCACTGCGTGCGTTTCCTGCGCGCGCAGGGCGCTGGCAAGCCGGGCAAGGCCGGGGATATGTCGGTCGTCATGGGCGCCAAGCTGGCCCGAAAAGCCCTGACCGCCATCCTGAACCGAGGCCGCGCACGTCATTGTCAGGCCAAAACCGCCCTCCGCCCGCATGGTGAGCCAGCGAAATTCGTCGTCGCTGAGCACTCCGTCGGCATGGCTTTGCTGGTTGGTCAGCGGGGCCAGCATGAAACGGTTTTTCATCGCGGGACCGCGCCTGAAGCTCAAAGACTCAAACAGGGCGGGCATGGCGAGGATCCTTGAGGCGCAGCAGGGGAACCCGCTTCTTTCCCTTGCGCGGCTTATCCGGGCAAGCGTCTTTGTCGCGTCAGCCGGAGATGACGCGCCCGCTTGCGGCCTGCCCCCTGCCCGCGCATATAGCCGGGCATGACTGAACACGTTTCCGCCCGCACCCTCTACGACAAGATCTGGGACAGCCACGTCGTCACGACCGACAAGGCTTCCGGTGAGAGCCTGCTCTATATCGACCTTCATCTCATCCACGAGGTCACGACCCCGCAGGCGTTTGCTGGCCTGAAGGCCAACGGGCGCAAGGTGCGCCGGCCCGACCTCACCCTCGCGGTCGCCGACCACAACACGCCAACCGAAGGCCAGTCGCTGGGCATGGCCGGGGTCAAGGACGCGGAGGCGCGCGAGCAGCTGGAAACGCTTGCGCGCAACGTTGCCGAAAACGGCATCCAGTTCTTCCCGATGGGCGACATCCGCAATGGCATCGTCCATGTCGTGGGTCCCGAACAGGGCCGCACGCAACCGGGCCTGACCATTGTGTGCGGCGACAGCCACACCTCCACGCACGGCGCCTTCGGCGCGCTGGCGCACGGCATCGGCACGTCTGAAGTCGAGCACGTGCTGGCGACGCAGACGTTGCGTGCACGCAAGATGAAGAACATGGCGGTGCGCGTCGAAGGCGAGTTCCGCCCCGGCGTTGGCGCAAAAGATCTCGCGCTGCACCTGATCGCCATCATCGGCACCAATGGCGGCGCGGGCCACGTGATCGAATACATGGGCTCGGCCATTCGCTCCATGTCGATGGAGGGCCGCATGACGCTGTGCAACCTGTCGATCGAAGGCGGGGCGCGCGCCGGGCTTGTGGCGCCGGACGAAGCGACCTTCAATTACATGAAGGGCCGGCCCGCCGCGCCGAAAGGCGGACAGTGGGAAACGGCGATCCAGCATTGGAAGACGCTGTTCTCGGACGAAGGCGCGCACTGGGACGACGTCATCGACATCGCGGCGGCCGACGTCGCGCCGACAATCACCTGGGGCACCAGCCCCGAGCAGGCCGCGCCAGTGACAGCGACAGCGCCGGTGCCATCACAGATTTCCGACTCGGTGAAGCGCGACGCCGCCGAACGCGCCCTCGCCTATATGGGCCTTGAGCCCGGACAGAAGCTCGAAGGCCTGAAGATCGATCGCGTCTTCATCGGCTCCTGCACCAATTCCCGCATCGAGGACCTGCGCGCCGCCGCCGAAGTCGCGAGGGGCAAGCATGTCGCGCAAGGCGTGCGCGCGATGGTCGTGCCCGGCTCCGGCCTGATCCGCGCTCAGGCGGAGGAAGAAGGCCTCGACAAGGTGTTCCTCGACGCAGGCTTCGAATGGCGTGAGCCGGGATGCTCCATGTGCCTCGGCATGAACCCGGACATCCTGAAGCCCGGCGAGCGCTGTGCGTCGACATCGAACCGCAATTTCGAAGGCCGTCAGGGCCGCGGCGGCCGCACGCATCTGATGAGCCCGGTGCTCGCCGCGAAGGCTGCTCTGGCTGGCGTCATCACGGGCTGATCGCAGCGAGAGGGTTAACGGCGTTTACTTTCGACGCTCGCAATCCGCGCGGCGGCGCCCGAATCTTCAGCACGTTGAATTCACGTCGTTTTCAGCTCTTTCCGCTAGCGTCACGCTGCACTGCAAAAGCGGGCGCGTGGTGGGACAATGAAGGCGGGTGACATTGCAAGGCGCGTCAGCTTCGTGACGCCGCATACGCTCGCCGGCGAGATCGCCGTGCGTTTCAAGAACGATGCAGAGATCAACACGTTTCCCGTTGTGCGCGCTGGCAAGCCGGTCGGGATCATCACGCGCGATCGCCTGAACACCATGCGCCAGGTAGGCGGACTGTGGGAGCGCAAGCCGGCGGCGAATTTCATGAACCCCGCTCCTATCGTGATCGGCGAGGACATGGCGCTGGCTGATGTGAGCCTGGTGATCGCGCCGCTCTCACGCGAGTCGCTGTTCGAGGGCATCGTGACGGTGGACGCAAGCGGCCATTATGCCGGCCTTGTGGGCGCGTTCGAACTTTTTCGCACGGCCATCTCGGTCGCCGAGGATCGCAACCGCGACCTCAGCAGCCTTGCTGCACGGCTGGCGGCAGAGACCGAGAAGGCAAACGCGGCTTCAAGCGCCAAGTCCGACTTCCTTGCAACCATGAGCCACGAAATCCGCACGCCCCTGAACGGCGTGCTGGGCATGGCGCAGGCGCTGGCCATGGATGTGCTGGGCCAGGATCAACGCGACAAGCTGAACGTTATCCTGAATTCGGGCGAGACACTGACGGCCTTGCTGAATGACATTCTCGACCTGTCCAAGATCGAAGCCGGAAAGATGGAAATCTCGGCCGTGGATTCAAACCTGCAGGCGTCGCTGGAGCGAGCCTCGAGCCTGTTCGAACCTGTTGCGCGCGAAAAGGGTGTCGAGCTGTCGATCGTGCGCGAGGGCGGTGGGCCAGACTGGCTTGGCTTTGATCGCGTGCGCGTGCATCAGTGCGTGACGAACCTCATTTCTAACGCCGTGAAGTTCACGCAGTCAGGCCGTGTGGATGTGCGCTGGAGCGTGGCCGCTGCGCCAAGACATGCACCCCATCGCGTGCGCGTAAGCGTGACCGACACAGGCATAGGCATGAATGAGCAGGCGCTGACGCGACTGTTCAACGCCTTCACACAGGCCGATGGATCGACGACGCGCCGCTTTGGCGGCACCGGGCTTGGCCTTGCCATCACGCGCAAGCTTGCGCGGCTGATGGGCGGCGACGTGCATGTGTCCAGCGCCGTCGGCCTGGGCTCCACCTTCACCCTGACCTTCGAGGCGCGCGCCGCAACCCGGCAGATGCGCGCCCTGCCTCAGGAAGCCGACACCGGGCATGCGGTTGAACCGCAACGCGCCGTGCGGATCCTGCTGGTCGACGACAACGCCACGAACCGGCAGGTGGCGAAGCTTTTCCTTGCGCGGCTCCAATGCGAGATCACGGAGGCGACGAATGGCGTAGAGGCGCTGGAACGGCTCAACGCGTACCCCTTCGACGTCGTGCTGCTGGACGTCCACATGCCGGTGATGGATGGCTGCGAGACCATCCGCCGGATCCGCGCCTCTGATCAGCCATGGCGCACCCTGCCCGTTATCGCGCTCACGGCAGACGCGATGGAAGGCGACCGGGAACGGTTCGTGGCGATGGGAATGACCGACTATCTTGCCAAACCGATCGATCGCCGTGTCCTGCTCAACAAGATCCACGAAGCGACATCGCGAAGCGCGCCGGAACAGCTCGCAGACGCGCCGGCCGCAGACGCCACGCCGGACATCGACCTCACCGACATTCTGAGCGCGATCGACATCAGCGCGGCGTAGCGCCTGGCTCAACACTCCGCTAAACAGCGGATGCGGAGGGACAAGGCATGACTGATATCCAGCTTCCCATCACAGGCGGTTGCATCTGCAAGGCCGTGCGCTTCTCGGCCACAGCCGCGCCGGTTGCGGTGCGGCAATGCTGGTGCCGCGATTGCCAGTACTGGGCCGCAGGCTCAGCGACCGTGAATGTGATCTTCGAGCGCGCGGCGGTCACGATCGCGGGCAAGCTGACAGCCTTCGTCTCGCAAGCCGATTCCGGGAACACCATGACGCGCAGTTTCTGTTCGACATGCGGCACGCCGGTGACGAGTGCGTCGAGCGCACGGCCGGAATTCCTGATCCTGCGTGCGGGCACGCTCGATCATACCGGCATCGCAACGCCTTCAATGAATATCTGGACTGCATCGGCGCCGCATTGGGCGCATCTCGATCCCGATATGCCTGCAACGCCTGCACAACCCGGCGCGCTGCCTGCTGCACGTTAACACTTCGTCGATCCAGGCTGCGGCGATTGCACTCGCAGGTTGAACCTGCCATGTTCTTGCCTAAGTTCGAAGGCTTCTGCGGGGCAAGGGGCGGCAGCCGGGATACTCATGAAACGACTGCTCCTTGCTTTGGTTCTGGTTGTCGCAACCGCTGCGATTTTCCTTGGCCCGCCGCTGCGTGCGGCCTTCGCTGCAACCAATGTTGATATCGTGATCGGGCGCGCGGAACTGCGTCCGACAGCGCAGGCGCTCGCCTTCATGCTGAAGGCGCCGGAAGACGAAAATCTCACCGCCAAGAAAAAGATGAAGCTGTGGGCGACCTACTACCACATGCCCACTGTGCGCCCGTCGTGGACGAGCGTCGCGGCCAAGCCGCTGATGGGCAAGAACGGTCAGGCCGTATCGCCTCCCCTGTCGACGGAAGACTGGTGCGATGCAGCGATGCAGGGCTCGATCTGGGTCGACAACGGCAAGGATGATCCGGTCGCGTACATGTACGTCGATAGCCGCGGACCCGAGCAGGTTGTCTGCGACAAGTATTTCGGAGACCTCTCGACGCGCATCAAATCGGCGACGCGGCGCGCACGGTTCCAGCAGTTCCATCATCCGCAGGCCTGCGATGTGCGCGTGATCCCGCTGATGGCGTTCCGCACAGTCGCGGTCGACCGCGAGCGCATCAAGATGGGCACCGTGCTCTACATTCCGAAACTACGCGGCGAGACGTTCTGGAACAATGGCGAGATCTTCGTCCATGACGGATATGTAA
>ERZ795044.492-NODE-492-length-36975-cov-12.422481_pt1 | contig 36975 bp, 30 predicted proteins | sample MGYA00375128_ERZ795044 | MGnify/ENA primary metagenome ERZ795044 (study PRJEB30173, sample SAMN05720213) | anaerobic digester metagenome | isolation source: active sludge of municipal wastewater-treating anaerobic digesters | place: USA | collected 2014-12-22 ...
GAGTCGATCCGCTTGTTGTCACGCCAGATCGTCGGCACGGAAACCAATCCCTGGCACATCACGCAGAAACTCTACGCGGCGGTTGACCAGATTCCGTGGGCGGGAGCACGCGAGTACTCGACAATCACCAACATCAGCGACTACGCCCTGCACGCCGGTCATGCCGACTGCGGGCAGCAGACCCTGCTGCTGATCACCCTGCTCAGATACAACGGCATTCCGGCGCGCTGGCAATCCGGCATGGTCTATTCGGACGGCGACTACAGCAACCTGCACGACTGGGGCCAGGTCTACATCGCCCCGTATGGCTGGATTCCGATGGATGTCACCAGCGGTCGTCTCGACAGCGCCGACCCCGCCATCGCGAACTTCTACCTCGGTGGGCAGGACGCCTACCGCATCGCGTTCAACGACGACTACAGCCGGCCGCTGCTGCCGGCCAAGCAGCATTTCCGTTCCGAAACCGTCGACCTGCAGCGCGGGGAAGCGGAGTGGAGGGGTGGCAATTTATATTTTGACCAGTGGGACTACGACTTTACCTGGCAGGTCAAGCCTGCCGCGCCCGAGAAACCATAACCGCAGGCACATGCGGCAACCGTAGGGGAAAACAGAAATGAACCGCAGCAATCGAGTGTTGAGAAAATCCGCCCTGAGCATGGCTCTGGGCATGTGCTTCGCGTTTGCGTTGCCTGCGGCCCACGCCGGCAATTCCGATGGTTCCGTGCTCGGTCGAACCGGGTCTGGGGCCACGGTCACGGTGACCAATCCGGAAACCGGCTTCACACGCTCGGTAACTGCCGATGCCGACGGCAACTACCGCTTCCCGTTCCTGCCGGTCGGCAATTATTCCTTGAGTTCCAGCGCTGCGGACAAGCCGGTTCCGGTTACCGTCAACCTGGGCGTGGCGACCACGGTCAACATCGGTGCGTCCGAAGGCACCTTGAGCACCATCGTGGTTACTGCCGGGGCGATCCAGGCGGTGGATGTCACCTCGATGGAGAGCGCCACCAACATCAACAAGACAGAGCTGGAACGAATCCCGGTGGAGCGTGATCCACTCGCGGTGGCACTGCTTGCCCCGGGCGTGATCGAGGGTGAATTTGGCGGAATTTCCTTTGGTGGTTCCTCGGTCGCCGAGAACACCGTCTACATCAACGGCCTCAACGTCACCGATTTCTACAACCGGGTGGGCTTCTCCTCGGTTCCGTACTCGTTCTACAAGGAATTCCAGATCAAGACCGGCGGATATTCGGTGGAATTTGGCCGAACCACGGGCGGCGTGATCAATGCCGTTACGCAATCGGGTACCAACGAATTCAAGTTTGGCGCCGAAGCCGTGTGGGAGCCAAGTTTCCTGCAAACCGAGGGCAGCGATCATTACGATGCCGACGGCAATCCCTATTACATCTCAAGCTACGACGAGTACGAGCGGCGCAACCTGAACGTGTATGCGTCGGGCCCCATCGTCAAGGACAAGTTGTTTTTCTACGCCTTGTACGAGGCGCGCGACTACCAACCCAGCAACACGACCAGCACCGGCAACCTGCTCAATGAAGGCGATGCCGATGACGGATTCTGGGGCACCAAGCTGGACTGGCAGATCAACGACAACCACTTGCTGGAATTCCTCGGCTTCGGTGATTCCAACAGCACGGCCACCGACATCTACCAGTTCGACCTGGCTTCCGGAAATCGCGGCGAATACTCGAATACGCGCTTCATCGACAACGGCGGCACCAACTGGTCGGCCACCTACACCGGCTATCTCACTGACAGTTTCTCGATGAAGGCCATGTACGGCGAGAACGAGCGCGAGTTTGCGCAGTCGAGCCTGAATGACATCAACTGCAATCGCATCCGTGACCGACGTGATGTCGGCAACGGCGACATCGGCTGCACCAGCACCTCCACGGTGGCCGAACGTCTCGATACGCGCGAGGCAGCGCGCCTGGATTTCGAATGGACTCTTGGCGACCACCTGCTCAGGTTTGGCCTGGACCACGAGACCAATACCTCGGATCACAGCCAGTTTTATCCGGGCCCGGATCGCCTGTTGTATGAAATCAACGACACCAGTCCAGGTGCGACGCTTGCCAATGGTGGTGTGGTACCGGATGGCGTGACTGCTTATGTGCGGACGCGGTCCAATGAAGTGGATGGCACGTTTGAAAGCATCAACTCGGCGTACTACCTGGAAGACAACTGGACGGTAACCCCCAACCTCGTTCTCAACGCCGGCCTGCGCATGGAAGCCTTCGACAACAAGAACTCGGACGGTGACAGCTATATCAAGATCGACGACATGCTGGCTCCGCGCTTCGGCTTCACCTGGGACACCGTGGGTGATGGCCGCACCAAGATCTTCGGCACCCTGGGGCGCTACTTCCTGCCGGTAGCCAACGTGATCAACATCAAGCAAGCCGGTGGCTTTGCCGATGTGCGCACCTTCTATGTGTTCAATGGGCTGGAAGACTTCGAGTTCAACGGCAACACCTACCAGCGCCCAATCCTCGGGCCGCAAATCGGTCCGGTGGATGATTCGCAGGGCGATGGCACGGTGGGCGACCTGCGCGGCGAAGTCGACAAGAACATGGACCCGGTTTACCAGGATGAGTTGATCCTCGGCTTCCAGTCGATGATGGGCGAGAAATGGTCGGTTGGCGCGCGCGCCATCTTCCGTGACCTGACCAATGCCATCGACGACATGGAGCTGACCTCGAACGGTATCCTCTGTGGTGGTGAGCCGGGCTATATCGGCTACATCATGGGCAACCCCGGTGAAGATGCCACGGTTTACACGGATACCGATTGCGATGGCGAGAACGATGGCTTCGTGACCATCGATACCTCAGTCGCCGGTTGGGCCTTGTACGACGATGATGGCAACTACATTGGCGAGACTGGATTCGAGAGGCCCAAGCGTACCTACAAGGCGCTGGAGTTGCAGATCGATCGTGCCTGGGACAAACACTGGTCGTTCAATGCGTCCTACACCTTGTCCTTCAGTGAAGGCAACGCCGAAGGCCCGGTCAATTCCGATACCGACTTTGCCGATACCGGGCGCACCGAGAACTTCGATGATCCCTGGGTCAACTACGGTGGCAACGGATTCCTGCCCAATGATCGTCGTCATCAATTCAAGTTCCGTGGCGCCTATGGCTTCAACGATCATTGGCAAGTCGGTGCCAACCTGATTGCAGAATCGGGACGGCCGGTCAATGCGTTTGGCGTCGGCAATCCGTTCGATGGCACCAATTACCACAGCAACTTCATCTGCGTGGCCAACTGCGATTCGGAGAACCCGTCGCAGCGCGTGTACGAGGCCAGTCCGCGCGGGGTTGCCGGTCGCCTGCCGTGGACCTACACCCTGGGTGCCAACGTCAGCTACTACCAGCCGCTGGGTAGGGGCGACTTGCGCGTGAAGCTGGCGGTGTACAACTTGTTCAACTCGGAGAAGGTGATCGAAGTGGATGACCAATTGGAATCGGACATCGGCTTCATCAATCCGAGCTATCGCCAGCCGACCGGTTACCAGACGCCGCGCTACGGCCAGTTGACGGTCACGGTCAACTTCTGATGGCAGGGGAGGATGCGGCCCGCTTTGGCGGGCCGCCTTGCTCGCCTGAGATCGCGGCGAAAATGCCGGATTCACGCTTGATGACTGCGCCCACTTTCGATGGAGTGGACCTGATTGAGCTGGCGCAACGTTTCGGCACGCCCTTGCAGGTGTACTCGGCAGGCGACATCCGCCGGCGAGTGCAGTCGCTCACACGGGCCTTGCATGGGTTGGATGCCCTGATCTGTTATGCGGTCAAGGCCAACAGCAGCCACGCCCTTCTCAAGTTGGTGGCCGCGCTTGGCGCCGGCGCCGACATCGTTTCCGGCGGTGAACTGGAGAGAAGTTTGCGCGCGGGCATTCCCGGCGAACGCATCGTCTTTTCCGGCGTTGGCAAGACGGCAGAGGAAATCCGCACTGCGCTGCGTGCCGGGGTGGGGCGCTTCAACGTCGAGTCTGCGGATGAGCTTGAATGCCTGAGCGGCGTGGCGCGTGAGCTCGGTACGGTTGCTTGCGCGGCGGTGCGCATCAATCCGGATGTCGATGCCAATACCCACGCCAAGATTTCCACCGGCCGGGCCGAGAACAAGTTTGGCGTGAGCATCGACGAGGCGCGCAGCTGGTTCGCACAGGCGCGCGACTTCACGCATGTGGCGCTGAACGGCCTGCATGTGCACATTGGCTCGCAGATCCTGAGTCTCGAACCTTTCCGCCAGGCCTTGCAGGTTGTCGATGGCTTTCGCCGCGAGCTGGAATCAAGCGGACATGCGATCAGCAGCATCGATGTCGGTGGTGGCCTTGGCGTGAGCTACCGCGCGGCGCAAGACAGCCCTCCCGATGTTGCCGACTACGTTGCGGTGATCCGCGAGGCGCTGCGCGACTTCCATGGCCGCATCGTGCTGGAACCAGGCCGCTGGCTGGTGGCCGAAGCCGGAATCCTGTTGACCCGGGTCATCCGCATCAAGCAGGGTAGTGAGCGTCGTTTCCTCATCATCGATGCCGCCATGAACGACTTGCCCAGGCCCAGCCTGTACGGTGCATGGCATGACATCGTGCATGTGGGGCAGGCAAGTGGACCCGTGCTTGCCTACGACATCGTGGGGCCGGTCTGCGAAACGGGGGACACGTTTGCGCAGGCGCGTGAACTGGCCGAATGCAAGGGCGGCGACCTGCTCGCGATCAAGACCACGGGCGCTTATTCCGCGTCGATGGCCTCGAACTACAATTCGCGTCCGCTGCTGGCCGAGGTGATGGTCGATGGCGGTCGCCATGCGCTGATCCGGCAGCGCCAGAGCCTGGATGCGATGATTGCAGATGAGGTGACTACTTTGCAGTGGATCAGCGCATGAACCGATGGCGTGTTCCTTCCGTGTTGCTTGGCGTGCTGCTCGCGGCTCCTGCGGCGGCGAACCAGGAACTGGATGCCGCTTTCGAGGCGGCCATGCAACGCTTTCACCTGCCCGGCCTCGCCGTGGGCGTGATCGAGAACGGTCGCGTCGTGTACAAGCGCACGGAAGGTGAACTGATCGTCGGCAGCGGCCGCAAGATCGATTCACACACCCTGTTCAAGATTGCCTCCAACAGCAAGGCCATGACGGCCAGCACGCTGGCGCGCCTGGTCGATGCCGGCAAGTTGGCCTGGGACGATCCAGTCATCACGCGACTACCCGCATTCCGCATGCACGACGAATGGACCACCCGCAACATGCAGGTCGGTGATTTGCTGGTGCACAACAGCGGGCTGCCCGAAGGTGGCGGTGATCTCATGCTGTGGCCGGAACCCAACGATTTCACGCGTGCCGACATCCTTGCCGGGCTTGGGCACATCAAGCCGGCCTACAGCTTTCGCTCAGGCTATGCCTACGACAACCTGTTGTACGTGGTGGCCGGCGAGTTGGCTGCGACCGTTGCCGGGTTGCCTTACGAGGCGTTGGTCAAGCGTGAAGTTTTTGACCCGCTCGGTCTGGATTGTCGCGTGGGCGAGTGGCGCGGAACGCCGAACGACAACATCGCGCAACCGCATGCCTGGCGTGACGGTCGCAATGTGCCGAACGGTGCCGATGAGGCCATCGTGCCGGTCATCACCTCGGCAGCTGCGGGTGGGATTCGTTGCAGCCTTGATGCCATGCTGACGTGGGCGGGCAACTGGCTGGATCCGAACGCAGGACAAAAAACCTGGTTGTCCGATGAACAACGCAAGGCCATGTGGGCGGCACGCACACCGATGCCGATTTCCGACTGGCGCAAGGCGCATGGCAACACGCATTACTACGCCTATGCCTACGGCTTCCGCCTGGCCGATGTCGATGGCGAGTGGACGGTGTCGCATACGGGCACCCTTTCCGGCATGTACTCGATGATGCTGCTGTTGCCGGATCGCAAGAGCGGCTTCGTGATGATGACCAACGGCGAAGGGAATGCGGCGCGCACGGTGCTTGGCGACGTGCTGACCAGGCATTTCACCCGTCCGGGACATGTGCCAAGTGTGGTGGCGCTTGCCGATGAGCTGGAAAAGACTCCCGCGTCTGCACTCAAAGCGGAGTTGCCTGACACGACGGATCGAAGCCCGGTTGTGCCCGCAAGCATGGCCGGGCAATTGGGCATCTGGCGCGATCCCTGGTTTGGCGAAATTCGCCTGTGTGAGGACAAAGGCAAAGTTCGATTTGCCGCACGCAAGTCGCCGAGCTTGAGCGGAATCCTGATGCGTGTCGGTGATCGCATCCTGGTCGACTGGGATGACGAGGCCGTCGATGTCGAGGCGTGGCTGGATTTTCCAACGCAGGACACTTCGACCCTGCGCATGGCCAAGGTCGATCCGCAAGGCGATTTCAGTTTCGACTACGAGGATCTGGCCTTCACCCGGATTGGCGATTGTCCGACTGCGCAGTTTGGGAAGGATGCAATGCCTGCGGGAGCCAACCCATCGCCAGCGCGTTCCCCGGCGCGCAGTCCTTCTGCAGCCGGTATGTTGGATGTGAGTCGCCTCGCAGCGGGAATCCGCATCGACATGCGCTACGCCGGAAGCGAAAATTTTGTTGGTCGGCCGATTGACGGCTACGCCGCGCCGCGCTGCCTGCTCAAGGTGGAAGCCGCGGCGGCCCTCGCGCGCGTGCAGCGCGAGTTGGATAAGCAATCCATGCGCCTGCGCGTATTCGATTGTTATCGACCGGTGCGCGCCGTGCAGGAATTCGTGGCCTGGGCTGGGGAGGCGTCCGGTCCGGTGGCAAAGGAACGCTTCTACCCCAACCTGGACAAGTCCGCATTGCTCGGTGACTACATCGCACCGGTGTCCGGCCACAGCAAGGGCTACACCGTGGACCTGGGTTTGGAGCGCTGCCTTGCGGAACCGCAGGGCTGTACAGCACTGGACATGGGAACGCCGTTCGACTTCTTTGATCCGCGTGCCAACACCGATTCCGCGCAGATCACGCCCGAACAGCACGCCAACCGGCAACTTCTGCTGGAAGCCATGCAGGCTGAAGGGTTCAGCAACTACCCGATGGAGTGGTGGCATTTCACCCACGCCAGCGGCACTGGCGCGGAAATCCTGTATGACTTTGTCATTCGCTGACGGGCCGTTTTGTGCCGTCATTCCGGCGCAAGCCGGAATCCAATTGTTTGTGTGGAAACACACCAGTGAAAGCAAAATGGATCCCGGCTTGCGCCGGGAAGACGACATGAACAGTGTTGCCATTGCCCCATCGTCCCCAAACCGCGCAAGCGTAGGGTGGATAAGCGCAGCGCATCCACCGGCTCCGTCATCCCCGATGCGCGCAGCCCGCAACTTGCTGGAGAATTCGGTGGATGCGCTGCGCTTATCCACCCTACCAAGAGCCGGGTTCGACAGGGGTGCATTGGCGCGATGAAGACAAGAACCGCCAGGCGAGGCGCACACCAATGCTTGCGATCAGCAGCATCGCGCTTCGTGCAGCATTCTGCATTGCTGCTTCTCATGATCGGAATGACGGCATGCGCTTCGGGAACAAGGCCAATGGGCGTCGAAACTGAAATTGACCGACTGATGAGCGCCTATCAGGGCAGGGTGCCCGGTGCATCCGTGCTGGTGCTGCATGATGGCAAGGCCGTCGTGCGCAAAGGCTATGGCATGGCCAACCTCGAACGCGGTGAGGTGGCAACGCCGCAGACCAACTACCGCCTGGCTTCGGTGAGCAAGCAGTTCACGGCTGCGGCGATCCTGCTGCTGACCCAAGATGGCAAGCTCGGCCTGGATGATCGCCTGCGCGATTGGTTGCCTGCATTGCCAGACGCGACCGAGGCCATCACGATCCAGCATCTGCTCACACACAGCAGTGGCCTGGTCGACTACGAAGACCTGATGGATCAGGACCAGACCTGGCAGTTGCGCGACCAGGATGTGCTGCACCTGCTGGAGGGCGAGAATCGTTTGTACTTCGCGCCCGGCAGTGGTTACCGCTACAGCAACGGCGGTTATGCGCTGCTGGCCCTGATCGTGGAGAAGGCTTCCGGAAAAACCTTCCAGCAGTTCCTGCGCGAGCGCATCTTCCTGCCGCTGGGAATGCACAACAGCCAGGCCCATGTCGCCGAAGGCATGGAGATTGCGCATCGGGCCTACGGTTACAGCGAAATCGATGGCGCGTGGCAGCGCACCGACCAGAGCAACACCAGCGCCGTGCTCGGCGATGGGGGCATCTACTCATCCATTGACGATCTGGCCCGTTGGGATGCGGCACTCTATGACGACCGCCTGCTCAGCGACGCCTCGCGAAAACTCGCCTTCCAGCCGCATGTCCAAGTCACGGGCGAACCCTACCAGGCAAGCTATGGCTACGGTTGGCGCATCACCGGCGAAACGCTCTGGCATTCCGGCGAAACCATCGGTTTTCGCAACGTGATCGTGCGCTGGCCGGGTCGCCATCTCACCGTCGTCGTGCTGAGCAATCGCAATGACCCGGAGCCATATCGCCTGGCGCTGGAGATTGGCAGCAGGTTTCCATGATCGCGAATGGTCCCAACCAAGGTCAGCCGAGCAAGCTCGGCTCTACCGGAGCATCACGATTGCCGTAGAGCGGAGCTTGCTCCGCTCATGACGGGATGCAGCTTGCCAAGGTTACTGCTGGGGCTTCACGCCCAGGTAGGCACCAGCGGCTCGCGATGTGGACCAGACATCCTGGTCAATCGCGAATGCACGATCAAACAGCCTCTCGGCAGTGCTGCGGTCACCTTGCAGCAGGTAGTAGGTGCCGATTTCGACCAGATCCTGTTCCTCGCGTGGATTGCGCTCGACATAGCCATCAAACAAGGGTTTGGCCTTGTCCCATTCGCCAGCTTCGACGTAGACGCGTGCTATGCGAAAAGTGTCGCTGTCCGCATGCTTGCCAGCGAGGATCGAACTGAAGATCGCCTCGCCCTTGTCCTTCATGCCGCCGAGGTAATACACTCGGCCAACCCCGATACGTTCCCAACTGCCGTCGTCGGCCAGGATGGTCGCGGTTTCCAGCAGGGCGCCTGCAGCTTCCGCCGGCGACTTGTCGTGATACAGCGAAGGCGACAGCTTTTGTGCGGCGTAGCCGACGCCGATTCCGGCAATGAAGATTCCAAGGGTGAGGGCTGAGGCGGCAACTCGTTTCATTTGTAACGCTTTCCTGTTCTGCACGATGAACCAACAGGGTAGGTGGAAGTTGCAAACTGCTCAAGGGGTTTTGCAGTGAGCAGGCCGGGTGTAGGCTTGGCTTGGCAGTAAGAATCACCCGTCCGACCACGGAGGTGCATCATGCTGTACGCCAATGTTCGTTCTGCGCTTGCAATGACTTTGCAATCCGGATGGAGAGCCGCATGAAGTGGTTGCTGGGAGCAGTGACGGCGGGAGTGGCGTTCGTGGTCATGTCGGCCTGGAGTCTTCCTGATCCGGTGGCCTCGCATTTTGGCGACGAAGGACTGGCCAACGCTTTCATGTCGCGTGGAGCGTACGTGACCTTGATGGTCGTGCTGGTGGGTGCGCTGCCGTTGGTCGTGGCCGGCTCGTTTGCGTTCGCCCATCGGTGGTCCGCGATCGGCAACAACCTGCCCAATCAGGCGTATTGGCTGGACCCGGAACGGCAGCTTGCAACCTTGTCCTGGCTTGCCCGTTCCGCACAGGTGTTCGCCGCAGTCTTGCTGGTGTTTCTTTGTTACGTCCATTGGCTGGTGGTGCAGGCCAATTTCGCGCAGCCCGCGCGCATGTCCCAGTCCTTGTTCATCGCGGGATTGGCGACTTTTTTCGTCTTGCTCTGCATCTGGCTGGCTGCGTTGGTGTTGAGGTTCCGGCGTACCGCCTGAAAAGGACGGGTATGTACGGTGGCCAGAGCGCAAGCCGCTGTTGAAATAAAACGAACGGTCGTGCTATTATGCGGCCCATGCCGACCTCCACCGCCACCAGCAAGGGTGCCGCCACGCGCGATCTGATCCTGGATCGGGCCTATGCCATTGCCTGTCGCAATGGCGTCGAAGGCCTCTCGATTGGTGAATTGGCCTTGGCTGCAGGCATGTCCAAGAGCGGCGTGTTCGCACATTTCGGATCGCGCGAGGCGCTGCAACTGGCGGTCATCGAGCAAGGTGCGCGCCGATTCGGTGAGAAGGTCCTGATTCGTTCGCTGAAGCAGGCGCGCGGCATGCCGAGGCTGCGGGCGATCGTGCAGTACTGGTTCGATTGGGTTCGCGACAACCGCCAGGGTTGCCTGATCATGGGTGCGGTCAGTGAGTACGACTCCAGGCCAGGCCCGCTTCGCGACGCCGTCGTGGAGGCGATGCGCCACTGGCGGGAAGCCACCGCGCGCGCGGTGTCCCTGGCCATCGAGACAGGGGAGTTGCGCGAGGACACCGACGCTTCGCAGATCGCGTTTGAAATCTTTGGTGTCGCGCTGGCCCTGCACCAGGACACGCGACTTTTCGAGGCACGGCGCGCACGCGCGCAGGCGGAAAAGGCGATCGATCGCCTTTTCAAATCACATTCCACCTGAGTCATCGAGGTTCCCATGGCAAGTTCAACCTGGCCCGGAAATAGCACGATCGTTCGAAACATGATGCTGGCGCTGATCAAGCTGCGCTTCAGCGTGGGCAGTTGGCTGCGACCGGAAGCCACCTTGCGCCGCGCCTATCAATTGTTCTGCACGCCATTCGCCTCGTCGCGCACACGTGCGCGTGCCATTGGCGATTTCGGTGCACGCAGGTCAACGATGGCGTTTGGCAACGAGCAGGTTGCCGTGTACATCTGGGGCGATGCCTCGCGCGAGCCGTATGTGTTGCTCTCGCATGGCTGGTCCAGTCATGCCACGCGGTTCTCGAAATGGATTGAACCCCTTCGCGCGGCCGGATTTGCCGTGGTCGGATTCGACCAGCTCGGGCATGGCCAGAGCAGCGGCAAGCGCACCAATCTTCCCGAGTTTGCGCAGGTGTTGGCAGCGGTGGCAGAGCGTTACGGGCAGGCGAGCGCAGTGATTGGCCATTCGCTGGGTGGTGGTGCGGTTGCACTCATGCTTGCCGAAGCCAGGCTTGCCGAGCGCGCCATCCTGATTGCCCCGGTCGCCGATCCGATGGGAGCGGCTTCGCGATTCAGCCAGTTGGTTGGTTTGGCCGAGAAGCTGGGCCGCCGCCTGTTCGATGCCTACGAAACCGAACATCGCCTGCCCGTGGCCAGCCTGCAGGCGTATCGCAAGGTCTCTGCCATTGCATCGCCGGTACTGGTGGTGCATGACCTAGCGGATCGCGATGTGCCCTGGTCCGATGGCGAGTGCTACGCACGTTACTGGCCGGACGCGCGCCTGTATTCCACCACCGGGCTTGGCCATCATCGAGTCGTTGACGATGCCGCCGTGATCGAAGCCAGTCTGCGTTTCCTCGCCGGCGAGGTGGTTGGCGAGCGTGTGGTGTCTTCACCCAACCTTCCGTTCGGCATGGCCTGAGCAGCAGCGGCGAACGAGTGACTTTCGGCCCGTTGCAGAGAGCGCGGATGCATGATGTCGTAGGCAGTCGCCTTTTCCACGGAACTGCTCATGCGCCCTGCATTCTTGTTGCTGTTGTTTTGCCCGGCGCTTGCCTGGGCGGCTGATTCCTTGACTATTCCCACCGGCAAACTGCCGGCGGGAGTCGCGCCCGAGCACTACAGCCTGGATTTCAGGATCGATCCTCGACAAGCCCGCTTCGCGGGCAGCGGCGAGATCCGCGTGCGTTTGAACGAGGGCTCGGATCGCATCTGGCTGCACGCGCAGGGCATTGACCTGCGTTCCACAACGGCAACCGATGCTGCTGGCAAGGCAATCCCGGTGCATGCCGTTTCCCATGACAAGGAAGGCGTGCTTGAGTTGCGTTTTGCATCCCGAATCCCTGCCTAGGTGATCACACTTCGCTTCAATTGGGATGCGGAGTTCAACAAGCAACTTGAAGGCTTGTACAAGGTGAAGGTCGGTGAAGACGCCTATGCGGTCACCCAGATGGAACCGGTGAGTGCACGCCATGCCTTCCCGGGCTTCGACGAGCCGCGCTTCAAGACGCCTTATGACATCAGTCTCACTGTTCCTGTGGAAGATGTCGCGTTGGCGAACACGCGGGTGGTGAAGGAAACGCCATCGAAGGATGGAAAATGGAAGACGCTCCAGTTCGCGACAACCCTACCGCTGCCGACCTACCTGATCGCGATGGCGGTGGGTCCGTGGGAGGTCGTCGAGGCTCCGGCCATTCCACCCAATGCAGTGCGCAGCACGCCATTGCCCTTGCGCGGCATCGCACCGCGCGGTGGCGGCAAGAAGTTGGCTTGGGCACTGCAGACGGCGCCGGAGCAGGTGCGTTTCTTCGAGGAGTACACGCAGCAAGCCTATCCCTTCGACAAACTCGATCTGCTCGGCGCGCCGGATTTCTCCGCAGGCGCGATGGAGAATGCCGGGCTCATCATCTACCGCGATGCCTATCTGCTCGCCGATGCCGATTCACCAGCCGACAAGTTCCGCGGTGTCTACAACATCAATGCCCACGAGATTGCACACCAGTGGTACGGCGACCTGGTCACCGTGCCGTGGTGGGATGACATCTGGCTCAATGAAGCCTATGCCACCTGGGCGCAGGCCAAGGCCAGCCTGGCCATGAAGCCCGAATACCATACCGACCTCAGCGCACTCGAAGGTCGAGTCTGGGCGATGAAATCCGACAGTCTGCTGAGTACGCGCAAGGTGCGCCAGCCCATCAACGGCGAGGGAGACATCCAGACCGCCTTTGATGGAATCACCTATCAGAAAGGTGCGGCAGTTCTCGCCATGTTCGAGCGCTGGGTGGGCGAGGAACGCTTCCGCGCCGGCATGCGCGACTATCTCGCCAAGCGCAAGTTTGGCAGCGGCAGTTCGGATGACCTGATAGCCACCTTGAGTGCCGCAAGCGGCAAGGGTGAACACTTCGCCAAGGCCATGCGCAGCTTTCTCGATCAGCCGGGCGTGCCACTTGTGCAGACTACGCTGAGTTGCCGGAGCGGAAAGGCAAGGCTTGATCTCCACCAGCAACGCTATCTGCCTTATGGCGTGATGGCGGGTGAATCCTCGACCTGGGACGTGCCGGTTTGCGTGCGTTTTGGCCGAGGCAAAACCATGGACAGCCAGTGCTTCCTGCTCGACAAGGCCGAGGCAAGTTTCGACGTTGAAGGATCGTGTCCGGATTGGTACCTGCCCAACGCCGATGCACGCGGCTACTACCGTTTCGAGATGGACAAGCCCGATTTGGCCCGCCTTGCTGCGGCAGTTTCCAGCCTGGCTCCTGTCGAACAGATGACCTATGCCGACGCGCTGAGCTCCGCTTTCCATCGCGGTACCTTGCCACCGGGTACCTTGCTCGAAGCGGTGCCGCTGCTTGCCGGCTCCGAGCTGCCGCAAGTTGCCACGGCCTTGCTGGGCGATCTCGAGTGGATTCGCGAGAACCTGACCGATGCCGGCGTGCGTGGCCAACTGGACGCTTGGATCGCGCAGATTTACATGCTGCGTCTTGAGCAACTGGGCTGGCGCAGGCAGAAGGGTGAGGCGGAATCCGTGACCAACTTGCGCACGCGACTTGCCGAGTTGTTGGCCATGACGATGCGCTGGGCACCGGCACGCGCTCCCCTGGCAACTCAAGGTCGCCAAGCACTTGGCCTCGGCAAGGAAAAGGGCGTGGACCTCTCACGCGCCGACCCGGACCTGCTCGACCTCGCGCTCAAGATCGCCGTGCAGGAGGGTGGGGAAACCGCTTACGCCGCTGCGCTCACGGCATTTGAGGCGGAGCGCGATACCGCCCGTCGCTACGCGTTGCTGGGCGCTTTGGGTTCCACCCGCGACACGGTACTGGCAGCACGGGCACGGGATTATGGCCTTGGAAAAGCCGTGCAGATTGGCGAGATGCGCTATCTCTACTCGTCACAGATGGACGAGCCGGAGAATCGCGAAGCCAGCTGGAACTGGCTGAGCAGAAACTTCGATGCGTATCGCCAGCGCTTGTCACCTTTTGCGCAATCCGGCTTGCCCAGGTCGTTTTCAACCGGAGCATGCAGCAATGAGGATGCCGAACGTGTCTCCGCGTTCATCGCGCCGCGAGTGGATTCGTTGATTGGTGGTGATCGAGGACTTGCGCAGACACTCGAGTCGATTCGCCAGTGCGCGGCGCTGCGCAAGCACATCGATCATTCGGCGTTTGGCGAATGGGTAGCTGCACGCGGGTCGAATTGAGTGGCAGCTCAGCACGGGACAATGTTGTAGAGCCGAGCTTGCTCGGCTGTCGTGGCAGACGCCGCGACAACGCCATTTGCGATTGGCATGGCCCGTGGTTTGCCGGTATGGTGAATTGTTGCCGGTTTGCGCTCGACAGGCGCTCCCGGTTTTGCGCATCCAAGCTGCGGAGGGTCTGCTCATGTCGGGTTGCCGTAACTCAATCGTGCTGCTGATCTGCCTGGCGTTGTCGGGCATCTCATTGCAATCAATGGCCGAGGTGCCAAGGAATGAAGACGGATCTGCTGCACAGGTCTCGGACACCCGCTTCTACAGCGAAATGCACTGGCGTGCGATCGGGCCGACCCGCGGCGGTCGTGCGCGTGCGCTGGATGGCGTGCCCAGCAAGCCCAACGTGTTCTATGTCGGTTACGACAATGGCGGTGTATGGCGATCCACCGACTACGGTGCAAACTGGGTGCCCTTGTTCGACGACCAGCCCACCGGTTCGATCGGTGCGATCGCGGTGGCCGAGTCCAATCCCGACATCATCTACGTCGGCAGCGGCGCGGGCATCATCCGTCCCGATCTCGCGGTGGGTGACGGCATGTACAAGTCCAATGATGCCGGCGCGAACTGGACTCATCTGGGCCTTCGCGACAGCCAGATGATCGCGCGCATCGCGGTGGATGCGCAGAATCCGGATCGCTTGTTCGTGGCGGTGCTCGGGCACCCTTACGGGCCGAATGCCGAGCGCGGCATCTTTCGTTCCCTCGATGGCGGGAAAACTTTCGAGAAGGTGCTGTACCGCGATGAATACACCAGCGGCAACGACGTGCGCATCGATCCGCATAATCCGGATGTGGTCTATGCGGCACTCTGGCAACAACAGGAAGCCTTCATCGAGGGCGAGGACTTCGGCGGAACCGGTGGCGGCATTTTCAAGTCGGTGGATGGTGGTGATACCTGGAAGAAGCTGGCCGAAGGACTTCCGGCGGGCGTGATCGAAGCCAACCTGACTCTCTCACTGAGTGCGCCCGGCACGCTGTATGCCATGGTGGCCGGCACCAAAGGCGCAAAGCCAACGAAAGAGGAAGGCACCAGCGGGACGGTAGGATTCTACAAATCCACCGATTCAGGCGAGCACTGGTTTCTGGCCGCCTTCGGACCGGATGGAAACGCGGACGGCGCAGTCGCGGACACGCGCCCGCTGATCCGCATCGGCGGTGGCGACCTGCCGACCATCGCGGTGGATCCCAAGGATGCCAACGTGGTCTACAGCGGCTCAACCGTGTTCTGGCGCACGCAAGATGGGGGCGTCACCTGGAATGCGGTGCGTGGTGCACCGGGTGGGGATGACTACCAGAACATCTGGATCAATCCGAACGACCCCAACATCCTGCTGGTGGTGGCGGACCAGGGTGCGATCGTGTCCGGCAATCGGGGGGCATCGTGGAGCAACTGGTACAACCAGCTGACCGCGGCCATGTACCACGTGAGCACCGACAACGCGTTTCCGTATCGCGTGTGCGGCGGCCAGCAGGATTCCGGCTCTGCCTGCGTGGACAGCCGCTCGATGGACGGCAAGATCACTTTCCACGACTGGCATCCGGTCAACATCCAGGAGTACGGCATGGCCGCCAGCGATCCGGATGATCCGGACCTGGTCTACGGCAGCATGCGCAGGGATGTCACGCTGTACAACCGACGCACGCGCCAGACCACCCTGGTCGGGCCGGGCAGGGAGCAGCGCGGCAGCGACTACGGACGCAATGTGCGCACCATGCCCCTGCTGTGGTCGAGAACCGGACCAAAGACCCTGTACTACGCATCCAACGTGGTGTGGAAGTCGACCGATGCTGCCCACAGCTGGACGCGCATCAGTCCGGACCTGGCGCGCCAGACTTGGGTCGTACCGACCACCGCCGGAAAGTACTCGCGTGGCGTGAAGCCCGCCGCCAAAGGCAGCATCACCGCGCTCTCGGCATCGCCTCTCGACGCCGGCGTGCTGTGGGCAGGCACCGACGACGGCTACATCCAGGTCACCACCGACGGTGGTGCGCACTGGCGCAACGTGACGCCTCCGGCAATCAAACCGTGGACGCGCATCTTCAACATCGAAGCCGGTCATTTCGACACCGGCACGGCCTATGCTGCGGCCAATACCTTGCGCATCGACGACATGAATCCACACCTTTGGCGCACGCGTGATGGCGGCAAGAGCTGGCAGGAGATCAACACGGGCATCGCAGCGGGTGCGGTGACCAACTCGATCCGCGAAGATCCGCGCAAGCCGGGCCTGCTGTATGCCGCCACCGATACGCAGGTTTGGGTTTCGTTCAACGATGGCGATGACTGGTCATCCCTGCGCCTGGACATGCCCGCCATTTCCGTGCGCGACCTGGAACTGAAGGATGACGCGGACTGCCAGTGTTCGGACCTGGTGGCGGGCACGCATGGTCGAGGCTTCTGGATTCTCGACAACGTGACGCCCCTGCGCCAGATTGCCGAAGCACGCAGCGCCGAGGCCGCATACCTGTTCAAGCCGCAAACCGCGCTGCGCGTGCGACTGGCCACCAACGATCCCACGCCCTGGGCTCCGGAACTCGCAGGCGGTGAAAATCCGCCCAATGGCGCCATCATCGACTACTACCTTGCCGACGATGCCGAGGGCCCACTGAGCATCGACATCCTGGATGCCAAAGGCGAATTGGTACGCAGCTACAGCAGCGGGTTGATGCGCGAAGTAGACCCGGCGCGTGATCCCTCCGGTTACAGCAAGGTGTGCAACGCAAAACCGGATGCGGCCGACTGTGCGGTGCCCCTGTATTGGCCGGCACCGATTCGTGCCATGCCGACCCAGGCCGGCATGCATCGCGTGGTATGGAACCTGCGCCATCAACCGCTGGCCGCAGAGCGCAGCAGTGTCGATGCAACCGGTGCGGTGCCGGGACGCAGTTCGGTACCGCCCAGCTCACCGTGGGCAGCCCCAGGTGAATACTCTGTGCGCCTCAGTGTTGATGGCAAGAGTTACACGCAGTCCTTGAGCTTGCGTCTGGATCCGCGCGTGAGCACGTCGGCCGGGGATCTCGCATCGAACGCACGCCTGTCGATGGAAATGTACACGCTGGCCCGCGAAACCCGCATTGCCTACGGGCAGGCGCGCGATCTCGCTGCCGCAGTCGACAAGGCAGCAAAGGATGCGGGACTCTCCAGGCAGGACTTTGCGTCCAGTCTCGATGGCGTGGCACCGCAGGAAACAAGGCGGGAAGAATGGGCGCCACCACCACGCGAGATTCCCGCAACACTGAACGGCGTCAGTGACGCCGCGCTGGATGCCTGCATGGCGATGCAGGCCGCGGAAACCACGCCGACTGCCGTGCAAATTGCCGCCAGTGATCGCGCACGCTCGCGGGCGAGGGTGGTGATGGCGCGTTGGGAAGCGTTGAAATCGAAAGGTCTTGTGGCATTCAACGCCCGGTTGCAACGCAAGGGTGCAGCGGCAGTGCCACTGCCGTTGCCGCGTGCACCCGCCGCACTGCCCAGCGATGCCAATGGCAACGAGATGGAGGAGTAGCACCCGTATTTGCTGTCTGCCGCCGAGCGGATCACGAACCGGCTCGGCGCAGGCCGCGACTCAGGTGATGGTTGCCGTGACGCGCCTGTCCACGGTCGGCACGCCATTCGACCGCATCAGTTTCCGCTGCCGGTGGCGACGGCCATGCACTCGATTTCCACATTCGCACCGAGTGCGAGGCCATTGGCGCCGAATGCGCTTCGTGCCGGGAAGCGATCGACGAAGAAGGTCTTGTAGATTTCGTTGAACTCGGCCCATTTCGCCATGTCGGCCAGCATCACCGTGCACTTGACCAGGTCACGCATGCTGTAGCCGTGGGACTCCAGCGTGGTCTTGATGTTGTTCATGGCTTGGCGTGACTCGGGTCCCAGACCACCCGCCGCCAGTTTGAGCGTGCCCGGCACGATGCCGATCTGTCCCGAAAGATAAAGCGTATCGCCGACCCTGACGGCTTCGGAAAACGGAAGTGACTTCGGAATCACCTTGCCGGAATTGAGGAACTCGACGTCAGTTGGCTTCTGCGCCTGGACACAAGCGCACATGGCCAAGCCAAGCAGGAAAACGGTCAGTCGGACTCTCATGGCGCGTGTCTCCCCGAAAGGACGCTGTCGAGAATATAGCCTTTCGCGAGGCGGCTTCGAAACTTCCGGCATCAGCGAGTCGATGTTTGCTTGCGTTCGCAGTGGCCGGAGACGTTCACATTCCGTTGATGGTGCACAGCGCGCTGGGCCGCCGCAGCGAACGGCCTGCGACCAGAGCTCAGTGATGAATGGCGTTGCCTTGACCCACGCGATCAAGCAGCAGTCACGACGATCACGGGCGATCCGCAACGGGCTGCCCGCTGGATTCATGCGTGAGGGAGAGCAAGGTGCGAACGGCCTGCTGAAACTCGTGGGGCTTGTCCAGAAACGTATAGTGTTGGGCGCCCGGAATCTCGATGAAGCGCTTCTCCGGCGCAATCAAGGCATCGAAGTACTGCCGCGTGAGGAGTCCCGGCGTGATCCAGTCATTGCTGCCAACGATGGCAATGTAGGGAATTTCCAGTTGCGGCACGTCACGCGCGGCGTTGAATTCAAGTACACCGGGCAGGATGTTGTTCCACTGACTCCACCACTGCGGATCGGCAATCCATTTGCAGGGGCCGCGATAGATGAGGTCGCAGGACTCGGCAAGCGTGTGGTTGGGTGAACCGAGGTAGGTGAACCAGCGCGCCTTGGCCGTGTGTTGCAGCAGGATGTTGTTGAGACCGTAATGCTCCAGCCATTCACGCTGCCGTTTGACCGAAGCGAAATCGATCATGGGTCGACCTTCCGCCGTCGTGGACAGGTCGGGCGCGATGCCGGCGAGGTCGGCCAAGGCCGCATAGTCTTGCTCCTTTCGGGCAAGTGCCAGCAGGTGTTCATGGGTGATCCGGTTGCCCGCACGCCAATCGACGGCTTGTCCAACCGTGGCAACGCCCAGCACTTTTTGCGGTTGGGCCTGGGCGAGCTTGAGCGCAAGGATGGAGCCGAAGGAATGGCCGACCAGGTACAGTGCCTTGCGGTCGAACCGGGTCAACAGGTGATCGACGACCCGACCGGTGTCTTCGACCATCTGCTCAAGCGTTGGTCCAGTGGTGTACTTCGTGGATTTTCCAAAGCCACCGTTCTCGATGTGCACGACGATGAAATCGTGCTCCAGCTCATCGCTGAACTCGCCGGCCAGCGGAACGAAGCTCTCGCCGGGTCCACCGGGCAGAAACAACAACAGGGGCCTGCTGCGATCGTAACCGCGCACGAACAGGTATTGGGTGGTGCCGCGGATACTGAGCGCCAGCGTATCGACCACGCCCGCTTCGCCCACAGCGCGGTAGGCGCAAGCACGCCATGTCTTGATTGTCGCCAGACCGAAAGCGGCTGTCATACCCAGAGCGAGGGCGACCAACAGCGCAAATTTGAACGGCTTGCACAGTCTCAATGGCCAGTTGCCTCGTGATTGCTCAAAACACGGCTCAAGATTTGGGCTGCCGCGAGGTTGGATCGCTCTTGACTGCCGCAAGGCACGATGTGAACCCAACGGATCTCGTGCAACCCGACAGGTGACGGCTGGGTACACGGGAAAAGTGGCGACCCCGGCCCGATTCGAACGGGCGACCTTCCCCTTAGGAGGGGTGAAAACAAGGGTTTGCTACCCTTTACTTTCTTGAGCAAACTATTACCTAACCCTTTGTCAGATAAGGGTTTTATGGCTTACCATGGGCGCCAACGCCTTGCCAGCCATGCCGGTTACTACGCTACGTTTTGCCGGGCTTTGGTTACTAGGCGGTTACTAGGTTTTCGACTAGGGAGCGCCGCATATGAAAGCGAAGATAAGCCAGACCCTTGTTGCCAAGGCAAAGCACGACCCCGCACGCGACATCGTGTACTGGGACCCGGACATTAAGGGCTTTGGCCTGAAAGTAGCCAAGTCCGGAGTCATGACATACGTATACAGCTACCGCGACGCCGCGCAGCAGAAGCGTCGCATTAGCATTGGCCGTTGCTCGCACTACAAGGCAGAAGAGGCTCGCAGGATCGCACGCGACTATCGGCTTGCTGTGGATGCCGGTTGCGACCCGTTGCAGGCCAAGCAAGAAGCCCGTGAAGCGCAATCACTTGGGGAAATGCTTGACGATTACATGGCATCGGCACGATTCAAGGAGCGAGCTAGGTCAACGCAGGGCAATGATTCCACCTGCATCAACGCGCACTTGAAACCGACTATCGGAAAGGTTCTGCTCAAGGAACTCCGTCCAGAGCATGTGCGCAAAGCCATTGCCGCGATCCGCGACGGTAAGACCGCTAGGGACGTGATCTTGGGGCCTCGCAGGCGATCCATTGTCAAGGGTGGCGAAGGCATCGCGCGAAAGACGGCTCGAGTGCTGCGTGCCGCGCTGAACTGGGCAATCGGGGAAGGAAAGCTCTCCGAGAACCCCGCGCGGCTCGTGAAGATCGGCACGGACGGAATAAGAGACACGATCATATCGGCCGATGAGTACAAGCTAATCTTCGCTGCGCTCGTCGAGATGCAGGAGCAGCGAAAACTGCCCGACTACATAGCAGATGCAATACGCGTCATCGCGCTAACGGGAGCAAGAAGAGGCGAGATTGCGAAGCTGAAATGGTCGAACGTGCAGGACGGCAAACTGGTGCTGCAGGAACACAAGACGAAGAGCACGACGGGGAAGGCTCGAACTGTTCAGCTTCCGTCCGCAGCGCAGGCGATCATCGCAAGACAAATCAAGTCGGATGAGCACGATTTTGTCTTCGCTCCGAGTGGCAAGGTGTCCGACATGAGTCACTATTGGAGCGACGTGCGTGCACATGCTGATGTCAATCCGAAGATCACGCTGCATACCATGCGCCACAGTCTCGCGAGTGGTATGGCAATGCAGGGATTCTCCGCCGCCGAGATCATGAACACCCTCGGGCACAGTCAGCTAGGCACTTCGCAGAAGTACATTCATTGGGCAGAGCAGGAGCAAGCGAAGCTCGCGGACCGTGCATCGGCATCAATTGCCGCAGCGATGGAGGGCAAGCCGACGGCCAAACTTGCCAAGCTGAGGGCAGTGAAATGACGAAGGCAAAACGACCCTTCAATCGAAATGAGGCCCGCGAAAAGATCCGAGCCTTTGTTCTTTTGGTTCGGCATGGAATTGAGTCGAAGAATCGCCGCATGAGAAAAGCCGATTCAGCGTCGCCATTAGACATGCGAAAGGCAATTGTGGACGTGCATTTTGCGATCGGAAAAGGAATTCCGGATTCGATACTTTCGTATGTTGCGGAACATCTTGCGGCAATGCCGGAGGAAATTCTCTTGCGGGGCAATGAGAAGAACTCAGGCCGAAAGGCGGAGCAGGAGGGGGTTCCACTAGACGTGCTTGCGATTCAATGTTCAATAATGCAACAGCATCTCGATTTGGAGTACATGGAGATCGAACAACGGGCAACAAATGCCAATAAAGCGCGTCTAAGCGAATCTCGCATAAAAAGGTGCTTGGCCAGAGCAAGAAAGCTGAAGGCAGGAACACTAGCAGACGAAAAGTCAGACTTGGTTATGGACCCTGACACGTATAGGTCATTCGAGATTGTTGCGATGAAGGACCTGATAGAAACATGGAACTTCGACTCTACCGAGAGAAACCAGCTTCGGATTGCGCTCAAGGAACTCGTAGGTATTGGCGACAAGGAGGACGATGTTTGGACCGAGAGCAATAGACACCCCGGCACTTGAATTGAATGAAGGCAACTTTTGCTGCTTATGCGGGCAACTAAAAGCGCGCCGCAAAAAAGCGGGCAAACGTCTATGGCCGCCTACCCGCAAAACCCGCCAAACCCATGGGCTGCCCTACAAGGGCCAGCAATGCGCCGGGGCCACTACCCTAGCGGGCCACTGCCGCGCGGCCACCACGCGGGCACCCGCTAAGCCTGCGCCGCCCATGCGCCGCCCCGCCTAGCCAAAGGCCCGCTCCAGCCGCTGCTGCTTTTCTCGCAGCTTCTGCACGTCCGTCCACTTGGCGCCAAGCCCCTTTTCTACCTGTTCCATGACAAGCCCGATGGAGACCATGTCAACGCGCCTCAGCGCGTCCTCGAGATGCTTGAGCCGCGCAGACTGCGCGGGTTCGCGGCGCATGTTGGCTTTCAGTGTGAGCACCTTCTGCGCCTCCGGATCGAGGCCAGAAAGGTAGGCCGGTCCTCCGAGAATCGCGCGCAGAGTCTTGACGTCGTTTCCTTCAATGGCCGCGTTGATCATCTTCCACCGTTCGTCTGTGGACAGAGACTTCGCGTGGGCGCGGATTTCCGCGTTGATGCGTGCGCCGTCATCGACCAAGGGCTGGTTGAGCACTTTGCGGATCGCTTCGGCGCCTGTTTCCAGCGTCTTGCGCGCGGCATCCAAATTGGTTGTAACCGTCTTGGACGTCTTGTCAGCAAAGTCCGCGGTCTTCAGGGTCGCCGCCTCTTTGGTGAGCAGTGGACTGCTCCGTGCCGTCTCGCGCGCCTCGTGCAGTTTGATGAGCGCGTTGTACGCAGCATCGAAACGAGAGGCCGCTTGTTTGACGAGTGGGTCTTCCGATTCGCCGAAGACGAGTGGATGGAGTGAAGGTGCTACGCGGGTGTCAATGTCAGTCATTTCATTCTCCTCAGTAGTGGCCTACAACTCGTCCCGAGCGAGCGCCGCCCATGGATCGAGTCAGTCGATAGCGGGCAGCGTCCGCCGCGTGGTCGGGTGCACGGGTGTCCAGGTCGTCTGGACGTTTCGGATCACGGGGCAGCGTCGGCACCGTGTTCCAGAAATACTCGCAACGGCGCGAGATATAGAGGCCGGGTTTATCCGGCTTGCCGGCATCCGCCAGCAGGATTTTCATTCGCTCCCATGCGTGGAGGCGGGAACCCTTGCGCGCCGAGTAGAAGAACACGCCGTTCATTCGGAACTCGTGGGCAATGCTTCCGGCTACGCTGCCGCCGAACGAGAAAATTGCATCGTCTGCTACGCCGCGCGGCTTGCACCGATACTGACGCGCCATGGTGATGATGTTCTGCGCGATCTGCGGGACGGTCCAACGCAAACCCTCGTTGTATTGACCGGGCACATTGGTCGCCAATTCATCCAGCAGCAGGATTGAGCCGCGCGGATAGAGGCGTCCGTCCGGGCCATGGAAGCCTCGACTCTCAGCCGTGACGTAGCAGACGGCAGGCGCAGACGAGCCGTGGTCATACGAAAGCGAAAGATCGAAATTTCGCTGCACATAGTCGCGGCTGGGCTCCCATGCTTCGAACAGGTTGCGATCTTCATCCAGCGCACCTTCAAAGAAGGCGCCACGCGCGACATTGAAGTCACCTGTCAACCACGCTTGGAGCAGCGCGGGGTCATGGGCGCAGGCTGCGCGCAACTGCGCCTCGTAGGCATCGCGGTCAATGAATGGGTTGTCCCGATATGAACTCGGCGCATAGACCGTTTCGCGCTTGCTATTGGCTTCGACAAAGGGTGCCCAAGGCGGAGCCTTCTTGTTGAGATACCGTTTGACCAGCCACGTATGGCCCGGCCCGCCGGGGTTGGCAGCTAGCACCACGCGCAAGGGTATGCCAGCAATGCCGCGCAGGTTTGACCGCACGAGATCAATCAGCCGTGGATCGGGATACTCGCCCGCTTCATCCACGAGCAGGATCGTGAAACTGCGGCCCTGATACTTGGAATAGTCAGCCCAGGTATCCAACTGGCCAAGTTCAAACGTCGCGCCATTTGGGAAGCGCCAGACGTGCGCGCTCGCGTTGTAGACGGCACCGTCAACCAGTGCGCCAAATACCTCTCGCAGGATCAGTTCAAAGTCGCTGAGTGCCCCGTATGTCTTACGGAGGTAGAGCACGCGAGCGCGTTGCTTGTAGACCTCGATGTGACGGAGAGCGAGCCACGCCAGCGTCCAGCTCTTTGCGCCGCCACGCCCACCGCCGAGAAAGATGTCATAGTTCTCGGGGAGCGTGAGCACACGCTTTTGAAACTCGGATAGCTGCAATTCACTCATCGGAAGAGATCTCTTTCCGAGTGGGCGTCACATCGATGACGCGCGCGTACTGCTCAGGCGTCAGCGCAGCGGGCAACTGGATTTCCACTTTCACGCGGCTTTCGCTTTCGCGAATGATTGGCGTGCTGTCGCGGTAGCCGTGGCGGCTCTTGAGCGCAAAAATTATCGCGACAATCTCGCCGCGCATTGCGGCCTCGTGCAGCTTGCCGACAAGTTGGTCGTGTTCTATGGCGGTCCCGACCTCTAGCGCCTCGCGGGCTCGGTCGTCGAAAGCACGGATTCGCCTGAACACCTCCGTCGAGACGCCAAGTGCTCTAGCAATCGTCGTGACGGAAACTCCGCGCGAAGCAAGTTGCTCGATCAGTTCATATCCGGCGCGGGTTAGCTCTGTTGCGGGGCCTTCCTTCCGGTAGCTGGGACGGGCTCGCGTGAACGGTCCGGTGAGTGTCTGTAGGGGTTTGCGCGTTATGTGTGCCATGCCGCAAAGCCTGGCACCGGATGCGGTGTGTGGCGGGTCACAAAGAAAAATGATTGCGGCCCGGATTTACCGGATGCGTGCCGCACGCTAGCACCACCACTACTCAAAAGGTGCCGCGATGAAGGATCTTGAATCTGCGAAGAAGTATCTGACGCGAGAAGAGGCAGCCGAGTTTATTGGCCTGCATGGCCTCCCTTGCTCGCCGAGGACACTGGCGAAACTGGCCTGTCTAGGAGGAGGCCCGCGATATCGCCGATACGGGCGCAATGCCATCTACACCGAAGCCGACCTTGAGCAGTGGATGGAGCAAAAGCTTGACTCCGGGCAGCCAAGCAATGGGACGCGTCTGGACAAAAAAATGGCCCGCTGAAGGCAGGCCAGAAGAGGGGCATTTCGTATGTACAAGTATACCTATGACGCAAATGAAGAGCAATTGACGCCTGCGCAGCGCAGACGGTTTCAGTTCGTGAGAGAAATGACGTTCGGTTTCCATGACGTCAACATCGAGCACGGCGGTAAGTTGTACCGCTTCACAACGCCGAGCGAAGGTGCGTTCTACTTCGCAACGCATCTGGATGCAGGGCTCTCGCTCTTTGACTTAGGCGAAACTCCGTGGTTCGTTGTGGAAGTGATAACTCGGCATGAGGCGCAACTGATTTCGAGAGCGCTGACCAAACTCGGATTTTGGTTCCCGATTCGCCTTGCAACGAAGTACGGCTTCGCTCTGATTTTCCGCTTCAATTTCAACTATGGACCGGCTCAGTTTTGTGGCATGTGCGAACGTGCGCTTGAGGGACTGGCCGAACGTTTTGGGTCGGTGCGATTTGGTGTGCACGGATCGGACTGCTTCCTGGTCGTTCGAGACGTGCTGTTGATTCCGGAGATCATAGACGTCAACGACCACGACCTGCTCAGTCGGGTTGCGAATCCTTCGCAGCTTTGGGAGGGCGCATGACAGCGCACTTCAAACCTTATAAGGACTTGCCCAATCCGCTTCCATCCGTGCCAAAGCTCCCTCCAGACCTGATCCCGGCATCATTGCGCCCTTGGGTTGTCGATATCGCCGAACGTATGGGCTGCCCCGTGGACTTCCCGGGTGCCGCGGCAATGGTCTGCCTGAGTTCAGTCGTTGGGCGACAGCTAGCGATTCGGCCCATGCAAAACGACGACTGGACCGTCGTTCCAAATCTATGGGGTGCGGTCGTAGGTAGGCCGGGCATGTTGAAGTCGCCCGCGCTAGCTGAGGTCAAGCGTCCGCTCCGAGAGTTGGAGCAGCGTGCGCGCCGGGAGCATGAACAGGCACTACTGCTCCACAAGGCGGGCGGCAAAGTGCGGGCCGCTGCAAGCAAGGCAGCAGAAAAGGTAATAGAGGCAGAGGTCAAGAACCGCAACTTCAAGGAGGCCGAGCGACTCGCGACTGAGGCCGTTCAGCAGGAGGAAGTTCCCGCGCCAGAGCGCCGACGCTACGTGACCAACGACACGACCGTCGAAAAGCTCGGCGAGCTTCTTTCCGTCAATCCTCGCGGTTTGCTGGTTTTCCGTGATGAGTTGACCGGATGGCTTCTCAGCCTCGACAAGCAGGGGCAAGAGGGGGCGCGGTCATTCTTCCTCGAAGCGTGGAACGGCAACGGTGACTTCACGTCCGACCGAATTGGACGCGGCACGATCGACATTGATGCAACGTGCGTCAGCGTGCTTGGTGGCATTCAACCTGGCCCACTGTCGATGTACCTTCGCCATGCGCTAGACGGCGGCACGGGTGATGATGGCTTACTCCAACGGTTGCAATTGGCTGTATGGCCCGACGCGCCGGATGATTGGGACGAGTGCGACCGGCCGCCGGATCGAGAGGCGAGGGAAGCAGCGTTTCAGACGTTCTTTCGGCTAGACAGGATTGATCCAGTTGCGGTAGGGGCAACCATTCTGGAAGGCGGAATCCCATACGTGCGCTTTGACGCAGACGCACAGGAGCTATTTCGTGAATGGCGGGGTGATCTTGAGTACACGTTGCGCAGGTTTGACGGCCATCCAGCAATTGAGGCCGTCACCGCAAAGCAGCGATCTCTTGTGCCGAGCATAGCGTTGCTGATCCATCTCGCCGACAACCCGCAAGGCGGACCCGTCTCGTGCGACGCATTGCGAATGGCGATCGACTGGGCAGAGTACCTTGCCGCACATTCGAAGCGAATATTTGCTCCGGCGCTGTTCGGTCCCTTGACGGCCGCGCGCGAGCTGGCACGGCATATTCGCAAGGGCAAGCTCCCTGACGTCTTCCAGGCCAAGTTCATCTACGACAAGGGATGGGCCGGGCTGACCGACTCCGTCGAAGTCGGCAAGGCGCTGGACGTTCTGGAAAACTACGGCTGGGTCTGCAGCGTGGAGCAGAGGACGAAGGGCAGGCCGAGGACGGACTGGCATTTGCATCCGGAGTTGCGACCAGTGCTGCCCGCTCTACGGAGGTGATTCGCCGTGGTCATATTGGTCCAGCTCGGCGATTTCTGGGTAGCATGTTTCCGAACTACGCCTCTGGTATACAAGCTTCCGAATTCGGGTTGCGAATTGATCACTGATCATTCTTCCTGCCGATCGAAATGCGAAAGCCGCAACATGTCTGTTGTTTTTGAACAAATTCCCGATCAACTCGTCGGCACCCACCAGCTTGACGAGTCCAGCCAGTTCGTCAATCCAAGAACACTCAAACACAAGCACGGCTCCACGTTTCCCAGTGCATGCGTCCGCGGCCTTGGTGAGCTTCCCGCGTAGATGTTCTCGCATCTCGTCCTCATTCATCTGAGGCCCGACAATGCGCACTATCAGATCGTTGGAAACCCTTCCGCCCGCAACCAAATGCCCAAACCTGAAGTTTATTGCTGAACTCGAGATTGGCGATTGCGGGATCTGCATTGCCTGCTCACCTGGGATGCTTCGATTAGAGCGCGGTGTGAGATTTGAACGAATGGTGAGTCCACATGCGAGCGTGCCGTTGCTAGTATCTGACCGAAGAAAAGCTCTCAATTCCTTACCAAATTCTTCGAGCAATGGAGTGCCTGCAAGATCGACCAATCCTGGTCGAACCTCCACAACAAGTTCCCCCTCAAGTTTCAATTCGACAGCGGCGTGCGCAACGAGATCAGCAACGGCTCGTGCAGAATCCGACTTGAGTTTAGCGAAGAAGTCTGACGAGAGACGCTTGCATTCGACTTCCCATTCTAGCTCTCCAGAACGAGCCATGAACTCAGGCCTTTCTTTGAACCACTCTATTGAAGCGCGATAGCGCGTCATATAAAAGTGGGCGATTTCCCACTCCACGATGAGTGGGAAAAATTGGCCGTCAATGCTCAAGAGGCGAGCGACGTGATCCTTCTTTCTAGATTCATTAAGCGTCGGCGCTATCCATCTACATAGATTAGCGACATAGAGCAGGTAGGAAATGTGTAGCCCCTTCATTGACCGCAATTTTAAGGGTCGATTCCCTCCCATAGTCAGCTTCTCGAATTCTACAAGCGCATCAACAATCGGCTGATCCTCTAGCAGCCAGTATGCTTGTGTTCGAGACCCAAGGGTCTGCCTTTGGAGAAACTTCATTGTCGCGGTTTTGACTCGCTCTGCTCCCAAGAACGCCCTAAGTTTTCGAATCAGTGCTTCCGCCTGCGCCGGATCAGGCGGAATATCATGGAGGTCCGCCGTTTTCCGTTTCAGCATAAATATGGCCTGTCCCGCTTGTTCTTTGCGGTAGGAGTTGGCGGACCGAGGATGGATTGGGAACTCCAGGCACGAGCTGCCATTTTGAAAGCACGATCATGTAGGTTCAGGTGAGTCGGGCGGCTGGCTATTTGTCGCCAGATTTTCCAATCCATCCTGATACTGTTCCTCGTACTGCCTTGAGTAAACTAGATCCTCCGCCTCTACGCGATCGTAATAGTAAAAATCATATCCAGTTCCTTTGGACGCACGTTCCGTTGCAGTACTTGGTTGCTCTTTTCGACACACCATGTTGTATAGAAAAATATGGAATCCGGTAGTGATCTCTTGCGCGGTTACCGTCCACCTCGGCCCGATGACGTAGTCTATTTTCCCACACGACAAGAACAGCTGCATTGCGACTGCGCGAAGCCCGCCACGGCAACAGCCAAGCATCAGAATCGAACCAAAATTCAAGCAATCCGAGACGCAAAGCGAGGCGGCGAAATCTGACCAAGAGAAAGCCGTGCTGGAATCAGCTTCGCCGAATCCAAACAAATCCGCGTGCGCGCCAAGGTACAGAAAATCAAACCGGCTCATAGTGGCCATATCGGCGACGAACTTATCAAGATTTTCAAGGTTCACGGTGACATGCTCGATCCCGAACATATCGCAGATCGAGGTAATATTTACGATCTCGTCAGCGCAAACGTCCTTGCTCGCGCGCATTAGCAGCATTCTTTTCGGCATTGTATTACCTGCTCAGTCTGGATGCTGATGATAGGCAGCTCGCACTTCAGGGACTTGCTCTACTAGAAACGCAAGGACAGTCAACGAATGCCTCATCAGGGAATCATTTCGAACGGATGAGTACGGCCCATACTTGCCGCCGTGGAATAAATTGTTTCGTACGCGCTTGATGCTTTCGATGCTTCGCCTGACCGCACTTCCCTTTGGAAGCGGTACAGCGCGCCATCTGTCTTCACCACACACCATCTCCTTACGCGGGGCGCACTCATCGTCCGCGAGCTCTTTCAGCGAAGCCTCCAAGCCTCCGTGCGATAGGTCGAGCGTACGGTCGTCTAGTTCCTGGCAATACTTTCGCCAGTCAGGAACAACAACGCCATTCACAATTCGGCAACGACCTGACTCTTTTAGAGCGAATTCTAGACGTGCAAAGGTCGCAAAGAACCTGTATGCAAGGTGCGGATTAAAATGCTGCTCGCTATACGGATCGAACATAGAAATGATGTCCCTGAGGCTTTGGCCGTAGTGTTAAGCGTGACACATCACTGCTTCGATAGCCGGCGCTTTGGCCCCTTTTGCGGGCGGTTTGCCCTGGCAATTTTGGCTGTGCCCCGGCGCAGCAGTTTTACCTGCCCGCAAAAGCAGCCAAAGGCAGCGGCGCCTTTGCAAGGGGGAGGTGGAAGCCCGCCACGCCATGCGCAGCAAGGCTTTGCGGGCGGGTCGGCCACGGTAGTAACCCGGTAGTAACCCGAATGGCGGATTTCTGGCGGAAAGTACCCGGCACGCGGACACTTTTTGCGGCCCGGCGCGGGTGCCTGGGCGTGGTTACTAGCCGGTTACTAGCGCACGGTTTTGCGTATACGTGTGCGCTAAAAAGTGCTGTAACGCCTTGTTTTTATTGGCGACCCCGGCCCGATTCGAACGGGCGACCTTCCCCTTAGGAGGGGGACGCTCTATCCAGCTGAGCTACGGGGCCGCAGCGTTGCGTGCAGCCCCGGAATTGTCCCACATGCGCGATCAAATGCCGAAGCGCGGCACTATCAGATCAGCGTAAGCGTGCCCTTCATCAGGGACCAGTGGCCCGGGAATGAGCAAAAGAAGGTATAGCTGCCCGCGGCATCGAGCTTGCCCGGTGCAAAAGTGATCGAAGCTTTTTCACCCGCGCCGATGACCTTGGTGTGGGCGATCACGCGCGTGTCACCAGCCTTGAGGTAATCCTTGTCCAAGCCGGCAGCCATGCCGTCATTTGCAACGGCTTGCAGATCCGAGGTCTTCACCAATACCCAGTTGTGGCCCATGACATTCTTGGCCAGCTTGCCGGAATGGCTCAGGTTGACGGTGAACTCGGCGCAGGATTTCGGCACGTCGATATTCTTCAGGTTGAACTGCATGGCGTCATTGCCATCGATATCAACCGAACAGGCCGCGAAGGCCGAGGTGGAAGCAAAAAGCACGGATGCAGCAAGCAAAAGGCGACCAATCATGGCGGTTCTCCTGTGGTAAATCATGAAGCAGCCCCTCGCGTGGATTGCCACGGGAGCTGCGTATCCGTTGAAATGCGGATGGTAACGCCAATCAAAAGGTTGCCAGTGATGGTCTTTTGTCGCAGTGCGGCAAATCAATTGCCCAACTGCATGCGCAGCCCAAGATGCACTGCAATGTCGGCACTGTGCAGGGCAGGAACATCTTCGCCCAGCGTGGCAACGATTTCGCCCCGTTGTCCCAGCTTCCTGATCAATCCGAAGCTGAGCTGGTTGCCGGCGGATCCCGGCAGGGCAGGCAGGCCCCGATACAGCGTGTCGTGGGCGTCAGACTGCACAACGGCACTCCATTGCGAGCCCAGCCGATAGCGCAGCAACACGCTGGCGAAGGACACCATGGGATGGGTTTTGGCCGTGAACCGTTCGTCGTCGCCGCGAGCGAGCATACCCAGCCGTGCGCCCAACAGCCATCGCTCGCCCATCGGTTTCAAGGTGGATATGGCCAGGGACAGGTCGGCGTCACGGCTTTCCTCGATGAACAGGCCTTCGCTGACCGGAATGCTGGCGCCGAGGGAAAGCACGACGCGTCCAAACGAGTCGGTTTGCCACTGGCGATTCAGGTCCAGCTGAAGCGGGCCTACGGAAGTTTCAGGTCTGTCCAGCAGCACCGTTTGCTGGGTGCCGCGATTCAATGCCACGAACGGGGCCACGGTATCGAGTTGGCCGCGATCGCCATTGTCGAATCCAAAGATGCGGTGAAAACGTTCCACCGGCCCGTCAAGAAAACCGGCACTCGCGCGCCATTGGCTCAGGCTGATGCGCGCACTCCATTCATCGTTCCAGGCATAGGTCAGGCTGAGGCGAGATTCCCTGGATTCGAGGTCAACCAGTACACGGGTGTCATCGCGTGACTGTCCCAGCTCGGTATTGCTGATCGTGACCGAGGTATCCAGCAGCCAGGTTCCGCTGTCGGGTACGGTCGGTGCCGGCGGCAGCCCCAAGTCGAGGGCAAACGGGTTCTGGTTGCGGGTCGCAAGCCAGCCTGGGGCAAGCTCGACGGCTTCTGTGCTGAGTGTCAGGCTGAGCAGCAGGACGCCCGACATCAGCTGATGCATTTTCAAGTTCATCGCGCCATCACACGGAAATATCTGGGAAAAATCCGCTCAACTCGAAACGGCATCACATGCGGAAAACACCAAAACGACCCTGTTCGATGGGTGCGTTCATGGACGCCGAGATGGCCAGGCCAAGCACCCGACGGGTGTCGACGGGATCGATCACTCCGTCGTCCCACAGGCGCGCACTGGCGTAGTAGGGATGGCCCTGCTGCTCGTATTGTTCCCGGATCGGAGCCTTGAATGCGGCTTCTTCTTCAGCCGACCAGGACTTGCCGCTGGCCTCGATGCCATCACGCTTGACCGTGGCCAACACGCAGGCCGCCTGCTCGCCGCCCATCACGCTGATGCGCGAATTCGGCCACATCCACAGGAAGCGGGCACCGTAGGCGCGGCCGCACATGGCGTAGTTGCCGGCGCCGAAACTGCCGCCAATGACGACAGTGAACTTTGGCACGTGCGAGCAAGCAACCGCGGTAACCATCTTGGCACCGTCCTTGGCAATGCCCGCGTTCTCGTATTTGCGACCAACCATGAAGCCGGTGATGTTCTGCAGGAACACCAGCGGAATGTTGCGTTGGTTGCACAGCTCGATGAAATGCGCACCCTTGAGCGCAGACTCCGCAAACAGGATGCCGTTGTTGGCGACGATGCCCACCGGATAGCCGTGGATGTGGGCGAATCCGGTGACCAGTGTCTTGGCATAGCGCGCCTTGAACTCGCTGAATTCCGAGGCATCGACAATGCGCGCAATCAATTCGCGGATGTCGAACGGGATGCGGGTTTCGCGGGGCACGATGCCGTAGATCTCCTCGGCGGCATAGGCAGGCTCGCGAGGTTCCAGCAGCGCCAACGGCATGTGCTTGCTGCGATTCAGATTGCCGACCAGGTCACGCGCAATGCTGAGCGCATGTGCATCGTTTTCGGCGAAGTGATCGGCCACGCCGGAAATGGAGGTATGTACCTCGGCACCGCCGAGTGCTTCGGCATCGACCACTTCGCCCGTGGCGGCTTTTACCAGCGGCGGACCACCAAGAAAGATCGTGCCTTGCTCCTTGACGATGATGGTTTCATCGCTCATTGCCGGCACATAGGCACCGCCCGCAGTGCAGGAACCCATGACCACGGCGATCTGGGCAATACCCAACGCGCTCATCTGCGCCTGGTTGTAGAAGATGCGCCCGAAATGTTCGCGGTCGGGGAATACCTCGTCCTGCAGCGGCAGGAACGCGCCGCCGGAATCCACCAGGTACACGCAGGGCAGGCGGTTTTCCAGGGCGACCTGCTGTGCACGCAGATGCTTTTTCACGGTCATCGGGAAATAGGTGCCGCCTTTCACGGTGGCGTCGTTGGCGACCACCAGCACTTCCTGGCCCTTGACCCTGCCAATTCCGGTGATGAGTCCCGCGCACGGCGCAGCGTCCTCATACATGCCGTGGGCTGCCAGCGGGGAAATTTCGAGGAAGGGCGATCCGGAATCGAGCAAGGCGCGAATGCGTTCGCGGGGCAGCAGCTTGCCGCGCTCGGTGTGCCGTGCGCGCGCCTTGTCGCCTCCGCCGAGTGAAGCGCGTTGAAGTTGCTGCTTGAGGTCATCGACCAAGCCGCGCAACTGGGCGGTATTGGCCTGGAATTCGGGCGAGCGGGTATCGATCTGCGACTGGATGCGCGGCATGACGGGGAACCCTGCACGGTAAAGATTGGATGACGGCGATGCAGCGTAACCTGCCAATCACCAACCCGCAAAACGAAACCGGCCGCACAAGGCGGCCGGCGGTCTTTCGGGATGAAGCTGGAACTCAGTGCTTCTCGGCTTCCTGCTTGGCCTTGTCAGCAGCCTCTTGAGCCGCCTTGGCTGCGTCATCAGTGGCCGTGGTGGCTGCATCGGCAGCGGCCTTGGTGGCGTCGGCCACGTTGGCAGCGGCATCGGCAGCAGCACCCGTGGCAGCAGCTGCGGCGTCGGTTGCGGCATTTGCGGCGGCATCGGTAGCAGCGCCAACCGCGGCGTTGGTGGCTTCGGCAGCCTTCTGGGCGGCGGCAGCTGCTTCATCGGCAGCCTTGCGGGTGGCTTCGGCGGCATCGGCAGCGGCCTTGGCAGCTGCATCAGCGGCTTCCTGTGCCTGTTTCTGACCGTCGTTGCATGCTGCCAGCCCAAGGGCGAGTGCAGAAGCCAAGATGATACGGATGAAGTTCATGGTGTCCCCTCGAGTGGAAGCGGCGAATCAGGGGTTGCGCAGGATTGCCCGCCGCATTGGCAAAACCGCAGGTTGCAACGCTGAACATGAATCAGCGTTGCAGCCATCACAACAGCATACTGCATTTTTTTTTTGGCCGTCCAACAGGCTGCCTTGTTCAGGCAAGCTCAATGGCGATGGCGGTTGCTTCGCCGCCGCCGATGCACAGCGAGGCTACGCCCCGTTTGCCGCCGCGGGCACGCAGGGCATGGATCAGGGTCACCACCAGACGCGCGCCGGAAGCGCCGATTGGATGGCCAAGGGCACAGGCCCCGCCATTCACGTTGACTTTGGCGTGTGGAATGCCGAGGTCGCGGATCGGCGCCATGGCAACCACGGCAAAGGCTTCGTTGATTTCAAACAGATCGACGCTTTCCACGCTCCAGCCGGCTTTCGCGAGTACGCTCTGGATCGCGCCCACCGGGGCGGTGGTGAACCATTCCGGCTCCTGGGCCAGGGTGGCATGGGCAATGATGCGTGCCAGTGGCTGGATGCCTCGTTTGAAGGCCTCGTCAGCACTCATCACGACGGTTGCCGCGGCGCCATCGGAAATGCTGGATGAGCTGGCCGCGGTCACCGTGCCGTTTTCCTTGCGGAATGCCGGTTTCAGGGTCGGAATCTTGGCCACGTCGGATTTGCCCGGCTGCTCATCCGTGGCATGGGTGACTTCGCCCTTGCGCCCTGCGACGGTGACAGGGACGATTTCTTCCTTGAATGCGCCGGAGGCTATGGCCGCCTGGGCGCGTTCCACGGAAGCCACGGAAAAGGCATCTTGCTCGGCGCGGGTGAAGCCGTATTTGTCGGCGGTGGCCTCGGCGAAAATGCCCATGGCCTTGCCGTCATAGGGATTGGTGAGCCCATCCCAAGCCATGTGGTCGACGGCTTCGAATCCACCGTAACGGTTGCCGGTGCGCGAATTGGGAATCATGTGCGGGGCATTGGTCATGGATTCCATGCCGCCTGCGACCACGACGTGGGCGGAGCCGGCCTTGACCAGATCGTGGGCCAGCATGATGGCCTTCATGCCGGATCCGCACACCTTGTTGATGGTGGTGCAGCCGGCAGACTTGGGCAGTCCTGCGGCAAGAGCGGCCTGGCGCGCCGGAGCCTGGCCCAGGTTGGCCGGCAACACGCAACCCATGATCACCTCATTGACGTCGCTGGGCGCAACCGCGGCCTGCTCCAGTGCCGCCTTGATGGCTGTTGCCCCAAGCGTTGGGGTGGGGACGCCGGTGAACTGGCCGAGAAAGGAACCGATGGCGGTGCGCTTGGCGCCGACGATGACGATGTCGGACATGATGGAATCTCCGTACGAAAGTTGGGTGTGGTCGCTGCGGGTCTTGAGTCAACAGCAAGCATCCGATTATTGCACGATGCCGGGAGACCGGCGGGTTTGTCGGCTGTGGCCCACGCCGGCAGTGCGGACATTCTGTCTGCTGGTTTCTCATTGCAGCCGGGACGGCTGCGCTCCAAACGGCTGCGGCCCAATCGGCTGCGCTCCAGTGCCCTGCGCTTCAGGCGGTTTTGTGCCTGGCGCCACGATTGCCTGATGCACAAGCGACCTGCATGATCGGCGGATGCCCCGAATCCCGGCCTCGCCACCGCGCATCAGCATCCAGCAAGCCCGCAACCTGCACTTGCATGCGCAGGGTTTGCTCACGGCGCCTGCGGCCATGCCAGAGCCCGCGGATCTGCTGGCCTGCATCGAGCGCATGGGCGTCTTGCAAATTGACACCATCCATGTGGTCGCGCGCAGTCCCTACCTGGTGCTGTTTTCGCGCCTTGGGAATTACCCGGCGCACTGGCTGGAACACGCGTTGGAGCAGGGGCGGATCTTCGAGTGCTGGTCCCACGAGGCCTGCTTTGCACCGGCTTCCACGTATGCCTTGCATCAGGCGCACCGCGCGCATGGCGGGCGCGAAAAGCATTGGGCCAGCAAACACGCGTTGCGAGCACACTCGGCCCAGCGAGCTGGAATGGATGCCGTACTGGAGCACATCCGCCAACACGGTCCAAGCAGATCGTCTGATTTCGAGTCTGCACGACGCGAGCCCGGTGGCTGGTGGGCATGGAAGGACGAGAAACGTTGGCTGGAAGCCTTGTTTGCGCGGGGTGAGTTGATGGTTGCCCGACGCGAGCGCTTCCAGCGCGTATATGACTTGAGCGAACGCGTGCTGGAACGCATGCAGATCGAAACCGGAGAGCAGATGCCGCCTCAGGCGGACGTCGCCCGGCAATTGGTACTGGACGCAGTCAGGGCACTGGGCATTGCCCAGGCACGCTGGATCAACGACTATTTCCGCACGACGCCAAGACTCAAGGATGCGGATCTCGCGCCATTGCTCGCAAGCGGCACGCTGCTTCCGGTAAATGTCAGCGGTTGGCAGCAGCCGGCCTACGTGCATCGCGACCACGCCGGGGCCTTGCAGGCATGCGTGAAGGACACATTGCAGGCCACGCACACCGCGCTGCTCTCGCCGTTTGATCCGCTGGTCTGGGATCGCGAACGTGGCCAGGCCATGTTCGATTTCGACTACACCCTCGAGTGCTATGTGCCGGAGGCCAAGCGTCGCTACGGATACTTTGTGCTGCCCGTCCTGCATTGCGGTCGGATCGTGGCCCGACTGGATGCCAAGGCGCATCGCGAGTCGGGTGAGTTCGAGATCAAGCAGATTCATCTGCAGCCGGGAGTTGAACCCGCGACGGAACTGGCCGGGGGCCTTGCGGCCGCAATCCGGCGATGCGCGGATTGGCATGCAACGCCCAAGGTGCGCGTGCGCCGCAGCAGGCCAGTCGGGTTTGCCGCGTTGCTGCGCAAGGCGCTGATACAAGGTTAGGGAAGGTCTGAACAAGTATTGTCGCGAGCAAGCTCGCTCCCACCGTTGCTTGATTTTGTGG